>WPCH01102280.1_pt1 | contig 12516 bp, 13 predicted proteins | sample 5399881 | NCBI WGS metagenome assembly WPCH01 (sample SAMN12869468, study PRJNA574797) | sludge metagenome | isolation source: wastewater treatment of pH5 | place: China:Beijing | collected 2019-05-20 | reverse complement strand
GGGGGAGACCCACTGTTGTCTCCCTCGCCATCTCCGCCTTATTTCTCTTCGTACTTTCATGCTAAAGGGGCGAAAAAATGTTTAGATATATTTCACGCCGCATCATCATGATGATTCCCGTGCTCCTGGGGGTAGTGTTTGTGATCTTCACCATTCTGCACTTTTCTCCTGGAGACCCCGCCCGCACTATCCTTGGAGTGACTGCAACGGAACAAGAAGTTGAAATGCTCAGTGAAGAGTTGGGTCTAAACGATCCCTATGGCGTTCAACTTTTTCGGTACTTAAGAAACCTGTTAAGCGGCGATATGGGCAGATCCTATAGGAACAACAAGTCGGTCAGCGCGGAAATTTTGCAACGTTTTCCGACCACGCTCTTGCTAGCTACTTTGAGTATCTTGTTCGCGGCAGTAATCGCCATTGTTGCAGGCATTATCTCCGCAGTCAGGCAGTATTCCATCTTCGATAATGTTGTCACAGGCATATCTTTGTTGGGAATATCCATCCCCAACTTTTGGCTAGGCTTGATGCTAATTATCTTAGTTAGTTTGCAGTGGAGACTCCTGCCTGCTTCGGGTTTTTACGGACCACGCTATTGGATCTTGCCTCTGATTACAAACGGTGTAGGTTACATGGCTGGAATCATGCGCATTACTCGCTCTAGCATGTTGGAGGTTATTCGTCAGGATTACATCAGGACGGCCCGTGCTAAAGGGCAGAGGGAAATTGTCGTTATCCTAAAACATGCTTTGCGCAACGCGATCATACCAATTATCACACTTATTGGGCTTCAGTTCGGTCGCGCCTTGGGTGGGGCTGTTCTTATCGAGACAGTCTTCGCTATACCTGGCCTAGGGAAGTACCTTGTTGACTCCATCAGCGCCAAGGATATCCCTGTTATTCAAGGGGGCGTGCTCTTCTTGGCCTTCTTGTTTGGAGTTGTCAATTTGCTTGTAGACATACTGTACGGTTTTTTCGATCCAAGGATCAGCTCTCAATATAAAAGGAAAAAGGAAAAGGCGGTGAAAATGCATGCAAAACAAGCAAGCTGAGAAATCTCGCAAGAGCTACAGTCTATGGATGAGTGCGTGGAAACGCCTGAAAAAGAGTCGCATGGCGATGCTCGGCCTCGTTTTGTTTGGTATCATCTGCTTTGGCGCAATTTTTGCTGATGTGCTTGCACCTTATCCTTATGCTTTTCAAAATCTTGATGAAACCTTTCAGCTCCCCAACGCGAATCACTGGTTTGGGACCGATTCCGTTGGCCGGGATATCTTTAGTCGCATCCTGCATGGGGGGCGTGTTTCCCTTCAGATTGGTCTTGTGTCTGTCTTAATATCGGTGACCCTCGGGGGTAGCCTTGGAGCGATGGCTGGCTTTTATGGTGGAAAGACAGATAATCTCATCATGCGCACCCTGGATATTCTGCTGGCTATTCCCGCGATCCTGTTGGCTATTACCATCGTGACAGCGTTAGGACCAGGAATGTTCAACCTCATGCTGGCCATTGGGGTGAGTTCGGTTCCGTCCTTCGCGCGTATCGTGCGTGCCTCTATCCTGTCAGTAAAGGAGCAGGAGTATGTTGAAGCGGCCCGTCTATCAGGATGCAAAGACAGACATATCATTTTCTCGCACCTGATTCCGAACATCATGGCACCTATTATTGTTCAAGTTACTCTAAGTATGGCACTGTCTATCCTTTCTGCCTCATCCTTGAGTTTCATTGGCTTGGGTATCCAGCCTCCGATGCCAGAATGGGGAGCAATGCTCTCGGCAGGACGAGCCTATATTCGCAATTACTCGCATATCGTGCTCTTTCCAGGTCTGGCAATTATGGCCACAATCCTGTCCTTGAATTTGTTGGGCGATGGGTTGCGCGACGCTCTTGACCCGCGCCTCAAGAACTAGTGGAGTAGGTGATAAACATGGAAGAAAAGATACTCGAAATCGAAAATCTGGTTGTTGAATACCGAACCGATGACGGTGTTGTTAAAGCAGTCAACGGTCTCGATCTAACCTTGGAAAAAGGCGGTACACTAGGGCTAGTGGGTGAAACTGGGGCGGGTAAGACAACGACAGCCCTTTCTATTATGAGACTATTGCCAGATCCTCAAGGAGTAATTACCTCTGGTTCCATTAAGTTCGCAGGCGACGATATGCTCTCTTTGTCCAAGGGCGAACTTAGGAAAACGCGGGGTCAAGACATATCCATGGTGTTTCAAGATCCCATGACCTCACTTAACCCTATTTTGACCGTGGGTGACCAAATTGCTGAGGCGATCCGATTGCATGAAAAGATATCTCGGGCAGAGGCGACCCAAAGGGCCAAGTCGATGCTGGAACGGGTGGGCATTCCGCCGAATCGTTTTACCGAGTATCCACACCAGTTTTCTGGGGGGATGAAGCAACGCGTTGTGATTGCCATTGCTCTCGCCTGCAATCCGCAGCTTCTAATTGCCGATGAGCCAACGACAGCCCTCGACGTGACTATCCAGGCCCAGGTCTTGGCCCTAATGAATCAGCTCAAGAACGATTACAAGACATCGATGATCATCATCACCCATGACTTAGGGGTGGTGGCTGAGATGTGTGATCGAGTAGCTATCTTGTATTGCGGTCAAGTCGTCGAATACGGGAGGCTTGAGGACATTTTCAATCATCCTGAACATCCCTATACAAAGGGTTTATTTAGTTCGATCCCTGATTTGGATACAAAGGTATCGCGTTTGACCCCTATCCTTGGTTTGGCACCAGATCCCTCGAAGCTCCCTGAAGGCTGCAAGTTTGCCAACAGGTGCGGTTTTAGAATGCCTGAGTGTGTGCAAGGGGACCCCTTTGTAGTAAACCTTGGTGATCTCCATCGAGTCAAGTGTTTGTTAGCACAAGGAAAGGATGCGAAAAAACATGCCACCCTTGGTTGAAACAAAAGATCTTAAGAAATACTTCCGGGTCCCAGACGGTTGGCTCCATGCAGTGGATGGCATTGATATTACCATTAGTGAAGGAATGACCCTCGGTGTTGTGGGTGAGTCGGGATGCGGAAAGTCGACGCTCGGGCGGCTATTGCTACAGTTGCTTGAACCAACGGACGGAGTTATTCGTTTTCAGCAGAAGGATGTCTCCACTCCTAATAAGGCGCAGCTGAAAGCGCTTCGCAAAGATATGCAGATGATCTTTCAAGATCCCTATTCGTCGCTTAATCCACGGATGACTGTTGCTGAGATCATCTCCGAGCCCATGCGTCGCTATCATCTATACAAAGGTGCGTCCCTACGCGACCGTGTGACGACCCTCATGAGCACCGTGGGGCTAGAGCAGCGCCTCGAGAACTCCTACCCCCACGAACTAGATGGTGGTAGGCGCCAGCGCATTGGTATTGCCCGTGCATTGGCTCTAGAACCAAAGTTTATCGTTTGTGATGAGCCGGTTTCCGCCCTAGACGTGTCAATTCAAGCTCAAATTCTGAACCTAATGATGGATCTCCAAGAGGAGTATGGCTTGACCTATATGTTCATTACCCACGATCTATCAGTCGTCAAGCATATTTCGAATGAAATTGCGGTTATGTATTTGGGACAATTAGTGGAAAAAAGTCCTGCGGATAAGCTCTTTGAGCAGCCCAGACACCCCTATAGCAAGGCATTGCTTTCCGCTATCCCTCGTCCAAAAATTCGGATGGAGAGACAACGCATCATTCTCAAGGGGGAAATATCGTCGCCTATTAACCCAACCCCAGGTTGTCGTTTTGCTCAGCGCTGCATTTATGCTGTGGATGAATGTCGTACTGATAATCAAGAACTAGTAGAAGTCGGAGACGGTCACTTTGTAGCTTGTCATCGCGTCAATGAGATTTGAAAGGAGTTTTGAGATGAAAGGGATCTTTTTGGAGGACATTACTTTCGAGCAGGCCAACGAACTCATTGGAGAAGACTCCATTATCATGCTACCCATTGGCGGGGGTACTAAGGAACACGGTAATCATCTGCCCATGGGAACAGATATGCATGTTACAGGATGGGTGGCCAGGCAGACTACGGAGAAGTTCCCCGTGATCTGCTTGCCAATTCTGAGTTATGCCCATTTTCCGGCTTTTGTTGAATGGAAAGGCAGCGTCTCTATTGAAGCTAACAACTTCATCAATTTCGTCAAGGACATTCTGTTGAGCTTTACTCGTTTTGGCGTCAAGAAATTCGTGATCCTAGACGGTGGAGTATCTACAAGGCTACCTATGAAGATCCTTGCTACGACTATGAACAATGATTATGGTGTTAAAGTAGCGGTTACCAATGTGGTTGGTCTTGGCAAGGAGGTTCATGATGCACTTTGCCAGCAGAAGCGGGGTGGCCATGGAGACGAAAGTGAAACCTCGTGTATGCTTCATATCAAACCCAAACTGGTACATATGGATAAAGCTACGGAAGATTACACCGAGAGTGTCACTGGCACAGTGAAGAATGGCGTTGAGAAGGTGTATCTACCCATGAGAATGTCTACCCCATCAGGAATTAACGGGAATAGTACCCTAGCAACGCCTGAAAAGGGCGAAAAGATATTGAATGCTATGGTAGACGATCTTCTCGTTTTTTTGCAGGCATTTTCAGAGACCACGAAGTGAGAAATGGAGAAGCAGATTGAACAGAAATATCATCGATCAGCATGACATTCTAGCGTCCGCCAGGAGTCAACAACCCTATAAGGTAGTGGAAGCACAGGGTGCCGGATTTAAGGATGAAACAGGGAAAGAGTATGTCAACCTAAACGAGATCAACAGGCAACTTGGGTATGCAAACCTTCACTTCACGGAAACGATAAAGGATTGTCTAGATGATGCAGCACCTGAGAAGACCTTGTACTACAAAAATGGTTTGTATCACCACATTATGGAAACAACAGATCGTGCCTTCCAGAAGGTGCTACTTACGAGTAGTGGTAGTGAATCGGTGGAGTGGGCTCTCAGAGTAGCTAGAAAAAGGACCGAGTGCCACGAGATTGTCTCGTTTTGGAACAGCATACATGGTCGGACCTACTTGGCTTCGTCCGTTTCTGGAAACCCAGTTCGCAAGACAGGATATGGTCCTCTGGCACCAGGCATCGTTTTTTCACCGTATCCCTATTGTTATCGATGCCCCTTTGATGCAATGCCGGATCAGTGCAACTTCCGTTGTCTGGAGTTTTTGAAGCAGAAAATCAAGAACGAGTCATCGCAAGGTGTTGCTGCAGCGATCGTTGAACCCGTGCAGGGGGCTGGAATGATCTTTCCCCCAGATGGATACTTACAGGCTCTCAGAGCGTGGACCGGTGAAAACGGGATTGAACTGATTTTTGATGAAGTGCAAAGCGCCCTAGGTCGCCTTGGCCACATGTACGAGTATCAACGGATCGGGGTTATGCCAGATATCCTCTTACTCGGGAAGGGCATGGGTAATGGTTTGCACATTTCCGCCATGCTTTTGAAAGACGTTCCTGCAGCAGATCCCAGAATCATGACTGGCGGGAGTGGAGATCTACCTCTGTCATGTGCGGGGGCTTGCGCGGTGTTTGATGAACTTAGGATGACGGACGTCCTGGAAAGGGTCAACCAAGTAGGTGCCTATTGGCGTGAAGCGTTGACTAAGCTCGCCCGAAAGTTCCCGTGTATCGGAGATGTAAGAGGCCGTGGCGTTGCCTTCGCCATTGAGTTGATTTCTGATCAAGAATCCAAGAAAGAAAACAACCGGTTGCGAGAAAAAATCGTGGATCAACTTCAAAATCACGGCTTCTTGCCGGGACAATGGAATAGCTCCATCGTCCTGCGGCCGCCTCTCAGCATCACGCAGAAACAGGCGGAGGACTTTGTGTATTGTCTGGAGCAGATCCTAGCCATAGAAGGGAATTAGGTCCGTGATTGTTAAAACATTGGTGGAAAACACATCACTGTCGCAAAACTATGGCCACGAACATGGTCTTAGCCTATATCTAGAAACAAAGGATCACAGTATTCTCTTTGATGTAGGTGCTAGCGACTTATTCCTCGAAAACGCAAAGAAGTTGGGTGTCACCATTGCCGACATAGATTTCCTTGTCATCTCACATGGACACTATGATCATGGCGGAGGTTTGGAGGCTTTCCTAAGAGAAAATAGCAAGGCAGAAGTGTTTATCCATGAACAAGCATTTGGAAAACACTATAAAGTGGGCCAAGATGGCGAACTAAACTTCATAGGTCTTGATAACGAGTTGCAACAATACAAGCAAATCACATTCACTTCAGATAGGCTCTTGATAACCAAACAAACACAATTGTTCTCTAATGTTGTTCCCCCCAAACTATGTTCATCATCAAATTCTGCTTTAGTCATGAAAAACGGCCAGATCACACCAGATACCTTCGGTCACGAACAGCACCTTGCCATTGAGGAAGACGGTAAGTTGTTTCTATTTACAGGCTGCGCCCATAACGGTATCCGCAATATCATTCAGCACTTCTATGCTTTTGAAGGAAGAATGCCGGATCATGTAGTGGGAGGATTTCATCTTTATGATCGTGTTGGCGGGCCTGAAGACTTGGCTCTAGATGAACTAGGAAAATATCTCTTTGCTACAGGCGCTAAGTATTATACGGGTCACTGTACCGGTATCGAGCCCTATGGGCGCCTCGAAAAAGTGATGGGAGAACGCATCGGCTACCTGGCAACAGGTAGCGAAATGAAACTCTAGTCAGTTGCTACGCAAAAAAGGGAGCCCCCCAAGCCCCCCCAAGGTTCCCTTTTTTGCGTCTAGAAGAAAATTGGATTGCTCCAAGCTGTCTTCCGTTCCTAGGCCAATCGATATCCATACTGCTCTAGGATCCATAAGGGAAATTCCATGCGGACTGTCATGAGAGGATCAACGATTTGGCAAATGCGCAGGTCCGCGGCAATGGATAAGAGCATTCCTGCCTCTTGCAGATCCAAACCCATGGCCTCGTGGATAAACTGGAGCATCATTTCGGAGGCTCTAACCGCGGCTTCGCCCAGTGTTTTTTCTGATGCAATCGTCATAATCTCGTCCCCGGCGACTACCATAGGAAGGGGGAAGGAAAGCCCACGCAAGACATTCACTTTCACTGTGATCTCCGCTGCGATCTCAATGCCGCAAATGATAACCTCTCCATCGCCCATCAAGGCATGCACGTCTCCCATGGCTAAGAGGGCACCAGCGACATAAACCGGCAAATATAGTACAGAACCTTTCCCTATTCGTTTGCAGTCCATGTTGCCACCGTGGCCTCCGGGAGTGCTCGTAGGGATTTCTTCATCTCTAGGGGCGGTGCCGATGACACCGATCATGGGATCGATTGCCAAGGTCAGGTTTTCGCTAAACTTGGCCTTTCCATCTTGGACAGGAATAATTTTCGTTTTGCTCTCGGTAAGGATGTGCCCAAGGGCACCCTTACCAGGCCCAACGCGCATGGTGCCATGCGAATCCAGCTTGATGTCAAGGATCTCCACTTTCAGTATATCCCCCGGATTAGCGTCTTCGACATAGAGGGGTCCCGTGGCGGGATTTCCGAATCCAGGGCCTACAGAAGGCGCAATTTGGTCTTCACGGGCGTTCCTGTTGCCATAACAGTCGAAGGTCTCAAAGATGATGATATCCCCAGAATTGGCATGAGCTACCGGATTGTTGTGGGGTGATAGTTTGCCCACAGACTGCTCTCGCTTGATTCTTAACATAGTGTTCCTCCCCATCTGGAATTGCAGGTTTCTATTCATCTTAGTTCAATCTTGATTGAGAAAATCCTTTGCAGGCCATTCATGGCAAGATTTATGTAAAGGCGTGTTCATGTGACTAATCTTGGGAGGAACAAATTGAGTTCTGGCGAAACATAACCATAACATCTGTTTGGTTTTTAATAAGGATGTTGTTTGTATATTTGAAATGATGGAAGAAGGTGGTCCGCGGGCAATAATGCTGCACAGTGAGTGGCCAATTAAGAAAGGAGAATTTTCTTGAAAAAGACTATTGCGTTATTGCTTATTGTCTTGTCCCTTCTTTTCGCAGCCGGCACGGTTGGCGCCCAGACGATTGAATTAACGTACTGGACCCACACCGATGATAACCGTACCGTGATCGAAAACCGGTATATCGAAGAGTTTCAACAACTGTATCCTAACGTCACCATTAAGAGAGTTGTCAACGAAGCCAGCAAAATGGGCGATCTGATGCTGACAGCGTTTTCGGCCAATAATGCGCCAGACATCTTCAATCTACCTATTGAACAGCAATATGGGTATATGATGCATCATAGAGTGGCCCCCGTAAATTACCAGGCCATTGGTCTTAAGGATGCACAGGATCTGATTAACCAATACATGCCTAGCACCTTCGATACCGTAACAATGGACGGACAAATTTATGGACTGCCCCTTGAACTGACAAACTGGTCCATTTACATCAACAAGAACATCTTCCGCGACGCGGGACTTGATCCTGCGAAGGACTATCCTAAAACCTGGGAAGAGATGATTGAGGTTGCTGACAAGCTGACCCTGCGCAATGGAGAGATCATCACACGCCGGGGTTTTGACTTCCGTTATCCTTACTACCTCGTGGCAATGTTACCCATGGTAGAGCAGCTTGGCGGGCAGTTGATTAGTGATGACGGCAAAACAGCGATTGTCAATGATGAGGCCTGGAACCAGGTCTTCGAATGGTTTAGGACCTGGGGTCCCCATGGACGTAATCTCGGAAGCCCCACCTATACAGCTGCAAGGAAAGTCTGGAATATGGACAATAATGATATTGCCATGTGTTTGACCGGTTTTTATCAACAAGGTCGCATCAGGGTTGATAATCCGGAATTCTATGATAGTGGCGAATGGATGGTTGTTCCTTACCCAGTCTTTGAAAATGCTGTAAAAGACGTAGGGTGTTCCTATTATGGTCACTTTATGATGGTCAATGCACAGGCTTCTGCCCAAAAGCAGGAGTGGGCCTGGAAATTCATCGCCTACATGCTCGATAATGGATGGGAATATCTCGAAACAGTAAATATCATTCAACCAAGGCAGGACTTGCTTGATGATCCAAGGTATATGGAACTCCCATATATGAACGTGTTCATGGATGACATGGCACGGAGCCATATGGTGTTCTTGCACGAAAATGGGTTCCAATTTGAACGCTTTATCAAAGAGGCTATTGAGAGCGTAATGCTATCTAATATGCCTTCTCAGGAAGCGCTCGATATCCTTCGGGAGCGTATTCAAGAGGTCCTCGACGATACCTACTAAGCTGCGTCGATAGCTGTGAAAAAGCCCGGGGTAATACTCGGGCTTCTTGATCTTTAGTTGTATTGGAGGGAGAACCGATGCATCGTAAACGAGGATTTAGTATGGAGAAGAAGAAGGCAAGATGGGGATGGGTGTTTGTCACCCCGTCGCTACTTCTGTTCGCTGCCTTTAGCTTTTATCCAATCATTAATGCTTTTTATGAGAGCTTCTTCAACCGCAATCTACTTTCTCTACGACCCCCGCGTTTTGTCGGATGGGATAATTACACCTATTTGTTTGGCTCCAAGGACTTTTGGTTATCTGTGCAAAACACGTTGATTTTCACGATGGGCACCTTCCTACCACTTTTGCTGCTCAGTCTAATATTGGCCGTCTTCATCATGTCTATTAAGAAGTTTAGGCGGTTTTTTCAAATGGCCTTTTATTCGCCAGCCGTGCTCTCGTCTGTCGTGGCTGCGTTGATTTGGCTACTCATTTTTGACCCCCGGGGGCTAGCCAATCAAGGGATGAACACCTTGATGGGGACATTCGGCGTGAATTATAATTGGTTGTCGACAACAGGCATGCTGAGACTTTCCACGATCATTGTGTACTTTTGGAAGTACATTGGGTATTTTACCGTTATCTTTGTGTCTGGTATTGGTGCCATTCCAGATACCCTGGGGGAGGCTGCTCTTATCGATGGTGCCAACAGGTGGAAGCTTTTTTGGCATATCACGCTACCTCTGCTGAAGCCCACGACGATGCTTGTTTCTATTATGACCATGATTCAGTGTCTAAAGACCTTTAGTACGCAATACATGTTCACCAGCGCAGGGGCCCCTACAAGACCGATCAATGTGATTACCCTCAATATCTACAATACGGCTATTAAGGATTATCGAATTGGACGGGCCACCGCCATGAGCATTTTGCTGTTTATTGTGATGTTTGCGTTTACATGGCTACAATTGAAGGTTTCCCGTACCGAGGAAGTAAGCCACATGTGAGTTATCTCCAGGAAGGCGAGGAGTGATAAGATTGGACGCAAATAAGACAAGAACTTGGTCTTTGCAGAAAGTGGCTACAACTTTCATCTGGCTTTTTCTCATTGGAGCCTGTATCTTGGTGGTAGTTCCGCTGGTTTTTATGTTTACCGCCGCGGCCATGCCAGCACGGGACATCTTGCGGATGCCCTATCCGTGGATTCCTGACGGTTTTTACTGGCCAAATTTCTGGAATGCGCTAAGGGGGCCAGAGGGGACCTTCATCTTTATCCGAAACGCCCTCAACTCTCTCATTGTTGCCGGTACAGTGTCGGCCTTCACGGTGTTGCTTTCATCTTTAGCAGGCTATGGATTGGCTAAGTTTCAGTTCAAGGGAAGAACTTTGGTTTTTATGTTGATCATGGCTACGATGATGATTCCCTTTGAGGCTATCATGATCCCTTTATACATGGTTGCAATGCGCATGGGGTTACAAGATACTTATATTGGGCTCATTCTGCCTTTCATAGCGAATGCTTTTGGGGTCTTTTTGATGCGCCAATCCTTGATCACCTTCCCCGATGAAATCCTAGACGCAGCTCGCATTGATGGCGCCAGTGAACCCAGGATTTTCTCCCGCATCGTGTTGCCTAGTTCAGGTCCCGCAGTTGCCACACTGGCCATTCTGGCCTTCCGGGCCCAATGGGACAGTCTGCTTTGGCCCCTTTTGGTAGTCCAGAGCGATGAAATGAAGACAATTCCCTTGTACATCACTAAGTTTATGGCTGAAACCCACAGTGATGAAGGGATCATGATGGCTGTTGCGGTGATGGCCAGTATTCCCATGATCGTGCTCTTCTTAACTTTATCGAGGTACTTCATCAACAAAGACGGCTTGACTTCGGCAACGAAGGGCTAGAGGGCTCGCAAGGGGCGATGTGGCTTGACATGGTTTCCCGGAAGACATAGAATTGGAGGCGGATGCAGGGGTTTAGCATTCAACCACGCGACTAGATATGAAACAGGCAAGGGGAGACATGGAATGCAGCAAGATCAGAAGCAGTGCAGAGCTACTCTATGGGAGTTGTTCACGGCATGGTTTAAGATTGGACTTTTCACCTTTGGTGGTGGCTACGCAATGCTACCACTAATTGAGAGAGAAGTAATCGATAGAAAAAGTTGGACCGATAAAGAGGAAATTTTGTCCATCTATGCCCTGGCCCAGTCGGTGCCTGGAGTGATTTCGGTCAATACATCTATGATCTTAGGGAATCGTCTGGCCGGCGTCAGGGGAGCTATTGTGGCTTCGGCGGGGGTGATCGCCCCATCTTTGATCGTGATCATAGCCATTGCGTCGTCTTTTGATTATATCATGAACAGCATCTATGTCTTACGGGCGTTTAGTGGAATCAGGGCTGCTGTCGTAGGGTTGGTCGCTGCTGCAGGTGTCAGAATTGCGCTGGCTAGCCTCAAGGATAAGCCCGGCTACGTAATTGCCATTGTAGCCTTTGTCTTGAGTGCCTTTACGGATGTTCACGCTATTCTCATCATTCTTGGTGGCGCCCTCGCCGGTTTCCTTATGTACTATGTTGGTGCTAAGAGGAGGGCGGAAGACTGATGTTACTAGCATTCTGGCAGCTGTTCTCAGGCTTCTTCAAGATCGGCATGTTCACTGTTGGAGGCGGCTATGCCATGCTCCCCCTCATGCAACAGGAAATTGAGAGACATGGTTGGATCACAGCAGGGGAGTTTATCGACATCATAGCTATAGCGGAAATGACCCCTGGAGCCATTGCGGTGAATACCGCTACATTTGCTGGCTTTCGAATCGCGGGTATCCTCGGTGCTATTGTGGCCACCGCGGCCTTAGCTTTGCCCTCACTCCTAATTATTGTACCCCTCTCAAACTTCTGGGAGACCCATCAAAACCATCCGATATTGAAGGCGATTTTTAGGGGGATTAAACCGACTGTAGCGGGGTTAATTATAGCCGCAGCTCTTTATATCGGGGAGACCGCCTTGCTCTATGATCCGCTCTTGAAGAAGACGGATGGTTTCCCTATTGATCTTAGGAGTGTCATCATTGCGATAGGCGTATTTGTAGCGGTGCGCAAGCGGAATGTGGATCCTATTAAGCTCATTATCGGTTCGGCTATGGTTGGACTCCTTGTCTTTGCTTTTTAGTTGATGGGCGTAGCATCTGGCTACGCCTTTTTGCCCCCTTGGGCAGGAATTGTCGGTCACTAGCCAGAAGCGATTGTTAACCAAAACGGACACAATAAGGAGGAATGAACGATGGC
>WPCH01005315.1_pt1 | contig 12520 bp, 13 predicted proteins | sample 5399881 | NCBI WGS metagenome assembly WPCH01 (sample SAMN12869468, study PRJNA574797) | sludge metagenome | isolation source: wastewater treatment of pH5 | place: China:Beijing | collected 2019-05-20 | reverse complement strand
AAGCGATCAGAAACCTGGCTACCTAGATCAATCATTGAAGAAGAATTTAACACAGTTCCCCGGGAATCGACAATCGTCACCCTTTCTGGCGTGAGCCCCTCAACGCTAGTCGCCACCAAATTGGCGATCGCCCGCACCTGACCTGCACTGAGTTGGGCTCCCGGCCGCAACTGCAACAGCACAGAAGCAGTGGCGCTTTGGCTTTCTTGCACAAATAGAGAACGTCTTGGTAAAACAATATGAATGCGGGCGTCGACCACTTCTTGGATCTGCCGAATGGTGCGGGTCAACTCTCCCTGTAGGGCCCATTGGTAGCGCAATTGACGATCCGCTTCGGTTTCACCAAGGCGCGTTGTGTTGAAGATTTCGAAACCCACCACGCCACCGGTGGGTACACCTGAAGAGGCCAGAGCTATTCTGGTCTCAAATACTTCCTCCTCCGGTACCAATACGGTCGTTCCACCCTCTGCTAAACGATAGGACGTCCCCCGTTCCTGCAAAGCAGAGACTACGGCCCCTGCATCGCCGACATCCAAACCTGAGAATAGAATCTGGTACTCCGTGCGGGAGAACAATCCCAATAGAACCAAGGAAACAAAAACACCTAGGACAAAGACACCAATGCTTATTTGCATCGGGCGTGACAATTTACCCCAGGTCCCCTTGATTGACGCTAGAATATTACTCATAGGTCACCCACCTAGCTACACTTGCATGCGCATGATTTCCTGATAAGCTTCCAGAAGTTTAGTACGAATCGTCATCGTGAGTTGCAAAGCCAGATTCGCCTTCTCTGCGATAATCATGGCATCATGAAACTCGATATCTCCCGTTAGTAACTGTGTAAAAGCCACATCACCTTGATGCTGCATGGCGTTTACCTCGCTTAACGCCTCTCGTAAATAACTTTGAAAGTCATTTCCCGTTTGGCTTGGTTGCCCAAGTTTCACCCTGTTTACGGTTGTTGGAACATCAAAATGAATTTTCACTCAAACCCTCCTCATAGCAAGAGTCTCAACGACCAATTTCCAGAGCTCGCTGAGCCATGGACTTAGCGGAGTTCAGTGCGGCAATATTAGCCTCATAGGCCCGGGTGGCAGTAATCAGATCCACCATCTCTTTGACCACATGCACATTAGGCATTTCTACATAACCATCCTCATTCGCATCAGGATGCTGGGGGTCGTAGACCATCCTTGGCGGCGACGGATCGCTAACTATGCCGACGACTTGCACCCCTTGTCCAGAGGCCTGGTTTTGGATCGGGCTTGCTGCCCCATGCAAAGATTGATCAAGAATCGGAGCAAAAACCGGAACCTGGCGACGATAGGGGCCACCTTCTACCGAGCGGGTCGTATTAGCGTTAGCTAGATTATTGGCAATTGTATCCATACGTAGCCGTTCAGCAGTCAAACCAGAAGCGGAAATTTGCAACGCTTTAAAAACGCTCATGGCCTACCCTCTCCCTTCTCCAATCACGGTCCGAAGTTGCCCGAGCTTACGGCTGACCGCATCTGTAAGTGATTCGTAATAGAGTTGATTCTCCAAGAGCAAGACCTGCTCTCGATCGGGATCCACATTATTTCCGTCATTGCGCATGGTATAAGTGTTGTCTTGAACCACAGAAAAAGGCTGGGCACTTGTGGCAGTCGCCCCAGGCAAATGCCCAGCATTTGTTCTAGCTAGTCTGGGATTCCGTAATCTCGTTAACTCCCTGGAAAACCCAGTATCCAAGGCTACATCAGAACGCTTAAAACCCGGTGTATTGGAGTTGGCCAGGTTGCTGCTGATCACATTGTGACGCAACGTTGCCCTATTTAAACCAGAACCTAGCTTGTCCACAAGTCGAAACATAGGTTTCCCTCCTAGGCTATAATCACAAACGAAACATACCAATCAGATTACGTTTCGACAAAACTCCATAGAATCCTGCAAAAAACTCCCAGGATGATGGGGCTGGATGTTTTAAAGAATATAGCGGGTAAGGTCCCGATTTTGCGCCAGCTCCCCTAGTCTATCCCTGACAAACGGCGCATCCACAATCACTTTTGCTCCTGCTGGCATCTCAAAACTAATATCCTCCAACAGCCGTTCCAAGATGGTGTGTAATCTTCTAGCGCCAATATTCTCTGTATTACGGTTTACTTCCTCGGCAATTTGTGCGATCGCCACGACACCATCATGCGTAAACTCAAGACCTACCCCCTCTGTACCCAGGAGAGCAGTATATTGCTTGATAAGGGAGTTATGGGGTTCTGTGAGAATGCGTCCAAAATCGCCTGCCCGTAGGCTTTCCAAGTGGACCCGGATAGGAAAGCGGCCCTGTAACTCAGGAATAAGATCTGCTGGCTGAGAAACATGAAAGGCACCTGCTGCGATAAAGAGTATATAATCTGTCTTCACCGGCCCCGCCTTGGTGATCACAGTACTTCCCTCAATGATGGGCAGTATATCCCGCTGCACACCCTCCCGGGAAACATCGGGGCCGCCTTGTCTTTCCGAACCCGCAATTTTGTCTATTTCATCGATGAACACAATGCCTGACTCTTCCACTAACGCGATTGTCTCCGCCGCAACGGCCTCCATATCTAAGAGTTTGGTCGCTTCTTCTTGCAACAGAATTACCCTTGCTTCCCGGATTGTAACAGTGCGTTTTTGCATCTTCTTGGGCAGGAGATCTCCTAGCATCTCCCGGAAGTTGGCGCCCATATCGTCCATACCTCCACCGGACATCATATCCCAAGGCGATGAGGGTGGCTTTTCAACTACCACATCTACCATGCGCTTTTCAAGCTCTCCAAGGCGCAGCAATTGGCGCAGCAGTTCCCGCTCTCTCTTGAGCTCCTCTTCATCGCCTTCGTCTGGCTTAACAGGTCTAGACGATTGACCCAATCCCCACAGGAGATCCATGGGATTCAGTTGCGGCGAAGGAGATTGTCCCGGCGCTAATAACTCCAGCAAACGTTCTTCTACAAGGCCATGTGCCGTCTGCTCCACACTCTTGATTTTTTCCGCCTTTACCATGCGCATAGCCACATCCACGAGCTCCCTGATGATCGAATCAACATCTCGGCCCACATATCCGACTTCTGTAAACTTGGTTGCTTCAACCTTGACGAAGGGGGCATTGGCTAGGCGGGCTAGACGCCTGGCGATCTCGGTTTTGCCTACGCCGGTAGGTCCAATCATCAATATGTTCTTAGGCAAAATTTCTTCCCGTATTTCCGCAGGCAATTGCTGGCGCCTATAACGATTGCGCATGGCAATGGCCACTGCGCGTTTGGCGTTCTCCTGCCCGATAATAAAGCGGTCGAGTTCAGAAACTATCTCCTTTGGCGTCAATACCATAATATCGCCCCTTAAACTTTATAGCAGTTCCACGACAGAAATGCGGTTATTCGTAAAAACGCAAATCTCGGAGGTAATGCGCAGCGCCTCCAAGGCGATTTCACGGGCACTCAGTTCAGAGTGTTTAAAGAGGGCGTGGCCAGCGGCCAGCGCATAGGGACCCCCTGATCCTATGGCCAACACCCCATCATCGGGCTCAATTATGTCTCCCGACCCAGATATCATAAGTGTCGTCTGGCGATCGGCCACTAGGAGAAGGGCTTCAAGCTTTTGGAGGTAGCGATCAGAACGCCACTGTTGGCCCATCTCTACTGCTGCCCGTACCAGCTGATTGGAGTGATCTTTCAATTTTCGCTCAAACATCTCAAAAAGTGTAATGGCATCTGCCGCGGAACCGGCAAATCCCGCCAGAATCTCTCCATCGGAGAGGGTGCGTACCTTGGTGGCACCATGTTTGATCACCGTTTTCTCTCCTAACGTAACTTGCCCGTCACCGGCTAAAGCCACCTTGCCAAACCTACGAACCGCAATAATGGTAGTAGAGCGAATGCCCATGAAAAACTCCCCCTCCTATGCTCGCGGATGAGCCCTGTTATAGACGGATTTCAAATGGCCCATCGTCACCTTGGTATATACTTGGGTTGTTGATAAACTAGCATGACCTAGAAGCTCTTGAATGGCACGTAAGTCAGCCCCATTGTCTAAAAGATGCGTGGCGAAGGTATGGCGGAAGACATGGGGTGAAATATCCTTATGAATCTGCAAATGTCGGCTGCACTCGTCGAGGACGTACTGTACTCCCCTGGTGGTCAAACGAGAACCCCGGGCATTGAGAAACAAGGCCCGTTCTTCTTTACCCTGCAGCAGCTGGAGCCGATGACAGTCTAGATACGAGTCAAGGCGAGCTAGGGCATGTTCTCCGAAGGGTACAACCCTTTCTTTGCTACCCTTCCCCATGACGCGGATATATTGATTTCTAGCATCAATATCCTGAACGTCTAGCCCCACTAATTCGGCGACGCGAATGCCGCTAGCATAGAGGAGTTCAAACATAGCGCTATTTCTCCCTTGCAGAGCTGGGGATTTCCCTGGCATGTTCCCATCGAGATATAGGGCAATCTCTTCCATACTCATAACCTCGGGGATGGTTTTCTTCTGTTTGGGGGTCTTCAGGCTAAAGGCAAAATCCTGGTCTACCAAGCCCTCGGTAAACAAAAATCGACTAAACCCGCGAATACTAGCTAGCTTCCGACCGATCGTAGACCGAGCATATCCCTTTCTAGTCAGGTAGGCCAAGTATTCCCTTACCAAGTATTTATCTACAGAGGGCAGGTTCTGCGGCTTTCCCAAATAATCGAGCTGCGCGTAGACAAAAGCTAGAAAATCGCCGAGATCTCCCTCGTAAGCGGCGAGGGTGGCGGGAGAAAGGTTACGTCCAATCTTCAAATGATCGAGGTAAGCTGCGAGTTCCACTTGACCCTAACCTCCCTGCACTGCTGGCCAAAAGGACCTTAGGACATGCAACGATCTTTGGGCATAGGCCAGTTTACGATCCTTCTTTCCGCGCACCGGGGGATCGAGGGTCGGAAGAATACCGAAATTGGCATTCATGGGCTGAAAGTGTTTGGCGTCGGCCGTAGAAATGTAATGGACCAGACTACCGAGCATAGTCTCGTGGGGTAAAGTTATGAGTTCGCGCCCCTGAACATAACGGGCGGCATTCACACCTGCCAAGAACCCAGAGGCGGAGCTCTCCACATAACCTTCTACACCAGTGAGCTGACCTGCCATAAACACCCCTGGCTTATCTTTACACTGGAAACTGGCGTTTAAGACCTTTGGAGAGTTGATAAATGTATTACGATGCATAACACCATACCGTACAAATTCCGCATCCCTTAAGGCAGGAATCAGTTGAAACACTCTTTTCTGTTCCCCCCATTTGAGGCGAGTTTGACAGCCTACTAGATTAAAGAGGGTGGCTTCGGTGTTTTCCAAACGAAGTTGTAACACCGCGTAAGGGCGTACTCCCTGGGCGTCTAAGAGTCCAACGGGCCTTAACGGACCATAACGCAAGGCGTCTTCTCCCCTACGGGCCATAACCTCAATAGGCATGCATCCTTCAAAGACAGTTAACGCTCCTTCTGCTAGATCGGCATCATGGAGGGGAGCCTCTTCGGCGGTGGTCAGCGCTTGTACGAAGGCTAAATACTCCTCCTTCGTTAGGGGGCAGTTGAAGTAGTCAGCGGTGCCTTTGTCATATCTGGCAGCCCAAAATCCTTGATCAAAATTAACGCTTTCGCCAAGGACGATAGGGGCGGCAGCGTCATAAAAGTACAGATTTTCACTGTGAGTCAAATTCCGTAAAGAATCACTGAGGGCTGGGCTTGTCAGAGGGCCAGTCGCGATAACGACAACACCGTCAGGGATCTCCCCACACTCTTCTGGCACTACTTCCACCTTGGGATGCTCCATTAAACGTCTTGTGACTTCCTGGGCAAAGAGCCCCCGATCAACGGCAACGGCTCCCCCAGCCGGAACCCTGGTCTCCTGGGCAACCCGCAAGATGAGGGAGCCCATTAACTCAAGCTCTCGTTTGAGAAGTCCCCCAGCAGTAGTCTCTAGATCCGAACCCAGGGAGTTGGAGCAAACAAGTTCCGCAAAGTACGGTGTTTCATGGGCCGCGGTGGTAACCTGAGGTCTCATCTCAAAGAGCCTTACAGAAACTCCGGACTCCGCCAGTTGCCAGGCAGCCTCGCTACCCGCTAAACCCGCACCAATAACCGATACCATTGTCACTTGCCTGCACCTCCAGGGCACTCCTTATTGCTACACATGGGATCTGCTCCTTCTTTGCGAACGGTCAAGTTCTTACCACAATGAGGACATAGTTCGGCTACAGGACGCTGCCATGAAGTATAATTGCAGTCAGGATAATTGCTACATCCATAGAAGTACCGACCCTGCCGGGACCGCCTGCGCACGAGCTGGCCGCCTTCCCGACCCTGGTCTTTGCAAAGAGAACACTCTATGCCAATCTCGTCTAAGATGGGCTTGGTGTTCTTACACTCGGGATAGCCTGGACAGGCCAAAAACTTTCCATATCGACCGAGCTTGTAGACCATGTTACGCCCACACTTTTCACACAGGACGTCACTGACCTCATCTTGGACCTCAATGCGTTCTAGTTCATCGTGAGCCTTTTTGAGGTCCTCGGCGAAAGGTGTGTAGAACTCTCCAATAACCTCCTGCCAGACCATATTGCCTTCTTCGATGCCATCTAACTCTTCTTCTAGCCCTGCGGTAAACTTGACATCTAACAGCCGGGGGAAACTTTCCGCCAACAAATCCGTCACGATAATGCCCAGCTCCGTCGGGCGAAAGCGCTTTTCTTCTCGATACACATAGCCACGGGCGGTAATTGTATCAATAATTGGAGCATAGGTGCTAGGCCGGCCAATGCCCTCTTCTTCCAAGGTTTTCACGAGCATTGCTTCGGTAAAGCGCGCCGGGGGCTGTGTAAAGTGCTGCAGAAGATCAAGCTTTTGTAGCAACACCAGCTCATCTACTTTGAGATCAGGCAATAGCCGGTCTTTATTATCATTCTCATTGGGATCGCCATCACTACCCTCTTGGTAGATCTTTAGGAAACCAGCGAACTTTAGCTGTGAGCCGGTGGCCCGAAACAGATAATCTTCTACAATGATGTCAACACTCATGGCATCAAACACAGCTGAGCTCATTTGACTCGCGACAAAACGCTCCCAGATCAACTTGTATAAGCGCAATTGGTCCCTGGAGAGATACTGCTTGATATCTGCGGGCGTACGTATCGTGGAGGTCGGTCGAATCGCTTCGTGGGCTTCTTGAGCACCTTTTTTTGAGGCATGTTGCCGAGGACTTTCAGGAATATACGACTCTCCATGAGTTTCTTTGATATACTGCCTTACTTCGCTAACCGCTTCCTCAGAAACACGGGTAGCATCTGTCCTCATGTAGGTAATTAGACCAAGAGTCCCAAGTTTACCCATGGCTAGACCTTCGTACAGTTGCTGGGCCAGGCGCATCGTTTTCTTGGCAGGATACCCTAGTTTGCGAGCAGCTTCTTGCTGCAAAGTACTCGTTATAAAAGGAGGAGCAGGATGACGCCGCCGTTCTCGTTTGGTGACGCTAGATATCTTCCATTCCTTTTCGGTTACATCCTTGGCCACTTTGTTTGCAGCTTCTTCGTTAGGCAAATCAAGCTTTTCGCCAGCCTTGTGGTGCAATTTCGCTTCGAAGGCCTCGCCCGTTGATGTGTGCAGCGTGGCGGTAACACTCCAATACTCTTCTTCTTGAAACGCCTCAATTTCTCGTTCTCGATCCACAATCAATTTGACGGCCACCGATTGGACGCGACCCGCACTCAAGCCCGGCTTGACCTTGGCCCAAAGCAGTGGCGATAGTTCATAACCTACAACCCGATCAACCACACGGCGCGCCTGTTGTGCATCTACCACAGCTTGGCTGATAGTGCGGGGCTGTTTAATCGCATGCTTCACAGCATCCTTGGTGATCTCCCTAAAGTCAATCCGGCACTTTTTCTCATCGACCTTGAGGGCGGTAGCCAGATGCCAAGCGATAGCCTCTCCTTCGCGATCGGGGTCCGTCGCCAAGAGAATCCGGTCAGCTTTTTTCGCCGCCTCTCGTAACTCTTGAAGTATTGGTCCTTTACCCCTGATGGTAATATAATGTGGTTCGAAATTGTTCTCCACATCAACCCCGAATTTGCTGCGGGGTAAGTCCCTCACATGCCCAAGGGAAGCCTTCACATTGTAATTCTTGCCCAAAAAGCCTTTAATCGTTTGGGCTTTAGCAGGGGATTCAACACTTATGAACGTCGCCAAAAAAGCACCTCCGTGCAAAACTCGACAATCAATGAATGAACTCCTTATCAAAGGGTCCCAGGACCGCTAAGCGTCTCGGGTCCTCTACAACGTTCTCTAAAATTCCACAGATTTCTTCCACATCGGCAAACCCGGCAGATGTGGCGAAAAGTACAGCCAAAGCTTGCTCCATTTCCGAGGGAATAATCACCTCAGCGCGCAACGCAGAAAGCAAGAATTCCCTGGTCTCTGTGGACAAACATACCTTTTCCCACAAATTAAATACCCTTGTTTTCGTCTCATCAACATCATCTAAGGTGAGAATCGAAACATGAAGATCCTGCGCTAATGATTCCAGGAAATGTAGGAGATCCTCACCCGATAAACCCAGACTCACCAGAAGTTTTTCTAACTGGTCATCTGGATTCAGCATCTTTAATGCCCTAGCCACTCGCTTGAACTTGCTCTCATCCACATCAATCTCTCATTTCTTGCCAGAATTACCCCCATTATAGTGGCTTTGCAAATATTATGCAAGTGAACGCAAGATCCCTGCTTTAGATTTAGATTCACCAATACGCCGAGCAGGCTTGTCTTTCAGACATGGGGCCTACGAAGTATCCTTTTCGAGTTGGAGTAGGGAGATTTCGGCCAGAACCTCATGGATAGGGCGATCAAGGGTTGCAGCGATTTCGTTGGTATGGATCCCTGCTTGATACAGTTCCCGTAAAGAGAGCTGTGCCAGCTGATCTGCAGATAACTCTATGGTGCTGCCAAGAGCAATGCTATCCATCATTTGCCCCTGCAACATCTCTACAGGGTCGGTAACTAAGGCAGCCCCCTGCTTTATCAGGCGATGGGTCCCCTGCCGCAGAGGATCGGTGATTTCACCTGGGATGGCCCAGACCTCTAAGCCAAGTTCTAAAGCCCAATCAGCGGTGTGAAGGGTCCCTGATTTAATACCTGCCTGCACTACCAAAACCCCTCTGGAGAGGCCGGCAATCACACGGTTGCGACGGGGAAAGTTGCCAGGGACGGTGGCACAGCGACTAGAGAACTCGGTGATCAGTGCGCCCTTTTCCACGATTTTTTGAGCCAAACTTTTATGCTCACGAGGGTAGAGATTGGCGAGGTTTGAGCCAAGGACAGCTACCGCGACGCCGCCATCATGTACCACACGCTCATGGGCGTAGTAATCGATGCCGCGAGCTAAACCGCTGATCACTGGGACATCTTGAGACACGAGATAGGCACTAAACTGCCGGGCCTGGGCAATGCCGGTTTTGGACGGTTTGCGGGTCCCTACCACCGCGATTCCTCTAGTATCTGGCAATTGGCCCACAACATAGAGGACCGGCGGAGGAACCCCCAATCTACGCAAAAACGGTGGGTAGCCGCTATCTGCCAGGGTGAGTATTTGGGCTCCATGGTCGTGGGCCCAAGCCTCTTCAGCCTGGGGTGAAAGGCTGGCACGTGCGGCAAAAAACTCTCCAGCAATCTTTGGTCCGATCCCCGCAACCTTCATCCATTCATTCTGCCCGGCGTGCCAAGCTGTCTCTAATGAAACAAAATGTTCCTCGATAGCCACTAGACGCCGTCCACCTATTCCTGACACCATATTAAAGGCGATTAAGTATTGACGCCTACTCCAGGACATCGCTCTACCTCCTTGTCATTCATCATCCCCGATGGGATGTTCCACCAAACTATCCAAAATAGCTTGCAACTCCTCTTCCCACTTTATCTGGTAAACTCGAAGATCCAATCCACTCACAATCGCACCACCAAGACAATTCGTGCAGATGATTCCATACATTTCGCCCTTATTCGTCTTGATCGTGTGGGGAGTATCCACGTCACATACTGGGCAGTGAAAAATACGCGTAACGCCAACATCAAACGGCATAGGCGCCCTCCTCGTTGATTGTTTCCTTTAGCATGCCGTGTTAGGGTTAGTTCTATGTCGAGGAGGATTTGGCTAACTTATGTCAAATATATCAATATTCTGATTATTTTGTCAAGGGGGTTTTTTTATGATCTTGGTTCAAAGTGGGGTTGTAGCAGGTATTGAAGGCTTTCTTATTGATGTGGAAGTGGATGTTCGACCCGGTTTGCCTGGATTCGAAATCGTCGGTCTACCCAGTAAGACAGTGCGGGAAAGTCGCGAGCGCGTCCGCTCAGCCCTACGCAACTCCGGGTTCAAGTTTCCAGCTCAAAAGGTGATCGTAAACCTCGCCCCAGCCCACTACCCGAAGGATGGCGCTCTCTTTGATCTGCCCATTGCCCTGGGAATCTTAGCCCACCAAGGAGTGCTACCCACTGATACGTTTCGAAACGCTATTTTCGCAGGAGAACTGTCCTTAAGTGGCAGGCTCAAGTGCATTAAGGGAGTTCTAAGCCTGGCCAAATTGGCCGCGGACCGTGGTTGCCAGGTCGTTCTCCCCCAGGCCAATCAGGACGAGGCCGCACTCATTCCAGGGGACCACTATTTACTAGCCTCTTCTCTTCATCATCTATTGAACCTTTTGACAGGAAAGGCTGCGAAACCCCAATATAGGAAAAACACAATCTCCGCTCCGACAAACTTTTGTGGTAGCGAAATAAAGGGACAGGCCCATGCAAAGAGAGCGCTGGAGATCGCAGCCTACGGCAGGCATCACATCATACTAATTGGTCCTCCTGGCGTGGGCAAAACGCTCCTAGCGACACATGCCAAACACCTTTTACCTCCACCCAGTCACCTGGAGATCTTGACGATTAATAAAATCTACGAAGCGGCGGGCCTTTTGGAAGCAGGGATTGGTCCCCTAACCGAGCGCCCCTTTCGTGTTCCGCACCACAGCATCTCCCAGGCCGGATTAGTGGGGTCAAGAAGAGGCCGCCCTGGAGAAATCACCCTAGCCCATCTCGGAGTATTATTGCTGGATGAGTTTCCAGAGTTCAACCAAGGAGCGCTACAAGGATTGAGAGAACCTCTCGATCACAAAAGTGTCCAGATTTCCAGAGCAGAGCATACCTTTACGTATCCAGCAGATTTCTGGCTTATCGCTACCGCTAACCCTTGTCCTTGCGGCTATTTTGGAAGCTCTATTCGAACCTGCACTTGTGTTGGTCGGGATCTAAACCGTTATCGCCGAAAACTTCGCGGACCTTTGCTCGACCGCTTCGAGGTGTGCTCCTACCTTAGCCCACTTTCGGAACAGGAGTTGCGACAAAAAACAATCCCCTGGCCCCAAATAAACAAGACCAAGGGAAATGAGCACCAGGAAATTCCTTCCGGGATGGATATGTGTAGAGATGCTATGGAGCTCCTTCACCATGCTCAGCGAAAGCTAGAGCTGTCCGTAAGGGGATTTGAGAATTCCCGTAAAATTGCAGCTACCATTGCTCGCCTCGATGGAGCCACCAGCGTGACTACAACTCACATGGCGGAAGCTCTACAATACCGGGTTGAGAGTAATAAAGACTTCTGGACGTAAATTAAGCCTCCCAGGCCAAGTCTTCTTTTGCTACTTTCAAGACCACAGAAGTGCCTGTATTGTTGATCCCCGCAATTTGTCTCAGTGTATCAACTAAGAAGGTCAACAGTTCATCATTACTCGCCACGACAACTTCAATGACTAAATCGTAATTACCGGTAGACAAGGCCACATAACGGACCTCCGTCAGCGCACTTAACGCGCTGGCAATTGGTTGGAGTTTGCCTCGATCTACCTTGAGACCGACAATAGCCACCGTCTGCAGACCCACTTTGAAGGGGTTGGCGATGCCAACGATCTTCAACAATCCTTCATCCATCAACCTGCCCACCCGACGTCTGACAGTTCCCTCGGCCAAACCTAGTTCGTGGGCAATGGTCAAGAAAGGCATCCGTCCATCTTGCTGAAGCAAGCGAATGATCTCACGATCAAATTGATCTAAAACAAATCCACTCATTTCTCCATTGCCTCCCTCTTCCTGTAACGGCCAAATGGCGCCCAGTCATAAATCTGCTTATGAATCTGCAAAACGATAGAAGTTTCGGTACTGATGATCCCCTCAATGTGGGCCAACTGCTCATTGAGCAATGTTACCAATTTCGTCCGATTCGATAATACAACCATCGCCACTAGGTCATGACTACCCGTGGTAACAACCAGATAACGAACTGCCTCGAGCCCATTTAATGCGGTAATCACCGAGTCCATATAATGGCGATCGATTTTGAACCAAATAAAGGCGACGGTGTCTAAACCCATCTTCAGAGGGTCTGTCACCCCCATTGTTTTCATTACGCCAGTCTCTTCTAAACGCTTGACGCGCTTGCG
>WPCH01064778.1_pt1 | contig 12533 bp, 14 predicted proteins | sample 5399881 | NCBI WGS metagenome assembly WPCH01 (sample SAMN12869468, study PRJNA574797) | sludge metagenome | isolation source: wastewater treatment of pH5 | place: China:Beijing | collected 2019-05-20 | reverse complement strand
ATCATAGATCCAAGTAATCATATGAGTAGAAGGATCTAGATTCAAAATACGCTCTTCAGAAATAGCAGGACGAGAAGCATAACGTGTGATATAATCAGAAACTTTTTTTGCCGAATTAAGGAAGCCATAGTCTTTAAGTTTTGGACCGTGAGCATAAAAGCCTTTCTTATATTTAGAGATCAAAGAAGATCTCAAACGATTGAAACGGTTATAGACGTCCTTACTCGCGTGGACTTTTAAGTGAGTTGAGATATTTCTAAGTAAAGCAAGCTGAAAGTGAAGTCTAAGTTTTTCGAAATGGAAGTAAGAAAACTTTCGCAAGTTTAGATTGAGATCAAGGGTTCTTTCAGCAACCAAAACGTGGATGTGGGGATTAAACTTAAGATCACGCCCAAACGTATGAAGAAAAGCAATGAGACCAAGTCTTCAATCTTCTTTTACTGCAATCTTTGATGAGAAGACAAGTGCTTGAAGTGCTTCATTAACAGATGAAAAAAAGACAGACATCAAAAAGTGAGCGATAGACTCTAAAGTAATCTCTAAGTTCTCTAGCGATAGAAAAAACGAAATGCCGGTGAGGGACATCTAGAAGTTTTGATTGAACAGCAATCGTTCTTTTCTCTCGATAGTTTTGGTTACAGGAAACACAAAATCTGGAATGACAAGATAAACCTTGGAGATGAAAGTTATCACAAGAAGGACATTCAAAAAAGAGATATCCTTTGGATAAATTTTTACAGTCAATCATTTTATCAACGTTAGAAATGATGGCAGGTCTTAGTCTATCGATAAACAAAGGTTTAAATATGGGCCAGTATGTTTGAAAGATGGATTGAATGGTTAGTTTTGGCTTTCGATAGGCTTTCAAGTTTGAAAGTTTAATCAGTTCGTTTTCATAGACATCTCTACCCTGCATCGCAGCAAGGGCTAAGAGATCTCTAAACTTATATTTGAGTATGATAGGGTCCATGATTCTATTATAAAAAGAAAGATAAAAAAAGAAAAGGCGATTATATCGCCCAGAGTGAATTTATTCACTTTTGTTCTGGCAAAAAAAAGAACCCAAAGGTTCTTAATTTTTCGGTGGCAATGGAAAGAACTTTGATGTTCTTTTTGCATATGCTTTAAAATCTTCACGATCTTTATATTTATTTTCAAGGAGTGGAACTCCAGACACATATAATAAAAGATAAGTAATAAATAGAGGTCCTATGACACCAATGATGCTAAGTAAGTTTAGAGAAGCAAGTGATATGATCCAAATCCCAAACCACATGGCTGATTCTCCAAAGTAGTTAGGATGTCTAGTATAACTCCATAAGCCTTTTGTCATTAGTAACCCTTTATTTTTTGGATCACTTTTAAATGCTTTTAATTGAGCGTCACCTAACGCTTCAAATATAAATCCGATAATCCATATAATCAGACCAATGACATAAGGTATAAAACCTAAACCAGAGACTTCATTAGCTATAAAATGCGTCATTTGAATCGGAGCAGCAATGATATATAAAAATGACATTTGTAACATAAAGACATAAATAAATGCTTTGATAACTACATGGGGTTCCCATCTTTTTCTCATAGCTACATAACGATAATCTTCAGGTTTATTCCAATTTCTAATACCAATATAAAAGAATAATCTTAAACCCCAAATCGTAACTAAAGTCGTCAAAGTGATTCCTAAAACTGTATAATTTTGGGTATAGATCATAGATGTAATGGCAACAACTACAAAGCCTAATCCCCAAGCCATATCAGCGAGACCGTTATTTTTCTTTATTTGAGCAATGATGAAAAAAGTTATGAAAAAGACAAGTAAAACTGTTATATTAATAAGAAACATCATGATTTTTTAGCTCCTTTGACATATGCAATCGCAACTGTTCCAATACCAGCACTTAACGCAACTATACTAGAAATATCCATCGTATATTCAGGAGATTTACCAATAAGTTCTTCGTAGATTTGCTTATATTGATCAGCTCGGTCGAAAGCATTTGCATGAACAATCGCATAGCTATCTATCTCATGTGTTTCTAAAACAGATTTAACATGATTATAAATCTTTTTGTTGCTAGATTTAATGCTAAAGCCTTTATCAAAAATAATGCCTTCACCTTTTTCATCTATAGAGATGACTGGTTTTAGATTTAGGATTTTCCCTATAATACCTGTAGCCTTTTTAACTCGACCACCTTTAACCATATATTTTAAAGTTTGAACACTAACAAGTATTTTTGATTCAGATTTAAGCTTATTGATATAGTCGACAACTTGATCGTAATCCATACCTTCATCAATTGCTTGAGCTGCTTTTAACACAAGTAAGCCTTCAGCACCTGAGTTTTGTAAAGTATCTATCACTGTAATTTTTTGATCAGTGAATTTTGAAGTTGCCTCAACAAACGTTTGGTAGGTACCACTCATTTTTGAACTCACTGTTAAAACAATTAACTGATCATAATAAGTTGTTAATTGTGAGAAGTAGTTTTGTAAAGTCTTTAAATTAGGTTGTGATGATGTTGGATACACACCAGGATTATCCATGATCTTATAAAAATCACTTGATTGAATTGTAAGTTTATCATAATAAGTCGTATCATTAATCATAAGTCCGAGTGGATATTGGTGTATTTGATATTGATCAACAAGAGATTTAGGTAAATCTGCTATAGAATCAGTGACTATAGCAATTTTATATTTTCTGTGATTGACCATTTCAAATTGACGAACCATATCGTCCACTTTTTGTTCTAAGATATTCCCATGATTTGCTAAGTATTGATATACTTTTTCTGGTGTATCTGTATGAATATGGACTCTTAATCTACGTTTATTACCAGCGATGACTAAAGAATCACCCAATGTTTTTAAGTGTGATTTAATCTCTTTTTGATCTAAATCACTAGCTGTAAGAAGTGCTTCAGTACAATATCTATACTGAGAGTCTTCTAATTTGTCAATATGAAGTTCTTCAGTTATATCTGGTATATCATGAAACTCAATAGAAGGTTGTTCACCTTTTAATGATTTGATAAATCCTTCAATAAAATGAACAAATCCTTTTGCACCAGCATCAACCACTTTATTTTCTTTTAAGACAGCTAACATTTCTGTCGTTTTTTTGAGTTCTACTTGTAACACATCAAAAGCTTTACTAAATAGCTCAACAACTGAATGACCAGCATCTTTCAAACTTGATAATGCATTTGCCCATGCTCGCATCAGTGTAATCATTGTGCCTTCAACAGGTTCATTAATCGATTTATAAGCCTCGTTATAAGCGTTTGTTACAATGTCTATATACTCTTCAACAGACAATTCATCTTTATGAATAGATTCACAAAATCCGTTAATATATGATGCAAAGATGATGCCAGAGTTACCTCGTGCACCTTCAATAGCAGCATCAACGATAGATTGCATCGTTTCAACTGAACTATCTTTTAAACTTGATTTTTCAATAATAGAGTTCATAAGTGAAGCTAAATTAGTCCCTGTATCTCCATCTGGAACAGGAAATACATTAATTTTATTTAAATTGTTCTTTTCTGAGATTACATTTTTTGCACCAATGATAAATGAGTTATACAAAAATGTGCTGTTTAACGGTATAGTTTGCATAATTTATCCTCTTAAAATAATAAATTGTATATAATATATGATAGTGTTGATGTCGAGAAACCTAAGAATGTCCCCCAAGCGAGATCGATAAGTGTTATTTGTATGGGCCAATCTTTTAAAGTTGCTAAATTTGTTAAATCATATGTAGCATAAGTGATTAATCCAAATAAAGCACCATAGAGCATCACATGTGATAAGCTTTGTTTATCGACACCTGGCATGATAACAAATAAAACAAGACCTGCAATAAACATCAGATAAAAAACGATTGCCGCAATCCAATTCACATCAGTTTTAAGCAATCCTCCAATATAACGTTGATACAAGTTTCTAGCAATTAATCCTAACCAAACTAAGTCAATAGCAAAGAAAATAATAAATGAAATTATAAATAGTTTTAGAAATATCACAAAACACACCACCTTTCATTTGCTTTTATTATACCATGTTCAATTAAGAGTGTTTATAATTTGTACTTTAAAAAGAGATAGAACATTCTGCTTTTTTCTCATATCTTTACATGGTATAATTTGAGTAAGTAATCATTTGGAGGTAGAGATATGATATTAGTTAGACATCATAATGAGGGAAATTTTAAACCTTATTTTTATTTTGCACTAGAAGAGTATATATTAAATGAAAAATTAAAAGAAGGTGAAACATACTTTTTCACATGGGAGATACACGGTGTTGTTATTGGAAAAAATCAAGTCATAGAAAATGAAGTTAACTTGTCATATTTAAAAGAAAACAACATAGATGTCTACAGAAGACCTACGGGTGGTGGCTGTGTTTATGCTGATCATAGAAATACAATGTTTTCAATCATAACTAAAAAACAAAACAGTAATTTTAGTTTTAAAACATATTTATCAAAAATAATAGATTCAATGAAGTTACTTAACATTAATATAGAGTTTAGCGGACGAAATGATTTATTATTTGAAGGAAAAAAAATATCAGGTAATGCTTTTTTGCAAAATAAACATGGTATGCTTATGCACGGTACTTTTTTATACGATTGTGATTTAGAGACCATGGTAAGAGCAATTACACCATCTGATGAAAAGCTTGTAAGTAAAGGTGTAAATAGTGTCCGTTCAAGAGTTACCAATTTAAAACCTTATTTAAATCAAATGACACAGGAACAATTAATCAAACATTTTGAAAATACACTGACACATCAAACTTATGAACTTTCAGAAGAGGAGATTAAAAAAGTAAAACAAATATCAAGAAAATATGAATCAAAAGAATGGATATTTAAAAAACAACCACCGCACACTAAGACCTTAAAGAAAAGAATTACAGGAGGACTTATTGAAGTGATGATTGATTTACATGATGGTCTAATTAAGAATTTTAAAATATTAGGTGATTTTTTTGATACACAACCACTTGAAACATTTGAAAAATTATTTATTGGTAAAGAGTTTACTAAAAAAGTAATTGATAATATTTTTGAAAATGATGAAATCAGAAATTACATATTAGATATAAATAAAGAGGAATTTAGACAATTATTCTATGATGGTGTCATTGTAGACGAGTAAACTAATGATTAATTAGATAAAAACGCTTAAAAGTTTGACTAGTTCTTTAGATTTTTGTTAAAATAGAATAAAGGTGAAAGGTGGTAATCATATGAAGAAAAATAAAGAATTACGCCAAGATGAAACTTTAAAAGAAAATAACGAGGCAACAGAACAAGTATTAAAAGATAGTACTGAGCCACTTCAAGAAGAAAAAAAAGGTAAAAAAGAAAAGAAAACTAAAAAAGAAAAGAAAACTAAAAAAGAAGGTAAGCCTAAAAAAGAGAAAAAAGAAGGTAAACCTAAAAAAGAGAAGAAAGCTAAAAAAGTAAAAAATAGATCTAAATGGACACTAAAATACTTTAAAAAATATTCAGGTCGAGCAAAAAACGACTTCATGAAGTTTATTAAAGATGATTTTAATACTGCAATCATGCGCGCTGAAAGATTATCTAGTATAAATCGTAATGCATATGATAAACCAGTTATTATTACAATACCAGATTCATTCAATAATAAAGATAAAGTACATTATCGTTTAGATAAGAATACAGATGGATCATTTACACAAATATATGATCAATCATTAGTAACTATATTATTCTTTGGCGAAGATGGATTATTCTATTATCAAGCAAATATTGATCATAGAATTGGTCATATAGGATTTGATGTTGCAGGTGAATTTAATTATTTTGATGTAGTTCACATGGAAACTCAAATCAAATATGATAACCCAGAAAGACCTAAATACATCATGCTAGACTTAGAAGTAGGGTTAAGTGATGGCACGATTGTACCATTCCATTTAAGAAATCATCGTATTCATGAAGATTATAATCTTCCAGAAATACTGACACAAACAGAACAACAAATTTTAGATTTATTCAAATCAAAAGTAAGAAAACAAAAATCAATATAATTTGTCTTAGTTAAGAGATAAAATATCTAATTTCATTGACATTTGAACATTTATTTTGTATAATACTTTCGTTGAGGTGATATTATGAGAATTTTTCTACATGAGTTAAAAGAAAAAACCTCACTGGATTTTACTTATGATTATCAAGAGGCAATACAATCAATTGTTGATATGATTTCGATTGAACCAGCAAAAATCCATATTGATATTAAAGATCATGACAATGGCTATGTGCTAAAGATGACTTTAAATGTTGATATGAAGCTTGCATGTTCAAAAACAATGAAACCTGTTGACTATCATATGGAGGTCAAAGAAGATGTCATACTAGGTGATGGTGATGAAGCTGATTTTTCATTAACTGATCCAATTGAGTTATCAGATATTATCTTTGGTTACATTATAAGTGAAAAACCATATACCATCTATCATCCAGATGCAAAAGAGATCCTTTTTGAAAAGGAAAAGAGTCCACATCCTGCATTTGCTGATTTAGATAAGCTCTTGAAAAAATAGGAGGTGAACAGATGGCTGTTCCATTTAGAAGAACGGGTAAAACTGCGAAGAGAAAACGTCGTACTCATTATAAGTTGACTGCTCCAGCGTTAGTTGTGTGCCCACAAACTGGTGAATTCACATTACCACACCGTGTTACACCAAACAGTGGTTATTACAAAGGACAACAAGTATTAACCAAAAAAGAATCCAAAGAGGATTAAGGAAGGGTGCCTAAGGCACCTTTTTCTTTGGCAAAAATTGACAAAACTATAAATTTCATATATAGTTTAATTACAGATAAATTAAATGAAAAGTTGTGACATTATGAAACATGTAACTGTCTTATTAGACGAAGCAATATCATATTTAAATCTCAAAAAAAATGGCTGTTATGTAGATGGCACTTTAGGTGGTGCAGGACATTCTAAAAAGATATTAGAAAACTTAGAAAACGGCTTTCTATATGCATTTGAACAAGATGATTTTGCTATTGATTATGCTAGTGATGTTCTAAAGGATTTTGACAATTTTAAAATTATAAAAAGTAATTTTAGACATTTAAAGCAAAAATTAAATGAATTAGACGTAACAAAAATTGATGGCATCTTACTTGATTTAGGTATGTCTAGTTTCCAAATTGATGATGAGACTAGAGGATTTACGTATCTTAAGGATGCGAAACTTGATATGCGTATGGATTTATCCCAAACTCTTACAGCTGAAGACATAGTAAATACATATGATAAAGATGAGTTAGCTAAAATATTTTTTGTTTATGGCGAAGAAAAAAATGCTTATAAAATCGCAAATAGAATCATTAATCAAAGACCACTAAAGTCTACAATGGATTTAGTTAAGATAACAGATCAAGTGAATTATAAAGAAAAAGGACATAGTGCGAAAAAAGTTTTTCAAGCTTTACGCATTGCAGTTAATCATGAACTTGGTGTTCTTGAAGAGGTTCTAAGTCAAGCACTTGAGATGCTAAACCCAGGGGGAAGAATAGTTATCATTACTTTCCATTCACTAGAAGATCGTATTGTAAAACACTTTTTTAAAAAAGAAAGTACATCTAATCTACCTAAAAATTTACCAGTTATGATTGATGAACAAGTAAAGCTAAAGCTGCTTACTAAAAAACCGATTTATCCGTCTGCTGATGAAATGCAAAATAACTCAAGATCAAAATCTGCAAAAATGAGAGTTGCTGAAAGGATATCTTATGAAAATAGCTCTAATCGCTCATGATAAAAAGAAAGCTGATATGATTGCTTTTGTAAAAGAACATATTGAAATTTTTAAAATGCATGAACTTTACGCAACAGGAACTACAGGATCCATGCTCATTGAGGCTACTAAGTTAAGTATTCACTTAAAAAAATCAGGACCTCTAGGCGGTGATCAAGAAATAGGATCTATGGTTGCAAATCAGCTCATAGATATGATTATATTTTTTAGAGACCCACTAACAGCACAACCACATGAGCCAGACGTATCTGCTTTATTAAGACTCAGTGATCATTATGAGATACCACTTGCAACAAATCCTTCAACCGCACATCTTTTGATTAACGCAACTAATAAATAAAAGAAAAGGCCAATGGCCTTTTCTTTATCATTTACGCTTCTTATTTGCAGAGATAATGATTCTAATATATTCTAAATCTAGATCTTTAAAGGACTCATGTTTCAAAATATAATCAAATATGTCAGGACTATTAACTTCAGTGATTTCATTTGTTTCTTTGTTCATGACATGAATATGACTATCTGCACTATGCATTGGATTGTCCATTGCTAAGTCGTAGTATTTAACATTATTAATGTAGATTTCTACGACCATTTTGTGCTCCATTAAAAATTCAAGGTTGTTATAAATAGTTGACACATTATAAAAACCACGATTTGCCAAGGCTTTTTGAATCTCTTTAAAAGTGAGATGCTTATCTTCTAATATGTCAATCATTGCTTTTCTCGATTTTGTCAATCGTAATCTTTCAGATCTAATTTTATTATAATATCTTTCTTTTAAATCCATATATATCGCTCTCCTTTGATCGCGTTGTAATAAAATCTTACATGTTTATTATATCAATTCTATTTTTCATTTCAAAATGAAACGCTTATTAGAAAAGATATACGATTATATGAAATATATAATGAAAGAATTCATAGGCTAGAGATCATGATATTTAGTTAAATATGTTATAATATGTATGGTGGTTATATGAATATAGTCTATGGTGGATCGTTTAATCCTCCAACAATGGCACATCTAAATATTATTAAAAAACTACTAGATACATTTAATGGTTCTAGTATTATCATTTTGCCTGTTGGAGATGATTATAACAAATCAAATTTAGTTGATTTTAATCATCGATCACAGATGATTTCATTGATGATCAAACCGTTTCATAAAAGTGTATCAATTAGTGATTTAGAACAACAAAAAGGGTTTAGAGGAACTATTGGAGCACTTAATGAGTTATCGAAATCTTACAATAATTTACATTTTGTCATAGGTTCTGATCACTTAAGTAGCTTAAAGACATGGATTGATTATAAAGAACTTCTTAAATCATATCCACTCATTGTCATGAATAGAAATCATTATATGACTATAGATGAAGCTGAAAAACTATTTCAAATGATAAATCACGAATTTAAATTTATTGAGTTTGATATGGAAATATCATCTACTGAGATTAGGCAAAACGTTGAACAACATAAACATTTATTAAACAAAGAAGTATATGAATATATAAAAAAACATAAATTATATGAGGGAAAATAATGTATAAACATGGGATTATAAAAGTAGCCGCTGTAACACCAAAAATATCAGTTGGTGACATTCAATTTAATAAACATGAAATCATTAAAGTTTTAGACAGCTCTAAAGCTGCTATTACTGTGTTTCCAGAATTGACAATAACTGGTTATAGTGCAAGTGATTTATTCTATCAAGAATCATTTATAGAAGAAGCGAGATTTGCACTAAGGGATATCATGAAAGCTACTACATATGAAGGGATTTATATTATCGGTGTGCCACTAGATATTTATGGCATCCTATATAATTGTGCTGTTGTCATACAAAATCAAAATATATTAGGTGTTATACCAAAGCATTATTTACCAAATTACCATGAATTCTATGAAAAAAGATGGTTTCATTCTGGAAAAGATTCTATCTTAAAGACGATAGATTTAAATAATCAAAAAGTGCCTTTTGGCTATTTGATATTTGAAGATCAAGATAAATATATTAGATTTGGTGTAGAAATTTGTCAAGATGTTTGGGCAACATACGCACCAAGTGATGATATGAGTTTAGCTGGGGCTAATCTTATATTTAACCCATCAGCATCAAGTGAATATGTAGGTAAGCAGACCTTAAGAAGACATGTTGTTTTAGATCATTCAAGAAAGCAAATGGCATCCTATATTTATACAACAAGCGGACATTATGAATCTAGTAGTGAAACTGTTTTTTCAAGTCATAAAGTCATTGCTTCATTAGGGGAACTTGTTGCAGAAAGTGAAGCTTTCACAGATGAGGAAACGCATTTATATGCAGATATAGATGTCATGGGTATTAATTATCAAAAAAGACAAGACAGTACATATAGAGATATGCATCTACAACTCAAAGACCAATATCAATACATTCCTATACACATAGAGGAAAGTAAAACATATACATTTGAGAATACACTAGATCAAACACCATTTATTTCAAAACATCATATAGAAGAAGACATCAAAGTAGCAAACCACTTACAAATATTTGCTTTAATCAAGAGATTAGAATCACTACCTAAGTCTGCAAATAAGATTGTTGTTGGAATTTCTGGAGGTCTTGATTCTGCACTTGCACTTTTAGTAAGTCATCAAGCTATGCTCAATTTAAAAAGAGATCCTAAAGATATCATTGCTGTAACGATGCCAGCAGATGTAACGTCAAATAAGTCAAAGAACGCAGCTTTAACATTAATGAAAAGTCTAGGTGTAACAACTTTTGAGATTCCTATCAATGATTCAGTTGATCTACATTTAAAATCAATTGAACATGAAAAACTAGATGTTACTTATGAAAATGCACAAGCAAGAATGCGTACACTAGTATTAATGAACTTAGCAAATAAATATGGTGGTTTTGTTCTTGGGACAGGAGACTTATCAGAAATTGCTCTAGGATGGATGACTTATAATGGTGATCAAATGAGTATGTATGCTATTAATTCTGGTCTACCAAAGACATGGGTGAAAACATTGATTCATTATCATGCTAATCACCACTATAAGCATATTGCTGAGACATTAAATGAAATATTATTAGCGCCGATTACACCTGAATTAACGTCTAATCAAGACACAGAAGAAACTATTGGTAGATATGATATAAATGATTTTATCTTATATCACCACTTGCAGATGGGTGCACATGAATATAAAATTGAATGGTTAGTGAAACAAGCGTTCGATTTAAACGATGAAGATTCAAAAGTATATGTAAATCGCTTTTTTAAGCGCTTTTACACACAACAATTCAAGCGACAAACATTACCAGAAGGACCAAAAATACTAGGTATTAGTCTTTCTCCTAGGGGAGAATATAGAATGCCCAGCGATGTAAAAAAGAAAGTGGTATAAATGAAGAATAAACAAAAAGTTATTATAGGACTATCTGGAGGCGTAGACAGTAGTGTTGCTGCATACCTCCTCTTAAAAGACGGCTATGATGTAGAAGCCGTTTTTATGCGTAATTGGGATAGTGCAACCAATCTAGATTACAAAGGAAATCCAACTGCCTTTGATGAGGTCTGTGAACAAGAAAAAGATTATCAAGACGCAGTATTAGTTGCAGATAAATTAGGTATTAAATTGCACAAAGTTGATTTTATTGATGACTATTGGGATCGTGTGTTTACGTATTTTTTAGATGAGTATAAGAAAAATAGAACGCCAAATCCAGATGTCTTGTGCAACAATGAAATCAAGTTTAAGGCATTTGTTGATTATGTACAAAAGTTTGATGCAGATTATATTGCTATGGGACATTATGCTCAAGTTGATTTAAGTGGATCACATCCTAAGCTTATTCGTGCATTTGATGAAAATAAAGATCAAACATACTTCTTATCACAACTTAAAGAAGCACAACTTAAAAACGTTATGTTTCCAATTGGTCACCTAGATAAAGCTGAAGTTAGAAAAATTGCTTTAGAACAAGGTTTAGCAACTGCTAAGAAGAAAGATTCTACAGGTATTTGTTTTATTGGCGAAAGACATTTCAACGAGTTTTTAAGTAATTACTTGCCAGCACAACCAGGAGATATGAAAAGACTTGATGGAACTTACATAAAAAAACATATGGGTCTTATGAATTATACGATTGGACAGAGAAAAGGTTTAGGTATTGGTGGTACAAAACAAGATACTGGGGCATGGTATGTTGTAGGCAAAGATTTAAAGACGAACACTTTATTTGTTGAGCCTGATTTCGATCACCCACATCTATATTCTGATGAAGCAATCATCACTGATGTTGTTTGGCGTGGTCAAGCATATGAAGGTAAATTAACCGCTAAGTTTAGATATAGACAAAAAGATCATGAAGTATCAATAAAATGGATAGATGATCAGACGATTAAAGTTTCATATCCTCAAAAAGTAAGAGCAGTTACACCAGGACAAGTATGTGCATTTTATCAAAATGAAGTGTGTGTTGGATCTGGATTTATTTCTGAAGTATTTATGGATAAAAAGAAGAGACTATATAGTTAAAAAGGAACCTAGTTCCTTTTTTTATTAACTAGGAAATTCTATTTCAATCTTTTATAAAGTTTATAAAAATGTTATAATGAAGGTATAAAAAAATAAAGAAAGGGGGGAGACTTAGATGCGCTATAAAGCCATAAAGACAAAATTATATTTAAGTCAAA
>WPCH01111851.1_pt1 | contig 12537 bp, 15 predicted proteins | sample 5399881 | NCBI WGS metagenome assembly WPCH01 (sample SAMN12869468, study PRJNA574797) | sludge metagenome | isolation source: wastewater treatment of pH5 | place: China:Beijing | collected 2019-05-20 | reverse complement strand
AATAGCTAATGTTTGCATGATCATTAACCCAAGATATCTTCATCGTCATCATCACCGAAATCATCCTCGGCACTGCTACGCCCACCTAATGGTTCACCATCTTTTGTTTTCATGATATTTTGCAGACCTGCTGCGATGCCCCGATTACCGTTAACGTTAAAGCCATAGAATGTTAGGCTAACCCGCCCATAACAACCTGAGTAGAACTCGCTTTGATCTATAATGGGGTTGAGATCTCCATCTACAATGCCAGGCTTAAGCTTGCTATTGGCATTAATGAAGTAGGAATCAGCATATGCCTCATCATCTTCCCTATCAACATCTCCATCACGAAGTGGGGTTTTAAGATTAGCTGGTACCTTGCCGCCAAACTTATCCTTATTTTCTTGAGTTGCTTTTTGGATAGCATCCTTGATTTTCTTAATGGTCTTCTTATCCGATTTAGGGATAATGATGCTAAGAGAATACTTTGGGTCGCTACCGTTAACACTGACTGCTTGATGCACATTTGCATAGCTGAATCTAACAGGGGTTTCCTTTTTTCCAATAGTAATTTTGACCATGATTTGGTCCTCCTTTTTATTTGAAATCTGCTTCTGGAGAAGCTTTGATTGCTGGACGTTTATCATCTTCTGGTACAAGCTTTACCTTGCCAGAAGTTTTGGTGATGAAAGAGCCAAGTAGCTCATTAAATTTCTTCTTGCCGAGTTCTTTTTCTAGGGCAGTAATAGTCTTGAGAGATTTCTTGTACACCGCATCAACTTCATATCCAGCGTTCATTAAGGCTTTGGCTACCGCTTCCTCATCGGTGTACTTACGACTTCCTCTGCCCTCAACCAGCTTCATGCCAGACCATTGCTTCTGTTCATCGATGGCCATAGCTAGTGCATATTCCTGTACATCCTTAGCCCAGCGGGTTAAGTCATCAATGGCAGTTAGGACTTCAACGACTTCATCATCTGTAAGCAGTGGCGGCTTTTGAAAATCCATGCAGGCAAGCTTGATATTTTCCTCTGCCCTAGCTCTACAAGTAGCTCGCACTTTACAAAATCTACAATGGTCGCCTGCGATGAAATCTCCTTCACCCTTGAAGGCCATTTCAGCTTTGGGCTTGACCACTTCTTCAGCCCAAGTTAGTAGCTCATCCACGGACATTTCAAATGTGGAAACGCTATCAAGCCTTGGCTGGCTTATGGTCATATAAATGGTTTCAAGGTCATATAGAAAGCCGAATTGGTTAATGGCCCCCAGTGCATATAGCTTCATCTGGGAATTCTCATAAGCACTGACGGGCAATCCTCTCCCGTATTTCAGATCAATAATTTCTAAAGTCTTGTCACCAATAATGGTAGTATCCGAAGTGCCAAATCCCTGAGGTACCCACGGGCTATAATCCAATCGTTGCTCTAACATAATGACCGCATCTTTGGTTACTGCTTTTGCTTCATTGAAGCGCTCGATACAAAAATCTCGGTGGATATCAGTGGCCTTGTCCATCTCTTCCGTATAAAGAGAGTCTGAGCAGATTTCCTTATACTTTTTATTGAACTTCCGCTTGGTTAAATGTCCTATTTCCAGCGCTAGTTTAAGTTCAGCTAGGTCATGAGCTAGCGTTCCTTCTTGTGCATAAACCGAGGTTTCTTCATCTGCATATTCCTCAAGTCTTGGCGCCTTGGTGCAAACCATCCACCGGTGAGCGCCTGATGCGGAGAGCAGAGCATGTTCTGTCATTACAGCACCTCCGCTTTCGCTAACAACTCCGAATACTTTTCAGCGGGAACATCGCTTAGCTTTTTAGCACCAAACTCTGTGATAAGTTCCTTAACTTCAGCCTGCTTACCATCTTGGGAAAGAGCGGCTAGTTTAGCTCGGACGTCCTCAAGAGTAATCGTTTTGGTTTTAGGTTTCTTTGAACGCTTAGGTTGATTGGTATCTGCCTGGTCAACTTTTTCCGTATTTTCCGTTGGCTCTGGCTCAGCCACCAAATCTCCTGCTGGATTCATCGTAGATATTGCTTCAGCCAGATGGTTAATGGATTTCACCAATTCTGGAGCTGTCACGTTCACATCAATCTTGAATTCCATCATCTGCACCTCTCTTTTCTTCATGATTAGAATCAGTTTTACAACCTTTATCGGTCTTATCCAGCTGTGCTAGTCGACTGGCTAACCGCTTAGATACAATGCTGATGGCTGTTAAGACTCCCACCATTTCTTCTTGCATTTGCTTATTGGCATCGGTCATCATGGACTTGCCTCCTTTCTTTAAGAAATGCTTTTTATTCCCCCCCTACTTACTAGCCAACGGGGAGTGAGGTTTGATAACCAGAACTTACAAAAAATATTTTTTTAGTTTCTCAATGGCTTTTTTGTGCCTCTTTACAATGGCAGGCTGAGATACTTCTTTTTCCTCGGCTATTTCCCGTGTAGTTTTTTCTTGGTAGTAGATGGCTTTAATTAGCTCTTGCTCTTCACGATCCAACTCAGCCATTGCTTCCTGCAGGAGCAAAAGTGTAGCTTTATCGCTAACAATATCCTCAACCATCTGTTCACTGGCGAAGTCTTCTCCTTGATCCATAAGCCGCTGTATGGAGTCCTCTTTACTTGGCAAAAAGGTAATCTCACCAGTCTCAGGGTTAACTACTGATTTTCCAACCTTGACATCTTCTTCTAAGTAACGCATCCGACGCTCCATCTTGTAATAAGCTTGATAAACCTCTTCACTCACAGGGACTAACTCTTTGCCAATTTTGATAACTCTGTTCATTTTGCTTCCTCCTTGGGTTTTGGACCGAGGGAGGAGTCGAAAAAAGGACAAAAAAATAGCCGGATAACCGCTAAACTTAATTAGCGATCATCCGGCTATTTGGTAGTTCGTTATCGACTCCGTTGCTCGGTATGAATTATATTTTCATCAAACTGCTTTTGATTTTATTTGGTTGTCTTTACAGGCTATAGTAATAACCTTTTTGCACTTAGGGCATTTTATCATGAGCTCTACGTCCTTGGCATTCAGCATGTCCATCAACCTCTTATTGGTGCAGGATGGGCATTTAACCTTAATTGCTATGGCTATCATCTCCTTGTTTATATTTTGAATGCTATTGCTAATACTGAGAGCAAAAGTAAATCCATGTATGTTATTGTTTTACCAACTGGCATCTAAAAAGTAGGCAAAAACCTCACTTGCTCCCGTTTGGTAACAATTATGTGTTTATGATACCACCTCTTGCTACCCATTGTCAACACACGAAAGAGATCATTTGCCAAAAGGTAGCACCTGTGCTATAATACAAATAGAGAATCCGATGATTCTCGACTAGAGTCATACTTAGGGAGGTGTACCTATGACCTTCGGCGCCTATATTAAAGAACTTAGAAGCAAAGCTCGGCTATCTCAACGAAAACTAGAGGAATTATCTGGTATTAGTAATGCGGAGATCTCTCGCATTGAAACCGGTGACAGAAAAAAACCCTCCCCTGTCTCTATAAAAGCATTGGCGCCTCACCTTGGCGTTAGTTTCGAAGAATTGATGCAAAAAGCTGGCTACATTGAGGAAGTTTACCCTAGAGGTAGTTTTGAAGACGTGGTGTGGAAAGATAGTGCTGGGGAACCTGTAGATGCGTTTAGAAGGAAAGTCATTAATATCCAAGAGCGCGATCCTGAGCTGATTAGCATACTTGATAGAGCTGTTGATGCCAGTTCTAGTAGAGATATTGATACCATTAAGAAGATCTTATCAGGGTTTATGGAAGGAAACTTGGATGAACAGCAAAAACAGGCTATTCGCACAGTCCTTGAGAGTTATATGAAGTAATAGACTGTTGTCGCCTCTTTACCAAAATGTAAAAATAAAGTACAATATGGCTACGAACTCTAGTTCGGTTCGTGGCTTTTCTTTATCTTGGAGGTGTGTGCTTATTGAGCGAAGCTATGTCAAATTATTACGAGCTTAATAAAATCAAACCCTATAGACTAATCGCAATTGACCAGGCTGTAAAGCGATTTAAGAAGGCCTTTGGCATTAAACATCTACCGATTGACTGTGTACAGCTTGCAATAGAAATTAACAAGAAGGATAGTTACAACATAAAGATTCGCTCCACTGAAGATCTTCCTAAAAGAGTGTTGGGCCGTACTCATTACATCAGACAAGCTGACTTGTATTTGATTTCCATCAACAGCACACAATTACACGATTCCATGAAGAATCGCTCTAAATACCCATACATGTACTCCTCTGATAGGATGGTCAATTTTACGCTGGCCCATGAATTTGGGCATATTTTTTTAGAACATGCAGAAATACCTGATGAGGATAAAGATGATGCGCTAAAGGAAGAAGAGGATTTGGAGGCAAACGAGTTTGCAGGAAGGCTTTTAATGCCAAAACATAGCATTGAAAACTGCAACTTCTCAAACGTCAGCGAAGTGGCTGCACAATATCTTGTCTCTGAGCAAGCGATTCTTAAAAGGCTTACCCATCTTAAGCGGCATGATAAACGAAGAAATAAGCCAATAGAAGTGTGCTCTAATTGTTGGAATCCAAATATTAAGTCTGACTATCAATTTTGTCCAGTATGTGGGGTTCCGCTGACGGATAAAAAGGGGGTTTTAACCATGCACTATACAGATGGATATAAAATGGATGATGGTGGAAGGGCAATTCCCTGCCCACAATGTGCTAACACTAAGTACGAAGATAGGGATACTTACTGTAGAATTTGCGGTCTCTACCTTTTGAATGTGTGTACCAGTGATTTCTGCGAAGCTATGTTAGATGACGGTAGCGCCCGATATTGCTTTTACTGCGGCTCACAATCATCTTTTTTAGCCAGTGGTATATTAAGTGATTGGAAGCCCGTAAAGCAAGCTCTCTTGTCAATCCATGAAGTTGAAGAAGACATATGTGGTGTAGGGAATTGCCCGCAACCTATTGAACAGTGGGGTTACATGATTGGGGAACTATCTAAATACCCAGGGACGTATCTATCCCAGCTTCTTGAAGGTAGCGATGGCATGTTTTATAACGGCAAGCTGATTGTATATGTAAAGGCGAAAGATACTAAAGAGGAGCTTGAGCTCGCTAAATACCATGAAGGCATTTTAGCTTTCACACAAGGATATCTGGAGCTGGATATTGAGGCTGTTCATATTATTGCATTTGAGGAGCATCTTCCAACACCTGAGCCGGTTAATTACGATGATGTACCTTTTTAAATAAGTTTGTTATGTGCAATAATATCTGATATTTGCATCGGAATGTATGTTCTGTATGTGAAAACAGACAAAAAATAACCCACTAGGCCGAAGCAAATTAGCTTAGTGGGTATTTATTATAATTGCTATCACTATTTTACATAACCCTCAAGAGCATGCAAAATAATGTCCGCTTTCAATTCTTGTGTATAATTTTTGTAGTTTTTCATACCTAAAAGGATACCATGGAAGCTATATTATTATCCAATTTTTGTTGGGTGGTATCATTATAAGCAAGCCTTGCTTCGTAAAATCACTTTATCTTCTTCTAAATCTAAAATATGCATCTTGCGATGGCAGTTTGGACAGAGAGCTACAGTATTTTCAATAGTGTCACTACCACCATTAGCGATCCACTCAATATGGTGACTTTCCAAATAAGGACTGCCTTCTCTATTGCTAAACGGAGCAGGTTCTTCGCAAAGCTGGCAAATACCGTCGGCACGTCTTTTAGCGTATTCTGATACGTAAACATCCCTTACATGAGTATTACTTGTGACGGAGCGACTACTAACCGTATCACTTCCGTTCACCTTCGCTCTCCGGCGCAGTTCCTCCAAGGGCAAGCGTTGTATCTCCCGCACCCGCTCATCAACAAATTGTTCCAATTCATCTTCCATTATAGCCTGAGGGCCATCTGCTAAAGCTAGCGGAAACATCCAAACCTGTCTATTTCGCCCATCTTCACCAATTTGTCTTTCCTGATAAGGCTCATCTGCCAAGTGTGCAATTCCTCTATAAATATACTGTCCAGGGACTAATACTTCAAAAAGATGAACATCTACACCGTTTTGGCCAGATTCAGCAAGGGTCTTATTTTGGTTAAACGTAAGAGATTGGTCACCACTTTTGCCCATACCAGTATAATGCAGAACATCATTTACCCACTTATCATCATACAAACCTTTTGTATGATCAGCTACTATTACAAGCGTATTTGTAGCCAGGGATCTACGCATTCCACCCATATTACCACATTTAAAACGTTGTCTTAATTCTTCATTTGTCACTGTTTGTCCTATTTCAAACATTGATACGCCTCCATAATATTATTTGCAATAGGAACGTCAGCCGGCAATAGTTCAAATTCTAATAAGTTGTCAATCTTAGCCCATGCATATTTATCATGAACAGACATAGAAATAATACCGTTTACAATTCTACAATAGTAAGCCATTAAGTTAACTTTGAACGTCCCGTAATCATGGAGTACAGATGTACAAAATTCTTCTACGGAAACTTCAATATCTAGTTCTTCCTTGAGTTCCCTAGTTAGGCACTCTTCATAGGTCTCGCCATCTTCAACTTTCCCGCCGGGAAATTCCCAACCTCCAGCAAATTGTTCAGTTTGGGCACGCCTTGTAATCAATACTTTTTTCCCATCTATAATTATTCCAGCAGATACATTTATAATGTTCAAAGCTAACCCTCACCTCTTTCATATAATATTGACCATGCAATTTTCATAACCCACACTATTCCTCGGCCAGGACAATACTAATGAACCAGGCCGAAGCAAATCAGCTTAGTGGGTATTTATTTATAATTATTATTAATCAGAGGGGTATCGCTATGAAAATTGACAACATTCCTGCATACTACTACTTCGCTTTGAGTTGGTAGATATAAAACAAGATTACTGAACATCTCAATTAACTAACTCCAATGCCTGACTAAGCTCCTTTGCCCATTCTAATCCACCAGCTATTTCTGCTAATTTCGCTGCATACAAACTAGCACCTTCAATTTTCAACTCTCTATCTATGTAATCCTGGAGGTCATTTATGTTTTGTAAATCCTCACATAACCCTTCCAGCAGTCTTACACTTTCAGTACACCCATCTGTATCGCCTATCTCTTGCTGGCATAAGTGAAGTTGATTAAGAATCCTTATCTTCCAAAAACGATCGGCGTACTTAAGACCTTCACTTAATGTCTCAATAGCTCTTTGGTAGCTTCTCTGATAAATATGTACTTTAGCAGTAAAATAGGACATTTCTCCGTTTAGAGGCTCCTGAGTTTCAGGTACGGTATTTTTTAATAAGCAGTCCGCCAAATGGGATAATATGCGTTTTGTAGGTATGTCAGGCACGTTTTTTAAAAAAACCTTGCATAACTCCGGAGTGAAGAGCGTTGCCTTCGCCGCAGCTAGAGATCGCTGGTCACCAATAAGTTCTTCTACGGTAATATCCAATCTAGAGGCGATAATTGATAAATTCTCCAGCGACGGTTTCACTTTCCCGATCTCTATCTGGCTGATAAAGCTACGTGTATATATCCCTTCAGCAAGATCCACCTGGCTCATAAGTAATTGCCTTCTCCGCTGTCGTATCCTCTTCCCTACATGCATCAATTAAATAACTCCTGTCTTTCGTTTTGTCCAATTAACTGGGACGTCTGTAATTTAAATTCCTAAAATATCAAATAAGTACTGTTTCAACTCCCAGCCGTATCTCGAATCTTGGAGAGCTAAATCAACAAAGGCTTCATAATACGAACCCATATCAGATATGTTATATCGCTTTTCTTTATCAGTCATTTGAACCACGTAACCTAAAGTACCCTCTTTGGTTAATAAACCAATGGCATCAGTTAATTGTACTACATCACCTCTACCCGGCTTAGTTCGATCTAATGCATCAAATATAGTTGGTGGTAAAATGTATCGTGCTGCGAAAGCTAATTGTGAAGGTGTTGTTTTAACTGGTGGTTTCTCAACAACATAATCAACTTCCACAATTGACTGATTTCCTTGTTGTTTTGGTTTGATAATTCCGTACTTCGAAACATCTTCTAAAGGAACTTCTTGTGTACCTAACACCAGGGAGCTTTCGTGTTGCTTATGAAAATTTAGCATACGTTTTAGAAGACATTCATATTCTTCTGAGTAAATAATGGAATCACCTAAAGCAACTATAAATGGTTCCTTGTTAACAAAGTGACGAGCATGGCTAATAGCATCTCCAAGACCAGTTGGACTACTTTGCCGAGTATAAAACAACTCTACATCCAGATCTTCATAATCCAATAATTTTAGCAAGCCTTGCAGTTCACTATTCCGCAGGTTGTCATTTAGTTCGAAGTCTTTATCGAAATGTTCTTTGATAGATCGATCGTTTTGTCCAACTATCATTAAAATCTGTTTTACCCCTACCGAGGCTAATTCTTCAACTATATATTGAATACACGGCTTGCTACCAATAGGCAACATTTCTTTAGGTTGTGTTTTTGTCAAAGGGAGCATTCCCGTGCCTAAACCTGCAGCAGTAATAACTGCTTTTTTAATCATTTATTCACCTCGTTGGCAAACCATTTCTTGCATAGCTCCTACGCTGAACATGTTACATGTTATTGGACACTGCGCCGTGGGCTATTAAATCAGGTAATCTCGATAAATGAAAGCACCTAAATTGGATATTAAAGCAATAAATCGATGGATACAATAACTCCAGCAGAAATCATCGGGAGCTTAGGATGATTCGGCTATCCAATCGCTGCGATATACCTTGACGATAGCAAAATAAGCCAAAATAGCAACAACTTCTGGCTCATACGTTAAGTGTGATTATGATTCCACCGAACCAGCTAATTTAACAATTAAGATACTTTTTTGCGCTACTATGATCATATAGTTACTCTTTTGTAACAGCCACACTGGTATTCATAATTCTATCCAATACACCTCTTAACTGCGTAGATGAGGTTCCTTGTGTGTATGGAAAGTAAACTATGTCAACCCCCACGGCTCTAAACTGACTCTCATACTCGTTCCACTTAGCAGTTCCTTTCCAGTCACTCCCCACAAACATAACGTCAAACTTGTACTTCTTCTAAGCACCCATCTTGTCCATATCCTCTTGCGAAACTACCTTGTCCACATATTTAATACTTCCCACAATCGCCATACGTTCCTCGTGTGGTATAATAGCTTTTGTGTTCTTATAAGATACCAATTCATCAGTTGTAACCCCAACAATTAGGTAATCACACTGCTCTTTGGCCCTTTTTAGGATATTCAGATGCCCTATGTGAAACATATCGTACACACCCGTTGTATAACCTACTTTATATTTTTCCAAAGATGTTCCTCCCCAAATACCGCCTATGGATCATTTAGACAGTTATATTTTGTCGTATTTTATTAGCAATGTTTTCCAATAAAACTACTTCCAAAGACTCACCCGACAAGTCTGGCACCCCAGGCCACCCAGCATCTGACCATGAATGTCCCTCAAAATTAATAGTCTTCTCGTATCTTGGTATAACGTGATAATGTACCTGTTTATCAACCATCATGAGCATAAGATAGTTCATGATATCGAAGTTAAATGACTTTCTAAGCGTTTTTTCAATCACCTTAATAATGTCGTTAAGATCAGAGAACTCTTCTTTTTTCAGTTCCCCAAGAGTTGCACATTCCCGTTTGAGAGACAAGATCCCTGAGCCAAGCGTAACTTGCACCGGCCTCAATGACCATACCCAATAGTCAGTTTCATACAACTTTAGCTGTTCGACTCTGAACTTTTTAATAAAATCTTCCATTACTCTGCTCTTCTCCTGTTCCTCCTTCGCTTCCTCCTTATGATATGTTGACAACCAAGGAGTTATATAAAAGGCCGCCTTCGATACATTCAAGACCTTTTCTCCCGAATGTCATTCTGAAGAGACAGCAACAGATTTTTCTGCCTCGTAGTTCTTCTCAAATCGCCATGCATCTTTGCACATTTCCACGATGCTACGCTTAGCAGTCCAGCCAAGTTCTTGCTCGGCTTTAGTTACATCAGCATAACACTCAGCAATGTCACCAGGTCTGCGCTCTACAATTTCGTAAGGAACCTTTATGTCATTAGCTTCTTCAAATGCCTCAATAATCTGCAACACCGAAGTCCCTTGACCAGTACCTAAGTTATAAATATGCACACCAGTAGTAAGCTTGTCCATGGCAGCAACATGTCCTTCAGCCAAATCGACTACATGAATATAATCCCTGACCCCTGTACCATCCACAGTTGGATAGTCATTACCGAATAATCTTAACTTCTTCAATTCACCTTTGGCCACTTTAGTCACATAAGGCATTAAATTATTGGGAATGCCGTTAGGAGCCTCACCAATAAGACCACTCTCATGAGCCCCCACTGGGTTGAAATACCTAAGCAGTGAAACTGAAAACTTAGGGTTCGCTTTGGCTATATCAGTTAATATCCGCTCGCACATTGCCTTCGTCTCACCATACGGGTTCGTCCTTGGCAACAAGTCCATGGTTTCCACAAAGGGCACCTTGTTGTCTCCATAGACTGTTGCTGAGGAGCTAAACACGAATTTATTAACGCTGTGCTTTATGCAGGCTTCAGCAAGGACCATCGTGCTTACTAGATTATTATAGTAATAAGCAAGAGGTTTCTCCACAGACTCGCCAACCGCCTTAAGCCCTGCAAAGTGAATCACGCCATCGATATCATGGTTCAAGAATATATCGTTTACCGCTTCTTGGTTTGTTACGTCAATCTTGTAGAATATCGGTTGTTGGCCAGTGATCTGTTCTACTTTCTTAATTTATTCTACTTTGCTATTAATTAAATTATCAGCGATGATGACAGAATGGCCATTCTTAATTAGTTCCACACAAGTATGTGAGCCAATATATCCTGCACCGCCGGTTACTAGTATGGTCATGTAGCGAACCCTCTCCTCTCTACATGTACTTTTAACATTTGAGCAACTACTGTCTACTAAGTGGAAAGACTGTTTGGTTCTTCTCCCAATTAGTTGATCGGTTTAGGCTTTCCTGGGCATCGTTGCTTGATCTTAGGGTAGAGTTACTTCAAATTCAAGGAAGCCATACGACCCTCTCTTTAAAACCTTAGTTTTGTTATTGATACCTTCAAGTTTGCTCGTTATAGGAGAATCAGCTATTTCTTAACTCTTTGACGAAAACGGAGTATACTTTTAGGGAATTGTCCCTTAATGAAGTTAAAGATTTGGATTGTAAGGCTAAGAATATATCGAGCATTAATAATAACTATAGCTACAAAAGTCATTAGTAACAATGCAAATTCTACCGCTACACTTAAGTTTAAAAACAGAATGTATATTTGGATGAATACACACACGAAACTACTTATAGTCGTTTTATAATTAATACTTAAATCAACATATTTTTTAGTATCTTTCCAACGCAAAACCAACATAATTAAAAAGCTAACCGCCGAGGAAACACCCGCTCCAATCCCACCAATAACTGGAACCAATATTATATTCAGAACTAAACTAACACCTCCACTTACGATGGAAGTTATAAATACACCCTTCGTTTCTTTGGCGGCAATGTAATTAGTCGCCAAAAAAGATGCCATACTAGACAACACTACGGATAACAACAATAACGGAACAAATTGCCAGGCATCATAAAATTCTTGAGCAAATGCAAACTCGGATAGCGGCTTTAAAATAACCAGTATTCCCGCCATCCCCATTATTAGGGTTATTGTGTAAAACTCGAAAACTTTAGAGTAAAAATCGGATTTGTCTTTCGACCCGAATTCCTCAATAGCTGATAACTGCCATGCCTGGGCAAAAATGGTTGTAACAAGAGTAATAAGTCCTGGAATCTTATTAGCAACAGCAAAAAGACCGTTTATTTCTACCCCTTGGAAATAAAGAATGAAATACCTGTTCGAGGCATTAATCAACCACCACATAAGGGCGTTTGGCATTAAGGGGATAGAATAAAGCAACATTTTTTTCAACAGTTTTACGCTAATTAGTTTGACGGAAATGTGCTTATGAAATTTAAGCATTACGAGATATAGAAATATTGATGCAACATTTGAGATTATTATACTTAGAAAGTACCCGTTTAGTCCATAACTCATGAAGACTAAAAAGACAATATTAAAGAGACCTAGTATAACAGTCTTAACAACGCCGTTAAAAGCGAAAATTTTGACGTGGCCCGTGGCTCTGGCAAATTGTGCAAGTAACGTTTGAACTCCCTGAAAAAATAAAATCATATATGAGAGAACCAGAACAGCATTATCTATCTGGAGTGCAGATAAACCAGGATATAATAGTAGTACCATTATACTTCCTATTAGCAAAACTAGCATAGAATTAGTAAGAACTTTACCGTTATCTTCTTCTTTATCCATAGCAAACCTAAACGCTGCTTCATATATGCTCAAATAAGTCAGAGGTAAAAGAAGCATTATAGTAGTAACAACCAGGTCTGCTGTTCCATATTCTAACGGAGAAAGATATCTAGTGTAAAAAGGAACT
>WPCH01044918.1_pt1 | contig 12547 bp, 9 predicted proteins | sample 5399881 | NCBI WGS metagenome assembly WPCH01 (sample SAMN12869468, study PRJNA574797) | sludge metagenome | isolation source: wastewater treatment of pH5 | place: China:Beijing | collected 2019-05-20 | reverse complement strand
AAAAACCCTTGTCAGGATTTTTTTCTTTGTACTGGTTAAAGCATCTTCTATTATCTTTGAGTTAACATCCCCTTTAGTATAGACTTTTCCGCCGTTTTCGAGTATTGCCGTCCTGAAAAGGACATTTTCTCCAGTATACATATATTCATCCGGGCAGTTTACAGCTGCAGGTCTCCAGGATACGTTCTTAACACCGGTGTTTTCAGACATTAACTCCTCTGTCAGGTTTACTTCTACAGGAGTCTCCGATATTTTATGAAGCCCGAAAGTATCGGCTGTAACATATGATTCATACATATTGTTTCCTATGGATGTTATTTCCATAGGCTTTTTGTCAAAATAAAGCTCAGGCGTCCCTTTTTTTCCTGTTGTAATAAGGATTCTGCCAGGCTGACCCATTTTAAGGTCAGGAACATCAAGCTGGACGCCTTCGGACATCTCTATATCCGCAACTGCCCAGTTCAGGGTCCGGGTAATTATCAGGCTGTCGTTTCCCGAGTACATGGAAGCTGCCCAGGGGACACCATGTCCTTTTCCGTTATCTGTTGTAATCGCAGCAACCCTGCCAAGCCCGAGCCTCCAGACCGTAATTATCGGTTTACCCAGCCTTGTTATAACCAGGCGGTTTGCTTCGGGCCTGGGAGTAACCTCATTATACCCGAGAATATCGTGCTGCACATCAGAAATGTTCCGGGTGATGAAGTGCTTCGGGTCATAAACAACAATTGACCCGCTGGAATATTCGTCTTCACGGTTTTCTGATTCTTCGGGATCTTCAGAGAAGCTTACTTTAATCCTCTCACCGGGCTCTATCCTGTTATAATTTTCTGACAGGCCGATCTTGTTCATGAAAAGTTCGGCATAATACTGACCTTTGGGAGTAACCTTAAGGTCATCGACACTCGGAGTATGTATGTGGACAAAATGGATGTTAATGCCGCTGCCTTCGTGAAGGTTTTCCGCACACTGGATTGCCCGCTCAAACCTTAAATCCCTTTCAGCCCTGTTGCCTATTCCGCCGTCAGACACTATTATAATTTCGGCTTCTGTGCTTTTGTTCTGTCCATTAAGTAGCGTGCGTGCGGTCATGAGACCTCTTTCAAGAGATGTGGAATCTCCTGTTGACGGCGTTATTTTTCGGATTTCAGCATCGAGCCAGAGCTTGTTTGACTCTTTTGACATGTCTATAAATCCATCTGTAATGTCCTGTCCCGTGCTACCGAAAGTAATCACATCGACTCTTGCATCTTTCAGTAGATCGCTCTCGAGAAGGACAATTGCATTCGACAGAATATCATCAAGAATCTTCCTGCCAGCGCCATTGCTCTGCAGAGTGCTGGGGGAAACATCAAGCATCAGGACAACGTTTCTGCCCCCTCTCCAGCTGGAAGGCTCTGAACTAACAGGGAGGAGCTCCTCAAATCTGGTGCCCTGGTATGTATCGTCTGCGGGGAGATCAAAAGAAGAACTTCCTCCTACAACCACCATGCCGCCTCCGTTAATGATATAATCTCGGAGGGTTCTGGTTTCCACATCAGAAATTGTCGATGCAGCCTGGTTGTCAATTATTACGGCATCCGTACGGTTCAGGGAACCAAATGACCCTGAAACCCTTACGTCATAGATCTCCTTCATCATGCCTGCAAGAGGAGAGTCAGGCTCATCTGTAACAAGAAGGACTTCTGGTTTGGGAGTTACGTATATGCTTTTCATGTACTGGTTATTGTTCTCGAAATAGTCCAGGTTTTTAACACTGATGCTTGCCGGGTGAAGGGTTGCCTTTACCGTGTGGGGCCCAAGCGTTTCAAACGTGTGGTTGAACTCCATGCTTTCAATTCTTTCGGTCTGGGTAATTTCCCTCTCCATCACTTTCTGGTGGTCGACTGTAACCCTAACCCGGTAACTCATTTTGTCTTCAACTGATTTCCGGATATTGACCTTAAAAAATGCCTTATTATCTATTACAGCCTCGTTTTCGCCTTCAATCTCCACACTCAGGTCTTCTTTAACGGTCTTGGGGATAAGAGCGGAAACAGGGAAATTATTCTTATAACAATAAGAGAGAGCTTCTTCAACCGGCATCCCTGAATTGCTCTGCCCGTCAGAAACCACAAGCACGTAGTTGTCAGGCGAAGCCTGCTGGACGATAGCATCTCCAAGGGATGTATGTATCCCTGAAATCGTTGTAACCATAACAGGGACTCTGGTATTGAGGTCATCAGCAAGCTCTCCGGACACACCTTTTTCCAGCAGGTCCATACTGACACTCTCGTCAGAGATTATGGTTATTCTGGACTGGCTGGTCTCTGGGGAACTGATCTCCACAGAATAAGGTGCAGCAAGAGCCAGGATAAGGAGAAAGATCACAAGGGAATGGACAAACAGATGTCTTCTGTTGATTTTTCTCCATAACCCCAGAAACACAAGAAAGGCAAGAGGGATAAGTAGCGTCAGTTCATTCAGGTGTAAAAAATTAAAACCATAGGGAAGATCAAAGGTCATATGATCCCTCTCCTTAACATAACCGCACTTTCAACTATGAGGAGCAGCAGTAAGAGATAAATAAGGTATTTCCTGGACCTGTCAGGGGAAACCGTGTGAAGGTCCTCTTTCTGGATCGCTCCGTTCTTACCTGTCAGGTTCTGCCTTTTTTCCGTAAAGGTATTTGACTCAGCGGAATCGTACAGATTTACCGCAATGGTTTTCTGGTTTAGCCCGTACAGTCCGCATTCGTCAAAATAGACGAAATCACTGCTTATAGTATCACTGGGTGTTTTGATTTTGATAGTCTGGTCAAATGCCTGATACTTTCCCGTGTTAACATTTGTTTCGCTTATATCCTCAATTCCCCACATGTACCTGAGGAGTTTCACCCAGAACACAGGGTAGGTTGGGGTGGTGGCGAAATTGTTCCATGCATCGGTTTCTATCGTATCGCTGAACCCGATGTAGGTTACTGTCCCTTCGTTTATATTATGCATGCAAACAAGAGGCCCTGCTTCCCCAGCCTCTACCAGGACTGCAGCATCCTTTTTCGGGATAGTAACAAGGAGTTTTCGAAGATAAACCTCGCTGAACGAAATGTCATCAAAAATATTTTTCCCACTTCCCACAGTCTCTATTGTGTGGCTGCCTTCTTTATCCACTGATTTGATATCCACAGGAAGAACGGAATAAAGCCCGTGCATTGCTGAAGAATTGTACAGGCATTCGTTTCCTATAACAATCAGGTCTTTCCCATTTTTTGCGGAGGTTACGATTTCTTTGACAGTATGGGAAGGTAGAGGTTTGTATCTGGAGTTAACAACTATGGTATCGTAGTCTGCAAGTTTCTCCGGGAGATCCTTCCGCACATCAACATCAATATCAGGAAGCAGAGAAATTGCCGTTATCAGGGGGGATCTGCTGATAGCCTGATCGCTGTCCGTCAACACCAGGATTTTTTTGGGCTTGACCTCAGGAATTGAAATACAGGCAATGTTATCGCAGGGTATTGCATCTTCATTCAGGATTTTGACAGTTGATATTCCCTGAGGGATTTTTGAGAACTTTATCTGCTGCGACCCGTACTCTGCAAGCTGTACGGAGTTGCTGACTTTTGTACCGGAACCGGAATCAGAGCCGCTCTCCATCAGGACATCAAGTTTTACACTTTCATCATTAAAGTTTCTGATAGTGCATGTGTATTCATATGTCCCGTCATTGCTGTCTTTCAAATAACCGTCTACAATTGCATAATTGGCAGTTTTATTGCCCACCTGCCTGAACTCAAGCTCCATGTTTTTCGTGTTTGCGATTCTTATATATGTCTCAGGAGCCCTTCCTTCCCAGGTCTCAAAATCGGATATAACCACAATTTTCCCATACTCGTTCTCTTTTTCATTTATAGCTGTCAGAATGGCCCTCGGAATATCTGAAGGAGTATGTTTTGCCTCCATTCCATCAATTACTGTTTCAGCATCTTTCGCGCTCAGAGATTTTGCAAGCAATACGGGAATGCTTTCCGCAGCAGTAATCGTATTTTCCTGGCCCAGGCGCTCTATTGCTATTGACTTCGCCTCATTAATGCGGTCAGGAGCCGACATGCTCGCAGACGAATCCATTATGATTATTACCTTTTGAGCATCTGCTTTAACATCCTCTATAAGCGGACCGGCTATTGCCATGGACAGAAAAATAAGAGCAAGCAGCTGCAGGTAAAATAAGGGGTCAGTTATTCTTTTACTGAGAGTGCGCCTGGAATCGAGCAGGTTCTGGCTTATCCGCCTGACAAACATAAGGGAAGGCAGAATGATGTTTTTCGGGCGGGGCCTGAGCAGGTATATGATCGTAAGGGGAATTATCCCTGCAAGCGCAGCAAGACCCTGAGAAAATTCAAAGTCCATGAGCAGGATCACCCTTCACCTATGATTTTTAGAACAGTATCAAAAGGCTCGTTTTTTATGCTGACCCGGAAGTAAGGGATTTTAAAATCGTATGCAATTTTCTCCAGTTCAGCCATATGCTTTGAATATTCGGAGGCATATTCTTTTTTAAATCCAGCTCCCACTGTAAAACTGATTTCTTCGCCTGTTTCGCTGTCAATAAACTTTACTGTCCCGTCCACGGATTCAGGAAGGTTTATCTCGTTCTCATCATAAATGTGCACAATTACAAGCTCGTGCCTGGACAGCCTGTTAACCGCCTTCTGGACGGAATCAAGGTTGTCCAGAAAATCCGACATAATAAGAACCATTGATTTCGATTTTATTCTCGGGTATATCGAGTCGGCACAATCTGCGAGCTTTGTGGTTCCGCTGACCGGAATCTGGGTCAGGTTATCTATTGTCCGCAGGAAGTCGTCCCTTCCTTTATGCGATTTTGTGTAGTCAACATCATCTGCAAATGTTGCAATGGTATACACATCGTTGTGTTTCATTACAATGTAAGAAACTCCCGCAGCTACTGTTGCTGCATACTCAAACTTGTTTGGAGTGTTATCCGGAAAAAGCATGCTGCTGCTGGCGTCAAGCAGTATGACCATGTTAAGGTTTTTGTCTTCTTCGAACCTGCGTATGTAGAGCTTTTCCGTGCGGGCGTAAAGGTTCCAGTCTATTCTTTTTAAAGAGTCGCCCTGGTTGTACTTCCTATGGTCAATAATGTCAAGCCCTGCCCCTGTTCTTGTTGACTGGTGGCTGCCAGTATGGACTGCTGTAACTCTCCTGCTGAGCGGGATTGCATATCTGTCAAGTTGAGTCAGGAATGACGTATCGATTGTATGTTTTGCGCCAGCCATGTCTGATCACTGCCTCCAGCCATTTTTCTGCTGGCTGAATCAGATACTTGTTTTCCTGTCCTCCAGGATTTTCTGTATGATTTTATCACTCGTTATGTTGTTTCTTGCAGCATCAAACGATAGAATCACCCTGTGGCGCAGGACAGGAAGTGCCATGGCATCAATATCTCCTTTATCAACATATCCTCTGCCGTCGATGAACGCATTTGCTTTTGCGCACAGAATAAGTGCAATTGAAGCACGCGGGGATGCACCTGCTTCTATCATGTCAGGCATTTTTCTAGTCTGGTTCACGATATCAATTGCGTACTTTTTGAGTTTGTTTGAGATAGGAATCCTGCGGGTTATCTGCTGAAGCTCGATGAAGATCTGTTTTTCTATGCACCTCCTTACAGCCGGTCTGAAAGCCTCTGCATAACGGTTTACAATCTCAAACTCTTCATCGGGGTCAGGATAATCCAGGCGTATCTTCATCAAAAACCTGTCAAGCTGAGCTTCTGGCAGGGCATAGGTCCCCTCCATTTCAATGGGGTTCTGAGTTGCAAGGATAAAGAAGGGCTTATCAAGCGTATATGTGGTATTTGCCACTGTAACCTGTTTTTCCTGCATGGCTTCGAGCAGAGCTGACTGGGTCTTGGGAGAGGCGCGGTTAATCTCATCCGCGAGCACGATATTTGCAAAAACGGGTCCCTGCTTGAATTTGAAGTGTTTTGAGCCTTTTTCGTCTTCTTCTATAATGTCCGTTCCGGTGATATCTGCAGGCATAAGGTCAGGCGTACACTGGATCCTGCTAAACCTCATGCTCATGATCTGGGAAATAGTGGATATGGTAAGAGTTTTGCCAAGCCCGGGATTGCTTTCGACAAGGACATGTCCTTCACATAACATGGCTATGAGGATCTGCCGGATCATTTCTTTCTGGCCGACAATCGAATTGCCAATCTCTCTAAAAATGACTTCAAAAATCTGGGGGGCTTTTTCATAAGTAGGTTTTAAATTAAGTTCTGAATCTTCAAGCTGGATTTCCTGTAATTGTTGCATATTTCCACTCCACTATTTTTTTACGTAAATCATGAATCTGCTGCAAATCTGCACATTCCAGACGCTTTAGGGTTTATTTGGATGAAAGCTTCTCAAAATATTGTTTAATAAGAGGCTCATACTCTTCTGGCAGGTTTTCAGAGTAAGTCTGGCTGTACTTGAAATTTTCATTAAAACGATCTGAACTCTCGTTAAATCTCTGTTCCGTATCCGCATCTACCTTGCTTGTAAATCCGAGCCCCAGGGTAGGATTGATTTTCATTTCAACCTGCTCTCCGTTCTTTATGATGACAGCCTCTATCTTATATCTGGAATCCGGGACAACCTTCTCATTATCTTCATAAGCCGCTCTGGCATTCATATTGTGAACATTGTCCCAGAGATCATCGATTAGCTTTCCTGGAGATACATTAAAGCTGAAACCCTCATAGATGCAAAAAGTAGCCACTCCTGAAACCAGAAGCAATAATAAAAACGACCTGAAAATCTGGTTTTTCGGGACTATACTTCTTATCCTGATGCCTGCAAGTTGACGGTGCACATCTTCAAGAAGTTTCTTTGTAACTATGTTGATGTTCTGGCTGTTGTCATATGCCGTACTCAGTCCTGTCCTGAGTTCAGGAAAACTGGTTTCAAGCATATTTATCAGGTTAAACCTGCATCCTTTGCCAGATAACCTGTAAACCAGACTGATAAGGAGAGTCAGCAAGAGGGAAACTAAAGCCATTAAACAGAGATTGAACAGGTAAGTGTCCAGATAGGTTTGAGACCTGCTCAGTTCTTCCACACCGGGGACATAATAAGCGAGTTCATACAGATTAAATAAAATCATCAGTAAGAACAAAAACACAAATTTTCCGGCTGTTTGAAAGAACCCAAGGGTACGATATGACCACGTAAGGTATCTTTTATATTTTTCCAGAAGAGACACTACAAGCATATAATCTCGAACCACATTTGTAATTTTTAGTAATTATATTGCGGGTGTTACTAATAAAACTTTTCTAATATTTAATTTTAGTTCTGGCTAATTTTCAACAATATAGTAAAAACTACCCGGTAAATACAAAGGATAAATAAGCAGGAAAATTCCCCAGCAAATACCCCTTTTAATCTCCTGCCATATCCTGTATAATCGAAAAACTATATAATTGCATAAGAAGCATATTTTTCATTATGTAATTTTTATTACATATTTACTAAATAATGTATGATTCTGTGTTCGTGGTCTGCGTTATTCATCTGTCTTTCATTGCTGGGTTTACTCTGATATGCGGCAGCTCTCACTTCTTCTTTTATATTGCGGGAAAGACCGCTCTCCTGCGTCGAGCGGGACAAGAACGGTCCAGTATAGCGAATAAGGTTTCCCTGAAAAATTTTCTTTTACCTTACAAACCTCATTTAAGTCGCATAGTATCGGAAACCTCCGCAAGCTTGTCTGGAGATCTGCCCAAAAAGAAGGAAGAAGTAGGAAGAAACAAAAAAGAAACTTGTAGTTCTAAGTGTAGGTCCGCTTATTCTCGAAAAATGAGAGAAGAAGTTTAAGGAGCCTGCAGAAAAACAATCTTTTGTATTATTCCGATTTTGTTGCCAAATGATCAAATATTGTTCTAAGAAGCCAACATAAAACAACTAATGCAAATATTCCCCATACAGTCTTTTCTGATTTAGTCATTATTACTCCTCCTTCGATCTATTAAATGAATTCCACAATATAAAAATTTATCTTAAGATGTCCATGCCCAATTTCTACTGGAGAACACACAAGAGCCTTTATTTTATTTTCCCTGTTCATGGTCTGACATTCTAACACTTTAATATATGAAAAAGGGAATTATTGAATTATTTATACCGTGGAAAAAAAGAATAATGTTAATTTTGTTACCATTAAAAAGAGTTTTTAGAATAACTTAGCAAGGTTTAAAACATCCTTTGTATTTCAATTGCTATCCTTACTTCTATCCTTATTGTATCTTGCTATATGCAAGCTTCCCGCATAAAATGAAAGTATCTAAGGATCTATGGTGAAATAGCTTAGGCAATATTTAAGAATGTGTCAAATGACTTTCGTGAGCAAGAAGGCTGATTTAATTTCAACTAAATAATTCATTGCCTAAGTTATTTCGTTATAAATACTAAGAATAGTTTACTCTATAACAACCCCATCCCTTAATCTTATCACCCTGTCGGCATATGCTGCGTGCCAGTCCTCATGTGTGACCATTACTATCGTCTGCATGGATTCTGTATTAAATTTTTTGAACAGGTCAAGAACTTCTTTTGAGGTCTCTGAATCCAGGTTAGCACAGGGCTCGTCTGCAAAAAGGACTCTTGGATTGTGGGCAAGGGCACGGGCAATAGAGACTCTCTGTTGCTGACCGCCGCTCATTTTGGAAGGCAGCTGGTGAAGCCTGTCTTCAACCCCAACGGCAGTCAGCATCGCGGAAGTAATGACATTTAACACTGGGCTCCAGGCATAGGAAAGATTCCTAACTGCTGCATCAGACCCAAAAGGTTAACTTCAGCCCATAACTCAGTAATCTTACCATCCTTAAGGCGAAATATCTCTATGCCAGTGATGGTGATCGGTTTGCCTGTAGCCGGCAAACCCATGAAATTGCCTTTATGTATTCCGCGAGCTGTAAAGCGGACAACTACGTTATCACCCTCGACAACCATGTCTTCAATTGTAACATTGAGATGCTCGAAGGCTGCCCTGCACGTGGTAATTACTTCATCCATTCCTTCGATTCCCGGAGAGGCAGGAAGAGGCGCATGCATAACGAAATTAGGGGACAGCAATTCATTAGCAACACTCAGATTTCCCTTAGATGGCCCTTCTTCAAAGAATCGGCGAACTATTGCTTTGTTCTCTTCTGTAGACATTTTTCCTCACTTTTTTAAATACAAAAGTAATATCGACTCAGTTCCAATATCCAATGATAATTTTCTTGAAAATACTGATTGTACACCATGTACGCTATTTATTGCTCTAACATCCCGTCCTTTAATCTGATCACCCTGTCAGTGTATTCCGCGTGCCAGTCTTCATGTGTAACCATTACGATCGTCTGTCCCAGTTCTTTGTTAAACTTCTTGAAAAGGTCCAGAACTTCCTTTGAGTTTTTAGAATCCAGGTTGGCACAGGGTTCGTCGGCGAAGAGGATGACAGGGTTGTGGGCAAGCGCCCTGGCAATGGAGACTCGTTGCTGCTGGCCGCCGCTCATTTTGGCCGGAAGCTGGGAAAGGCGGTCGCCAAGGCCTACAGCCTCCAGAATTTTTGCGGCGGCTGATTCGTATTCTGCTTTACTTTTACCCTGCATCATAAGGGAGATGTAGACGTTTTCAGAGGCGGTGAGTTCGGGCAGGAGGGCATAGTCCTGAAAGACGTAGCCCAGGTTGTGGAGGCGGAATCTGCCTTTTTCCCTATCGGACATCAGGGAAGTGTCGGCACTGTTGATGATTACTTTCCCGGAGTTGGGGGTGTCAAGGAGCCCGAGCTGGTTTAAGAGGGTGGTCTTTCCGGAACCGCTTGGGCCCATAATAGCAACAAATTCCCCGCGCTGGATTTTTACGGAAATACCGCGGAGCACCCGTACTTCCACTTCGCCCATCAGGAAGGTTCGTACAATGTCAATGCCTTCGATGATAGTGTCTACGTTTTTTTCATTGAGTGCTTTCACCGAAATTTCAGTTCCAGCTTCTTTTTTTCTATCGGGTGTGTTTTCAGTTCCAGTCTCAATGTTTTCCTTTCCGGGCTCATTTTCCATTTCTTTTTCCATTTCTTTTTCCATTTCTCTTTCAATTTTATCCATGCCTTAACCTCTCTTAACCTCTTTCTCATTTGCCCCAGATCAATTCCAGGAGGTCTTTTTGCGTCAGTGTGTAGGCAGGGATAACAGAGCCGATGATTGAGGCAAGGAAGAGGAGGACTGCACGGTTTATGGCTTCGGCATCATCCAGCTTCAGGCTCATGCTGCCGAGAGGTATGTCCACCGGGTTTGCTGCTGTGTAGGGGGCGAGCCCAAAACGCATGAAAACGAAGCCGAGGATGACGCCAATTCCCGCGTAGAACATGGCCTGGAGCACAAAGGAAGTTACGATCACGTTCTGCTCTATCCCTATGGCTTTCTGGACTCCAATTTGCCTCTTTTTGTTAACGATGTTTACATAGATAACTACAAAGATGATCACGAAGGCAATCAGGAGACCGATCACGTTCATTATGTCCCGGATCATCCCAAGGGTGCTTTCTATCAGGCCGAGGATCCCTGCGAATTCGCGCCAGGTGCGGATGTTTTCCCTTATTCCCAGGGAGAGGAGAGCTGTCCGGGTCTCGTACTCGTCCGTGCCTGCGATGGTCTTAACAGCTATTTCCTGGGCAAGGTCCCTATCCTGTACGCCGAGCATCTCTTCTAAGTCCGCCCTGCTGATGTAGGCCCCGGCGTCGACCATGAAGTAGCGGGTGGTGTAGATTCCCTTGACTCTGAACTCCCGGGTTTTGCCGCTGATTGTGATTTCCACCGTATCTCCCACTTCCACGCCGCCCAAAGACTTTGATTCCATCAGGGCTCCAAAGCCTCCCGAAACTTCCCTGCCCAGGATTACCTCCCCACGGTCGGGCCTGCTCAGGAATTCCCCGCTTATGACGGCGTCTTGGAGGTCTGTTACGAAGTTCTCATCCTCAGGGTCAATCCCGTAGACAGTGGCTCCCATTTCTTTTTCCTTGTAGCGGAAGTTCCCCGTGTTCTTCAGGCGAGCTGAGGTCCCGACCACCTGTGGGAGGCTTTCGATCTTCTTCTGGAGAGCTGATGCGTCCTCTATATAGCGTTCCTCTTCCCTGGGTTCGACCACGACATTTCCGGTCTGAAAGTCCACCATAAGCTCGTTAAACTTGAGCGTGACCCCGGCTAACATGCTCGAAAAGAGCACAAGCTGCACGAAGATCAGGGCCAACACAATGACCGTAAAGATTGTGATCCCCTTATTGCCCCTTGTTATGGTCCGGCTGGCAAGGAAGAAGGAGACTTTCGCTTTTTCAAGCATAATCAGGCATCCTGCTTGGTTTATTTTGCTTCGGATTTATTTGTAAATGTGGTTTTTAGAGCTTTCCTTATGTGGTTTTTAGAGCTTTCCTTTCTTCTTCATGTAGAAGACTGCGGCTGCAAGAATAAGGACTACTCCCAGTACAATGGGGATAATGCTCCCCTTCTGTCTGTCCACATTGAATGTCAGGTCCTCGCTAAGCTGGTGCTCCCCGAAGTCGTCCTCATATTCAACAAGCAGAGTGACTTCCTGGTCTCCTGCTTTTTCCGGAATGAAAGTAAAAACTGCCGGGGCGTCATCGTCCTTTTTCAAGCGTCCCAGGAAGGTATTCGTGCTTCCGGAACCTTCGAGCCCTTCAAGACTGGCTTTCACGAAACGGGCTTCTCCTTCTCCTACATTTTCAAGCCGCAGGATCATGGAAACTTTCTGCCCTCTTTCAGGCATTTCCGGATCGAATTTAAGGCTTGCAATATTAATTTTTGCCCTGTTAAGCACATTTACCCCGATTTCCTGGGACTTATTGATCTGAAGAGTTTCAGCTTCGTTTGAGGCAGTTATGCGGAGAGGGATCCTGTAAGGCTGCACGCCTGCATTACTGCCTAAAAGGAGTTTGAACGACAGGTTTTCGGAACTTCCGGCACTCAGGTTCTCAATGAAAAAGACATTGTCCTGCAGAGGTATCATGGGTGAAGAGCTATTCAGGTCAAGCATCACACGTACATTTTTTGCATTCCCGTTCCCTGCATTTTTAACTTCAGTCCTGAGATAGAACTCCTCCCCCGGTACAAGAGCTCCGTTAGAGGAATTTCCCCCGTTTACAGGAAAGATTTCGGTACCTACAAGCACAAGATCGGGGTTTCCTTCCACCCGGATGGGAATTCTTCTTGAAAAGCTGGTTTCATCGCCATCTTTAATAGTAAATTCAAGCTGGTGGACACCCGACCGGGCTCCGGAGTCAACACTGAAATGAAAATTCAATTCGATCTTCTACCGCTGCCTTATATGTTAATTGTGATAATTACGTTCTTTGTTTGTCCCGGAACCTTAAACACCTGAGGTGCTGTATTTGAAGGTGAAAGGGGCAATTTCTTCAATCCCTATTATTACATCTTCAGCAGGCTTGTCTCCGGTATTTTCAATATTGATTTTTATGAGCAGGTCTTCTCCGGGTCTTGCCGGATTTGG
>WPCH01315515.1_pt1 | contig 12550 bp, 10 predicted proteins | sample 5399881 | NCBI WGS metagenome assembly WPCH01 (sample SAMN12869468, study PRJNA574797) | sludge metagenome | isolation source: wastewater treatment of pH5 | place: China:Beijing | collected 2019-05-20 | reverse complement strand
CGGCAGCCGTCCGGATGCAACGACACGTTCCGGACTCGATCGCCACGCTCAGACAAATGCTGGCCGCACGGATCGCTCGAGTACTGCCACGCTGTCCGTGCTGCGGGAGGGCTAGGCGGAATTTGTGACACAGTCAAACTATTAACCTGGCCCTTAAAGTCACTGATAACCGTTCGGGCTGAGCTCTTCGTCGAGTTCAGGACAGGCGCTGTCGAAGCCCAGTCCCGGCAGCGCCCTTCGACAAGCTCAGGGCGAACGGAGACAGCATGCTCACGGGTTAATAAACCGCTGACGCAGTGGTGCTGTGTGTGTGACCCGCATCGACGACCCAAACGCTTCGAAACCTCGGTGACGCCGCGCATATCGAGGTCGGATGCGGCTCATTCCACACCCAGCAGCAGCCAACTGAGCGCGCTGCGGTACGCCAATGTCAATTCATCCTATTCGTGAAGCATGAACCGGGCGTAGAATCCCCAGTGTCACCGCTTCCACGGCGGTTCAGTTCAACAAGGCTTATTCCTCGCGACATGCGCAACGACCCCGAATCCGCCTGCGTGCCGCGAGGGATACACCCTCTTCGTTAGCCCTCTACCCCTTCCAACCGAATGCGACAGCCCAACCATGGATGACAAAACCCTTTTGGCGCCACCCGGTGCCGGCCTACCGGCCTCGGAGCTCTTGCTGTCTAGAGCCGGTTTCAGCGTCCTACGAGGCATTCTCACCCGACGCCGTATTCAAGGTTGGTTGTGTTCTGAGACTCATAAAGTCTTGGTTCTTATACGACAGCTGCCTATGGAGCAGATGAAGCGGCAAGTGCTAATTCCGAGACTCATGGGGCTTGAGGACAGTAGCCGAAACTGGTCAGCAGCCATGGTCTTGCAGCATCTCGTGATCGTCGATTCCGGGATTGGCGAGCTTCTGAGTGCTTTAAGTGAAAACCAAGCTTTTGACCGTGAAGTGCGAATCGCCGATGTCAAACCAACTCCCGATGCTGGGCAAGAACAGTTGGCATACCTAGAAAGTGCCCTGGAGGCCTATCTGAGGCAAGTCGCGGCAGTCAAGAATTTGCATACGGCGCGTCGCCATGCGCACCCATGGTTTGGTCCATTGGATGGCCACGGCTGGCATACTTTGGCAGCATTACATACCATGATCCACCGTCGTCAGTTAGAGGCCATTACCCGTGTATTGAAGGAGCGCCCGTAGCGTGCTTGTTCGATCCTCAAGGGCTACGGTTTCTCGGGCAGGCCGGGTTCGTTGTTGGGTCCTTCGCCGACCGCAACCTGCCCGACTACTATGACCGCTGCTGGCTTCTGCCGCGTCACTTCGGCCATTGCTGGCCGAGGCGCTGATCCGTTGTTGAACGTCGCTGTCGGTTCGTTCGCCCTTGATGCGTGATAGCCCGCATCGGTGCTGGTCGATTGGCTCTGGCTCAACCCGGCCACCTTTCGTTCAATTTCCGTTTCCGCTCGCGCCACCTGACATTTCGTCCCGGCGAGAAGGGGCTGGGCGGACAGCCGCTCCGGCTTACATGCAGACGAAGCTGATGGCGTAGGGGTTGGCGGTGCAGGTGCTGCCCAGCGCGATATGGCCCTTGCCGCGCAGTACGGCTTCTTCGCGTGACAGGATGAATTCCTTTTCGCCTTCGATGGCCACGAAGGTGCCATTGCTGCTGCGGTCGATGAGGACGAACTTGTCGCCCCGCAACTCGATTTCGGCATGCTTGCGTGAGGCGCGGCTGTCGCCGATTTGCAGGTCGGAGCTCTGGTCGCGCCCGATGCGGATCACCGGGCGCCGGGCGTCCAGCAGGAAGGCCAGATTACCCATGTACAGCCGCAACTCGGGCTGCTCTTCCTGCATCAGGCTGGGGGCCTGCAGGAGGGTGACGTCGCCCACCGATTCACACTTCAACTCGTAGATTTCGATGGGGCGCGAGGCGCCGCGCAGCACGCGCGGGGGCAGGGCATTGAGCAGGCCGCGCCATTCAGGCGACAGGCGGCGTGCGGTGTCTTGTGAGGTGATGGCCCGGCCGGGGGAGGCGAGTTCGGCCAGGCGGGCAGCAAAGTTGACCGTTTCGCCGAAGACATCGCTGTCCTTGGTGATGACCGGACCGTACTGGAAGCCGACACGCACGGCCAGACGCTGTCCGCCGCCCGGCGGCTGGTCACGCACTTTCAGGTGCATGCTCACGGCCGCATCGGCAGCCTGGTCGGGGTGCGCAAACACGGCCATCAGGCCGTCGCCGGTGTGCTTGATGACCTGGCCGCTACGCCCGCTGACGATTCGCTTCATCTCCTGAATGCAGCCATCCACCGCCTGGAAGGCTGAGGAGTCGCCCACGCGCTCGTATAGCTGGGTGCTGCCGACCAGATCGGCAAACAGCACGGTGCACTCCGAAGGGAGGGAGGGGAGGGTGAGCATGTGTTGAATTATAAGGAATGTACGCTAGGCGGATAACATGATTTGCATCAATGGCCAGGACGTGCAAGCAATGCGCGAAGTCGTTCGGGCAGGGTGCGGGCGGATGTGGTAAGATGTCGCAATTCGTGAAGCTTCAGATCCGTTCTGAACCTCTCTTTCGTGCTCGGCACGTCCTCGCGGTTTCGTGTGCCTGTCAGGCGCCGATGACTGCCTTCAACCCCCTTCGGGGCGTCCCGTCCCGGGTTGTTGCCCGGTTTTTCGCAGCACATTCAGGCCCGGTGCCCTTCATCGGGGGCGGTGTGTCTGCCGTCGTTCGATGGCGCCCTGAGCGGTGGCTGCCGGACACATGATTCTGTTCATTGAAAAAGGTATTCGAATATGGCCAAGGAAGATTTGTTGCAAATGGAAGGTGTGGTGAATGAAGTGCTGCCGGATACGCGCTTCAGGGTAACGCTGGAAAACGGTTTTGAAGTGGCTGCCTACGCTTCGGGCAAGATGCGTAAGCACCGCATCCGCGTGCTGGCCGGTGATCGGGTGAGCGTGGAGATGTCCCCGTACGACATGACCAAGGCGCGCATCAGCTTTCGCCACAAGTAAGACCCGCCCGTCCGGCGGGGCCGGAAGGGCGGTATGTGTCCGGTTCAGGTGTTTGAAGCGGGAAAGAAACGCTCAACGAGCGGTGCATCGAGGTGCATGCCGACGGCTTGGGCGCGTCGCAGTACGTTCCAGTAGTACCGATAGGATGCACGGTCGTGGAGCAGGCCCTGATGGGACACCGGCCCCCAGTCCGCATCCTGGGCCTTGAGCAAAATCTCGCCGGCCAGATGCACTTCGGAAAAGTCGGGTTGCATCGCTTGCACGATGGGTTCGATCTGCCTGGGGTGAATGCTCCACATGCGCAGGAAGCCGAACTGAAGGCGTGCTGTGTCGGCGTCGGCACGGATGCGTGCCACGTCCTGCAGTTCGGTGGTGACGTTGTGTGAGGGCATCACGCCGTTGGCCAGTGCGGCTGCCACGATCTCGGTTTTGGCGCGCACGATCAGCGGGTGGGTGAATTGCCCGGGGCTGCTCATGGCGTTGCCCATGATCGCGCCCTGATGGGCCGAGACAAAATCCATCAAACCGAAATCCAGCGATTCGACGCCTTCGGTCGCTGCGATCTCCCAGACCTCGCGCAAGGCGCCATGGGTTTCGATCAGCACATGCACGGGCAGGCTGCGTCCGGTGTCGTGCTGTCGTTCCTGGCGGCGCAGTTCGGCGATCTGTTCTTGCACATCGGCCGCCGAGCGGACCTTTGGCAGGGTCACGAAGGCCAGGCGTTTGCCGGCCCCGGCGATCAGGATTTCCAGGTCCTTGCGCCAGTGTGCATGGCTGATGTCATGAATGCGCACACCGACCCGGCCCCAGCGGTTGTCCTCGGCATTGACCACCTCGCACACCATGTGGGCATGTTCGGCCTCTGCGCCGGTGCGGGCGCCGTCTTCGCAGTCGCAGGTCAGATCGAACACCGGGCCCAACTCGGTCTGCAGTTGCAACGCCTTGCGCATCAGTTTTTCCGATCCGGCATAGTGATCGACTGCGGGCATGGCGGGCAGCGGTTTGTCTTCGTCGAACAGGACGTCGTCGGGGTGGCGGGACATGCGTGCAGCTCCTGTTGTCATATCGTCAGTCCAAGAAAAAGCCACGGGATTGTACCCCGTGGCTTTCGTGTGGCGACAGCGCCGGCCGCTTGGCCGGCGTGTCGCATGTGCCGCAAGCGGCGTGTTACAGCATGCTGGCTACGGCGGCACGCTCTTCTTCGAGTTCCTTCAGCGTGGCGTTGATCTTGCCCTGGGAGTATTCGTCGATTTCCAGACCCTGGATGATCTTGAACTCGCCATTCTTGCATTCGCACGGGAAGCCGAACACGACACCTTCGGGGATGCCATAGGAGCCGTCCGACGGCACGCCCATGGTGACCCAGTCATCGGAACCCAGCGCCCAGTCGCGGATGTGGTCGATGGCGGCGTTGGCGGCCGAGGCGGCGCTGGACAGGCCCCGGGCCTCGATGATGGCGGCGCCCCGCTTCTGCACCGTGGGGATGAAGTCGCCCTCGAGCCAGGCTTGGTCGTCGATGACCTCGGCGGCGCTGCGGCCACCGATCTGGGCACGGAAGAGGTCGGGGTACTGCGTGGCCGAGTGGTTGCCCCAGATGGTCATGTTGGTGACGTCGCTGACGGGCACACCGGCCTTCAGGGCCACCTGCGCCTTGGCCCGGTTGTGGTCAAGGCGGGTCATGGCCGTGAAGCGCTCGTCGGGTATGTCGGGCGCGTTGTTCATGGCGATGAGGCAGTTCGTGTTGGCCGGGTTGCCCACCACGAGGATGCGCACGTCGTCGGCGGCGTTGTCGGACAGGGCCTTGCCCTGGGCGGTGAAGATGGCGCCGTTGGCGGCCAGCAGCTCACCGCGCTCCATGCCCTTCGTGCGGGGGCGCGAGCCGACGAGCAGGGCGTAGTTCACGCCCTCGAAGGCGACGTTGGCGTCGTCGGTCTGCACCACGCCGGCGAGCAGCGGGAAGGCGCAGTCCTCGAGCTCCATGGCCACGCCCCGCAGCCCGTCGAGGGCAGGCGTGATCTCGAGCAGGTGCAGGATGACCGGCTGATCCGGCCCCAGCAGCTGCCCCGATGCGATGCGAAAGAGGATCGAGTACCCGATCTGCCCCGCGCCCCCCGTAACCGCCACCCGAACTGGATCTTTGCTCATCCCCCGAACCTACCCAAGGGGTGCGCGACGCAGAAAGCCGAGCCGACCGGGCGCTGTCCATCGGGGGGGCGCCCAAGCGAACTCCGACGCAGAGGGCGCCAGCTATCGGGTCGGGGCCCTCGATGGGCCCCGACCCGATCTAGACCCCGCAAAGACAGAGCGGGACGACCTCACCGAAAGCCGGCGGTGGACGGGGGGTGGCGGCGGAACGGCTTCGGACCACGCGCAGCGAGCGACGAGCGCAGCGAGGAACGAGTGAGCATGGCCCGAAACGGACTCCGCCGACAGGACCCGCCGTCCACGGCCGGCGGAAGCAGAGAAACCGAAGAACGGCTAGCGCTGGATCGACTTCGCCTCGAGGAACTCCTCCAAGCCATAAACCCCGTTCTCCCGGCCATAGCCCGACTGACCGAAGCCCCCGAAGGGAGCGAGGATGTTGTACGAGCCGCCGTTGATGTCGATCTGGCCGGCCCGCATGCGCCGGGCGACGGCCTCGGCCCGCTCCTGCGACGCGGACTGCACGCCGCCGGCGAGGCCGTAGAGGGTGCCGTTGGCGATGCGGATGGCGTCCTCTTCGTCCTCGTAGGGGATGATCGACAGGACGGGACCGAAGATCTCCTCCTGGGCGATGGTCATGTCGGGATCGACGTTCGCGAACACCGTGGGCTGGATGAAGTAGCCGGTGTCGAGGCCCTCGGGTGCGTCGGGGCCGCCGGCCACCAGGGTGGCGCCTTCGTCGATGCCCTTCTGGATGTAGCTGCGCACGCGGTCGCGCTGGGTAGCGGAGATCACCGGGCCGAGGGTGGCATCGCCACTGGCCGGGCCGACGGTGAAGCCCTCGGCGGCGGTACGCGCCAACTCGATCACCTCGTCCTGGCGGTCTCGGGGCACCAGCATTCGGGTGTGGGCGGTGCAGGTCTGGCCCGAGTTCATGTAGCAGGCGAACAGGCCCTTGCCCACGACCTTCTCGAAGTCGGCGTCGTCGAGCAGGATGTTGGCGGACTTGCCGCCCAACTCGAGCGAGACGCGCTTGACGGTATCGGCCGCCACCTTGGCCACCCGCTTGCCCGCCGCGGTGGAGCCGGTGAACGACACCATGTTCACGTCGGGGTGCTCGGCGATGCGCTCGCCCACCACGGAGCCCACGCCCGTCACGAGGTTGAACACCCCGGCGGGGAAACCGACCTCGTCGATGACCTCGGCGAGGATGAAGGCGTTGAGCGGGGCGACCTCGCTGGGCTTGAGCACGACCGTGCAGCCGGCGGCGAGCGCGGGGGCGACCTTGCAGATGATCTGGTGCAGCGGGTAGTTCCACGGCGTGATGGCGCCGACGACGCCGACCGGGGTCTTCACTACGAGGGAGTTGCCGATCTCCTCCTCGAACTCGAAGTTGTCGAGGATCTCGACGTAGTTGGCGGCATTGCCCACGGGCAGGCCCGCCTGGATCATGTTCGACCACATGATCGGCATGCCGACTTCCTGGCTGATCACCTCGCCAATCTCGGCGCTGCGGGCACCGAGGCCCTCGGCGAGGCGCTGGAGGTACTTCCCCCGCTCCTCCTTGGGGGTGTAGCCCCAGGTGTCGAAGGCGGCCTTGGCGGCGGCGACGGCTCGGTCGACGTCGGCGGGCGTGCCCTCGGGGACGTGACCCATGACCTCTTCGGTGGAGGCGTTGATGACCTCGATCGTGCCGGTGCCATCCGGCTCGACCCAGGCCCCGTCGATGTAGAACATGGAGTAATCCTTCATGCCGGGAACGCTACCGGCCCGACGACGCCGGCGTTCCGAACCCCCGCCGCTGAACGCCGGGACCGGTCGGTCACGGCCCGCGGTCACCACGTCCTGACGTGAGCGGCGCCCGCCGAGCGGGCGTGGGTGACGCCAGAACCCGAGGGTTGTCAGGCGCCGGCGGGGAGGCCGAGGTTGGCGTAGATCTCGCGGGTCGCGGTGGAGCGGTTGAGGGTGTAGAAGTGCAGGCCGGGGGCGCCGGCGTCGAGCAGCTCCTGGCACAGTTCGGTGGCCACTTCGACGCCGATGCGGCGCACCTCGGCTGGGTCGTCGCTGGCGGCCACGAGGCGCTCGGCGAGGTCCTCGGGGAAGGCGGCGCCGGCCATCTCCGCGAATCGCTTCACCTGGCCGGCGTTGGTCACCGGCATGATCCCAGGCAGCACCGGCTTGGTGCAGCCGAGGGCGGCGAGCTCGTCGACCATGGTCAGGTAGTCGGATGCCCGGAAGAAGAACTGGGTGATGGCGAAGTCGGCCGCCGACAGCTTGGCCGCGAGGTGTTCGCGGTCGCTGGCCCGGTCGCGCGAGCGCGGGTGCAGCTCGGGGTGGGCGGCCACGCCGACGGAGAAGTCGCCCACCTCACGCACCAGCTCGACGAGGTCGAGGGCGTAGGCCAGCTCGGTCTCGACGGCGGCCGGCTCCTCCCCCGGCGGGGGATCGCCGGCCAGGGCGAGGATGTTCTCGATGCCCGCCTCGCGGTAGCCGGTGAGGATGTCGACCAGCTCCTGGCGGCTGTGGCCGATGCAGGTGAGGTGGGCCATGGCCGGCAGGGACGTGTCCCGCTCGATGTGGAGCACGACGTCCCGGGTGCGCTCACGGGTGCTCCCGCCGGCGCCGTAGGTCACCGACACGAACGAGGGCGCGAGGGGCTCGAGCTCGCCGATGGTCTTCTCGAGCAGCGCGGTGGCCTCGTCGGACTTCGGGGGGAAGAACTCGAACGAGTAGGTGCGCCCCACCGCGAGCAGGTCGGCGATCTTCGTCATGGGGACGCGAGGCTACGGGAGGCGGCACGCCGGGGCCAACGACCCCTCGCCGTCGACCGGGCCGAGCGCTACGGGATGGGCAGTGAGATGGACCGAGACGCCGTCGCCCCGAGGCCCAGCGCGTTGCGGGCCCGGACCTTGAAGGTGTGGGTGACCCCAGGGGCGAGCTGGACGTCGAGCGACCGGGTCGAGGCCGGCAGGTCGAACACCCGGCCTCCGGGCAGGATGCGCACCTTGTAGCCGGTGATGGCGGTGCCGCCATCGAAGAAGGGAGGCCGCCACGTGGCCCGCACCACCCCGGAGGCGGAACGCACGGCCAGCCCGCGAGAGGCGTCGGGGGGACCGTCCGGATCGAGGAAGCGGGCCAGGAACGAGGTGTAGTAGGCGTCGACCTGGGAGTACACGCCCGGCAGGCCCGGCAGGGCACAGCCCTCGCCGAAGCTGGTGATGCCGATCTGGAGGGGCGAGCCGCCGCTGTCCACGACGATGGGCCCGCCGCTGTCGCCCTGGCACGTGTCAACCCCGCCGAGCTCGACGTCGCCGGCACACAGCATGTGGGCCGAGACGTAGCCGTCGTAGGCCGCGGCACACGTCGGATCGTCCACCACGGGAACGTCGTCGGCGACGTGCAGGTCGGTGGGGTAGTCGCTGTCGCCCGTGACGTCTCCCCAACCGGTGATGGTTGCCAGCGTCCCGGAAGGCCACAGCCCCGCCTGGCTGGGCTGCGCCATCTCGACGGGAGTCTCGGGCAGGTCGGTGGCGAGTTGGAGGACGGCGACGTCGTTGTCGCTGGTGGCGTCGTCGTAAGCCGGGTGCATGCGGATCTGGCGGACGTTGGCCCGGTGACCGACGTCGTCCACCAGGTCAACGATGCCCGAGCGAACCGCCAGATCGCCGGCAACCTCGCCGTCGACGCAGTGGGCCGCGGTCAGCACGGTGTCGGGCGAGATCAGCGATCCTCCACAGAACTGGGCTTCGAAGGGATCGGCCACGCTCCGATGGACGAGGGCGACCTGGTACGGGAAGTCGGCTGCATCCCCGACGGGCACCCCACCCACGATCTCGGGGTCGCCGCCACCATCGCGGGACTGGGCCGACGCCGGGATCGTCCCCGACACGGCAACCGCCAATGCGAACACGGCGACGAGGAACACGCCGCGCCGGCACAGGGTGGCTCGGTTGGTGGTCATCGGTTCTGCCTCCGTGTCGTCGGAATCCGCCGTCAGCCGCCGTCAGCCGCCCGCCTCGAAACGCCGCTCGGCCGACTCTACTGTGTTGCGCAGCAGCATGGCCCGGGTCATCGGACCGACGCCGCCGATGCGCGGCGACAGCCACCCCGCCACCTCGGCGACGTCGTCGGCCACGTCGGAGAGCAGCTTGCGGCCTTCGAACGAGACGCCGGCGGCCACGACTGCGGCACCGGGCTTCACCATGTCGGCGGTGATGATCCCGGGCGAGCCCGCGGCGGCGACCAGGATGTCGGCCTGGCGGGTGTAGGCCCCGAGGTCGGCCACGCCGGTGTGCACCACGGTGACCGCGGCGTTGGCGTTGGGCCGCTTGAGCGAGAGCAGGTTGGCGAGCGGCCGGCCGATGGTGAGCCCGCGCCCGACGATCACCACGTGGGCGCCGGCGATGGGCACGTCGTAGTGCGCGAGCAGCACCTGGATCCCGTGGGGCGTGCAGGGCAGCGGAGCGTCGACGCCCATGACCAGCAGGCCCAGGTTCACCGGGTGAAGGCCGTCGACGTCCTTCGCGGGGTCGACGGTGAGCAACGCCGACTCGTAGTCCAGGCCGACGGGGAAGGGGTACTGGGCGAGGTAGGCGTCGATCAGGGGGTCGGCGTTGAACTGGCGGATGACCTCCAGCACGTCGTCCTGGGTGGCCGACGCCGGCAGGTGCTCGTGCACCGAGCCGATGCCGATCTCGGCGCAGTCCCGGTGCTTCATGGACACGTAGTTGCTGCTGGGCCCGTCGTCGCCCACGAGGATGGTGCCGAGCCCGGGCGTGACGCCGGCCTCGGCCAGGGCCTCGACCCGCACCCGCAGCTCGCCCTTGATCTGCGCCGCGAGGGCCTCGCCGTCGAGCGTGATCGCGGTCATCAGTGGCGGAAGTGGCGTTCGCCGGTGAAGACCATGGCGAGGCCGTGCTCGTCGGCGGCGGCGATGACCTCGTCGTCGCGGATGGACCCCCCGGGTTGGATGACCGCGGCGGCGCCGGCATCGATGGCACCGTCGAGACCGTCGGGGAAGGGGAAGAAGGCGTCGCTGGCGTAGGCCCCGCCCTGGGCCCGACCGTCGGCCTTCTCACCGGCGAGGCGGCCGGCGTCGCGACGGTTCTGCTGCCCGCAGCCGATGCCCACGGCTTGGCCGTCCTTCACGAGGACGATGGCGTTGGAGGAGGTGCGGGCCACGACCCGCCAGGCCAGCTCGAGGTCCTGCCACTGGGCCTCGGTGGGCGCCACCTTGGTGACCACCCGCCAGGCGCTGCGGTCGACGGTGACCCGGTCCGCCGTCTGGACGAGCAGGCCCCCGTCGATCGAGCGCATCTCCAGCGGGGTGGGGCTGGGGGCCGGCGCCGACAGGATGCGCAGGTTCTTCTTGGCCGAGAGGATGGCGAGGGCGTCGTCGGCGAACGACGGCGCCACCACGACCTCGGTGAACACCGGGGCCAAGGCCTCGGCCAGGCTGGCGGGCACGGGCCGGTTGACGGCCACGATGCCGCCGAAGGCCGACGTCGGGTCGCACTCGTGGGCCCGCTGGTAGGCGACGGTGATGTCGTCGTGCACGGCCACGCCACAGGGGTTGGCGTGCTTGATGACGGCCACCGCGGGTCCGTCGCCGAGGGTGTGGACCAGGCGCCACGCCGCCTCCGTGTCGTAGAGGTTGAGGTACGAGAGCTCCTTGCCGCCGTGCTGCACGGCGTCGTCCCACCAACCCGAGCCGTGGGTGTGGCGGTAGCGGGCGCCCACCTGGTGGGGGTTCTCGCCGTAGCGGAGGTCCTGGGCCCGGTCGAGGGCGAGGTGCAGGGTCTTGGGCAGCGGGTCGGCCTCGGCCCTGTCGCCGCCGAGGGTGTCACGCTCGTCGAGCCAGTTGACGATGGCGGCGTCGTAGGCCGCGGTGTGGGCGAACGCGGCCCGGGCGAGGGAGCGCCGGGTGGCGAGGGACACCTCACCACTGGCCCGCAGCTCATCGAGCACCGCCGGGTAGGCGGCGGGCTCGACCACGATGGCCACGTGGTCGTGGTTCTTGGCCGCGGCCCGCACCATGGTGGGACCACCGATGTCGATCATCTCCACCGAGGGCTCGGCCACGAAGGGATAGAGGTTGCTGACCACGAGGTCGATGGGACCGATCCCCTGGCGCTCGAGGTCCTGGAGGTGCTCGGGCTTGGACCGGTCGGCGAGGATGCCCCCGTGGATCTTGGGATGCAGGGTCTTCACCCGCCCACCGAGCATCTCGGGCGACCCCGTCACCTGCTCGACGGCCAGCACCTCGAGGCCGGCGTCGGCCAGCGCCGCCGCCGTCCCGCCGCTCGACACGAGCTCCCAGCCCAGCTCCGAGAGGCCCTGGGCGAACTCGACCAGGCCGTCCTTGTCGTAGACGGAGAGCAGGGCCCGCCGGGTGGGTGCGTCGGGGTCGATGTCGGTCATGGGGCGGTCCTTGTGGGGGTCAGGAGGGCGGCGTCGTCCACGACCGCCCGGATGGTCGCCGGGTACAGCCGGCGCTCGACGTCCTTGATGCGCTCGTGGAGGGTCTCGACGGTGTCGTCGGGCAGGACGGGGACCGCCTCCTGGGCCAGGATCGGGCCCTCGTCCACCTCGAGAGTGGCGAGGTGGACGGTGCAGCCCGTGACCTTGACGCCGTAGGCCAGCGCCGCGTCGACCGCGTGCCACCCCTTGAACGAGGGCAGCAGGGCGGGGTGGGTGTTCAGGATGCGGCTCGGGAAGGCGGTGTGGACGGGTTCGGCCAGGATGGTGCCGAAACCGGCCATGACCACGAGGTCGACGTCGTGCTCGACGAGGGCATCCACGACCCGCTGGGTGTAGGCCGTGCGGTCGAAGTCGGGGCCGTAGCCCTCCCGCTCGACCAGCACCCCCGGCACCCCGTGCGCTTCGGCGACCTCGGTGGCCCGACACGGTCGGTCCACGAGCACCACGGTGACGGGGAGATCGGCGCCCAGGATGGCCTCGAGGATCGTCCCACTGCCCGATGCCAGCACCCCGATGCGCACGGCCCGAACCTACCAGTGGCGTCGCGGTGCTCCCGCGGCCCGACTGGTGGATTCGACGACCCCACCCGGTCCCACCGTGCCGTTCGAGGTGCCGCTTCGAACCGGGCCAGGATCGCGGCGGTGCCCAGCGCACCATGGCCGCCCTCACCGGCACCAGCACGTCGGATCGTGGCTGGGTCTCTCGCCGAGGACGCCGCTACGGCCGGCGAAGGGCGGCGTTGATCGTGGTCGTGGATGCCGCCGTGATGTTGAACGTGGAGGCGCCGGGGTAGGTGGGGCTGTCGTCCCAGTACTCCTGCGTGCGGCCGCCGTTGGGGTCGACGAAGGTGGCCCGATAGGTGCCGGGGGTGAGCCCGGCGAGCGTGTAGTTGCCGTTCGCGGCGGTGACG
>WPCH01123776.1_pt1 | contig 12555 bp, 21 predicted proteins | sample 5399881 | NCBI WGS metagenome assembly WPCH01 (sample SAMN12869468, study PRJNA574797) | sludge metagenome | isolation source: wastewater treatment of pH5 | place: China:Beijing | collected 2019-05-20 | reverse complement strand
TACCTGAAGGTAATGTTTTAAACTCAATTGGAACGGTAGGCATTTCCGTGACGACTACTTTACCAATATTGTTGCTCCCGGCAGGTAAGGCGCTTGTAAATCCTTTTACCGTGACCGTATCACTTACCCCACCGCCACCGTTTGAAATCGGGGCTACACTACCACTATTAGCAAGTACAGCAGGGTTAAACGGTTCATTAAACGATGTTAAAATGATTCGTGCAGCATCCTCACTATCGTTATAAATTTGAATTTGAGAAGCTCCTTCTTTCCTTGCTAAAATGTTTCGTCCATTACCCGGTACAAGTAATTCGTATTCTCTTGGACTTGGTAGGACACGAACGCCCGCGTATAGCGTCGCTACAGATAGATTGTTAATGTCATAATGGTTTGGGTTTGTATCAATGAAATGATGTGTATACGCCATTTTAGGCGGTAGTGTGAGCGTGACCTCACGCCATGTATTATCCTTTAACATGTTTTCAACTCCTTACAATACTTTTACTTTTATATCCGGGAATGCTTGGAAGAAGAAATACACAGCTATGATTAAAAAGACGATTATCATAACAGCGCGTATGATTCCCATAAATGCACTCGTGATAAAACCTTTGTCGGAATTTGGGGAAGCCGTCCCCGTGCTTAGGTCACCGCCCCCGTCCCCTTTAGGTCTATCAATCAATGTTTTATCGCCTACATACATTTTTCCGGCTTGGTGTTTTCCCTCTTGCCACCCAACATGCACATGGTCATAATGTCCGGCGGTTTGCCATAACACTTCTGTAAAAAGCGGTGACGTTTTTGCCCATTTTGCAAATTCGTCCATTTTATCTTTCGAACCCGCGAAGTCCATCGCCATGCCTCGAGAATGGCTATCCGGTCTTCCACTCGGTCCGGTAGAACCGGGGCGGTATCCGCTCGTGAATCGCAAACCGAGGGATAACGCCTTGTCATAGACTTGCTTCAACTTGTCGTTTAGTTTGAGTCCCTGTAGGTCTGCCATTCGTAGCACCGCCTTTCTGTTTTACTTTTTTATATCCCTTGGATCGTGGGGAAGACTTTGCAACTTTCTTTGCTCCGCTCTTTGCCGTTGCTTCCACTTGCGGGAATGCCTTGGCAAAAAAGAGAACACAAGCCACAAAAGCCAATAGAATAAGCAAGGCACGAATGACGCCATTAGCGACACTTGTGAATATTCCACGTTTATCACTCCCTCCACCGGCAGGAACGCTCCCTTCTCCGGTGTATGGCGTCCCGTCGTCATACTTGTCTAATCCATTTTGTTTAATGATGTTGATCAGTTGCCCCGCATAATTCGGGTCTGTTGCGTATCCACCCGCCTTAATCCCGCGCGCGAAGTCTTCATATGTCTTCGCTCCTTGTAACTTGGAAGCATAGCGCGGTGTTTGCAAAAGTCTTGCATGGTCTAGCATGGATTCGTAATAACTGTTGTATTTCCGGAAACCGGAAACACGTCCCCCGCCCGCGTCATACTCTTGTGACCATACGGTATATGTTCCGGCGGACCCGACTCCTTTGATGCCGAATAAATTCTTCGCATTATAAGCAAGACCGGACATGCCCCCGGGATTCTTTCCGCTTGATTCAAAAACCATTTGACCGAGAATGATTGAAGCAGGGATTCCCGTTTCTTTTTGGATTCGTTGGGCGTCGTTTATGAATGGTCTAACATCTAAAGCCATTAATAACTACGAGAATGTGAACCGTAGTTTGGTGCGTCTTGTGTCCGCACTTTCCCTACTTCCATTCCGCCCCATTGTTTATCTTGCACGCCTTTTTTCACGAGTTCCGCCATTTCTTCACGGTCTTTCCCGTATGCAGCGACTACATAATAATCCTTCGAACCCGCCCAACCATCTTTGATAAATTGTTTCTTCACATACGTTGTACTTGCTCCGGCATTGATTAAATATTGTTGACGTTTTAACGCTTCCTCCGGACTGTCAAATGTGACATAAATTTGCGTCAGTTCTTTCGGGTCTTTCTTCCCTTGCATTTCTAAAATGGAATTAAGCAATTCTTCTTGTCGCCCGACAAGTGTGTTCATTCCATCTTGTACAACGGCATTTTGACTTCCGAGTGTTGGATAGTTTGTATAGTAATCCTTCAGTTCTTCCTCTACGGCTTCTTGCGACGATCCACCGCTATGCTTTGATTTGTTCATAAAAAGAGCCACTAGGACGACGGCAACCCCGCCTCCTAGTAATAGCATCTTTTGTTTTTTGTCAAACTTCGGTTTATGTTTTCCACCACCCCCACCACTTGCAGGAGGGTCGAGTCTTTCAAATTCAGGCATTCCCTACACCCCCATAATTGGATTTCCGAAATAGTAGCCTTGCGGGAAATCCTCTCTTCGAATTTGTTCATTTTGCAAGTTTGGTCGTGTTTTCTCCCACGGCTCTTTTATCGGGTCAGCAACCACCATTTTCGGTTGCTTTGCCGTATGCTTTACTAATAAGGCATAAGAACCGAGATACTCGTCAAACTCCACATTCAGATTGATAGAGGGTTCATATACAGGCTTGTCCAATGCGCGGAACGCGTGACGGTTTAAATTGTCGCGCTTGTAATCCATGTAAATCCCTCCTATCGTCCTTGTAATGTTTTAATGCCCGCAATTGAGTTTTTACCCATTGCTTCAATGATTGACACTGTTTCTCGACCATTTGAAAGGAATAAATAAATACCAATGAGCATTCCAATTCCTGCGATCATATCGAATACTTTTGTCATACTCTCACCTCATTTAATAGTTTTATAAACTTGTCCGAATTTGTAACAACCATACTCATTAATACGAGTAGCAAAAATCCATTCGTTACACGCTCGTTCGTAAAGGATTGCAATAGGACGGTAACGGACATAAAGAAGATGACGAACGGCATTGACTCCGTAAATTCTTTCATTTAAACCATCCTTTCACTGTACCCCACGTATCTTCAAATAAGTCTTCCCAGCTATACCCGAGCCACCCCTTATCTTTATACGCACCCGTTTCTTTTCGCTTTTTGTCCGCTTCTTTCAACTTCTCAATTGTGTCTTTTTGTTTACCTGTAGCATCTTTAGGTGTTTTCAATAAACCGTCTGTTACTTTCTTATCCGCTTCTTTTTGCGCGTCCCTTGTGTCTTTAACCGTTTCTTTGACAGACTCTTTCGCACCGTCCACCACTTTTTCCGCGACCTCTCCTGCGCTTGGAAGCGATAAGTCCGGCGTCATCATTTGCGCTAATTTTGACAAGCGTTTCTTCCCGACAAAATCGTCAAACACGAGCCATAAAAACAAAAGGGATAGAGTGAGAAATGTTAAACCCTTTGCGTCATTGTTCATGTCACATCACGCCTTCGCTTTTTTCTTGCGAATTACAAAGAACCATAAAGCAAGAATAGCGACAACTAGAATTAATGATTTACTCATTTCTTCTCCCCGCTTCCTTGTGCCACTTGTGCAATGAATGTTTGTACTTGCATCATGATTTGTGTATTCGCGTTAATAGATTGCGTATTTGCATCTAGTGTCTTTTTCATAGTCGTCATGTGATAAATACATGCGAATATCGGGAAACCTAAACTACCAATCAGTTGCGTCATTTGCGTAACGTCCATCGATTACAACCTCCCCGCCACATAACCGAATGCGATTATGATAATGATAAATAAACCAATCGACTTCCAAATGCTTGCACCTGTCACCGGGTCGGACTTCGGTTTCACATCTGTTTTAATATCCTTTTCATCAACCAATACAACTTGGTCACCCATTTCCGCTACGGTGATTCCACTTGTCGTATTGAAACCCGTATCCGGGTATAAGTCGTGGTAAAAATGTTTCAGTCCCATTCTGTTCCCTCCTTATAAATAGGTAAGGAGCATATAGCCCCTTACATTTGTAGTCTTGATAATGTTTCTGATACGACTGTGACCTTACCGCCTACATTCGTAGAGAAACGGAACCAAAATTCAGTTAATCGCTCACTATCAATGTAGTCACGGCTACCGCCTAAGTTCGGTACACCTTGGTTACTAAAGTCAAAGCAATATACACCCGGCGGAAGTGGATAACCTAAGTCAGAATGGTTTTTATGAACCAATACTTCCGGCTTCACGTTGTAAGGCGTGTCCGCTTGGTTAAAGACAAGTTCCATATTTCCGGTGAAGTCTTTTGGCTCTAGCGGTTTCCCGTTCGAATCCTCGATATAGAATAATATTTTACGATAAATCGTACCTACGTTTAGTTTTAAAATATTTTGTCCACCGCCTGAAAAAATGTCCGATTTCGATTGTACGAGTTTTAGTACAGACATATCCGGTTGACCGCCCGGGATAGATGGAATCGAAAACGTTTCAATCACTGGTGTAATGGACATCGATTTAAATGTCACTTGGTCAGCATTTGAAGCATTTAATTTGTAAGCATTCGCTAATTGGTCAACGGCTACTGTTAAGTTTACATTTGCCGTATTGTTTTGCAGCATAACCATACCTACAGGGTCACGGTCATTTAAACTTACAGGGATCGGAACGGTAAATTGAATTTCATTATCCTTACCCGCCGTTGTTGCTACGTTTTCCACATAGTTTAATGATTGTTTATTTGAGCCCGGTAATAATACGTCAGGATGTTGTCGTAAAACGTTATACATAAACAGTTCTTTACCTGATACAATGTAAGGTGAGAAGCCGTTATTTAAGTTGAGTTCTACTCGACGTAAAATACCATATGGAGACATCGGGTCACGTTGAATGTTCCCGCTAGAGCTTTTCAACGTGGCTACGGCTTTGACATGTAACCAAATCTTTGTTAATAAACGTGCTTTTGGTAAAGTGAAATCAAGTGTCATACCCTCTTGTGTGACTACTTGTGTAGGCAATGTTTGTTGATATTGACGAGTCGATGTCGCCCAAATCATTGCCCGTTGTTGCGGTGAATATTGCTCTTTCTGTTGTGCCATTAGTTTGTTCCTCCTTCGGTTTGTTGGGCTTGTTTAATACGTTCTAATTCCGCTTGCTTTTGTTCTTCCGCTAAACGTTCTTTTCGTGCACCTTCAAATAATTCAAATTCCGCAAAACGTTCAGACGTTGCCACAAACACACCATTTTCATAACGGTTTTTATAATCCACTAATTGTTGAAATGTTGGTTTTGTCGCGCTGAAATGCGTATTAATTCGATTCATATTTACATCTAAAATATCAACTACGTGCATGTTATACCGCCTCCGCAATCGGTCTTACAACCGGAATATTGTATTTCTCAGAACCTTTTTTGATAATATAAATAAAGATCATTGTGACAAATGTTGAAATAAACATAGATACCCACCATGACGGGCTAAATAATTTACCCATTTTCTTTTCCTCCTTTATACGGCTTGGACAACTTCACTTAGTCCTTTCACCGGATGTTTTGTTAAAATCGCTTTTGCCATGACTGTTAATAAGATGAACATGAGCCATAGGACAATAATATTTTTGAGTCCGACCCCTGCAAATTTACCCTCCACTATTAGCCACCCCCTTTCAAAGTTTCAAAGTGGCGCGAACAGGTTCATCGTCACTATCCCGCATATACCAAAAGTTATACTTACCGGGCTTTTCGTAAAACTCCGGACACCCCGTCGCTTTTACAATGCGGTCACGGTCAGCCGGGATGTTTAAATCGAAAATAAAGAAATGACTCGAATTGTTAAACACATCAATCGGAATGGTAGCTGGTCTTTGCGTACAAGCCCAAACCGTCGCTTCCTTACTACGCCCGCGCGTCATAAGTGCGCGCAAATGGAACGGATACTTTGTAGGTGACGGGGCAACCTGCATCAACTCATCAATCCATAGAATCGTATTTTCACGCTCATATACCCATTTCATAAGCGCGTCATAATGTTCCTCACTTTGTTCTTCGGGCGATGGACAATAGATAATTTTCTTTGTCCGGGCTTCGGCTACTTCTTCTAGTGTCTCGACCAGTACAAAGTCCTTTCCTTCTCTTAGTCCGTACCAAAGTTCCTTACCTTTTTTTCTTCGCTCCAAAGACTGTCCTTTTGTATCTAACATGACAACATGTTCATATCCGGCTAGATATATTTCAGCTAGATACGATTTTCCGCTACCTGTTTTTCCTGCAATAAAGACATGTTCATCAGTCGGGATGCCATTCATGTTTCTTCACACCCTTCTTGCTATAACTCCTTTCGGTCCTCAAAACACCCTTTCCATTTCTAAGCGCTTGCTTTCGGGACGCATACGGAACACGCGGTAATAACGCATTGAAAAAATGTTCGTCCATACGGTAACAATGTTCCTTGTATTCAAAAACAACATATTTCTCACCTACCGTGACAGACCATTCTTCCACGAACGGAAAACAAGGTTTCCAATTCTTGTGCCAATCACTTAGCGGTATAGCATAAATACATCTACTTGCCCGGATAATTACCGTATTGGACATAGTCAATCACTTCTTTCAGCTTTTCAAGACCGTTGTCGATTTGTTCGTCAAAGTCCTCAAAATGGAGCGCTTGCCGGAATGAGTTGATTGAGTTCCCCGCCAAAAGTTTGACCGGAAGTGGAAGGTTTTCCATTACTTTGTCCGCTACTTGTTCTAGTCGTTCCTGTTTTGTTTCCCCCGGTATTTCCGGTAGGTTGAATTGGTTTAGCATAATTTGTTACCACCTGCGCTTTCTTTTGTTTTCGTGTGGCATTCCACATCAAGAATTTTGGTACGAAAATTGTAAAACATGCTATTGCAAGTGCAATCGCGTCACTATTTTCCCCGACTTTTTCAAGTGCTGACGTTTTTGCTAACATGTTCTCTATCGGTTCACATAGCGTATTAATTTCTGTTTCACTTAAAGCCCATATTTCAAAACCTTCACGGGATGCCACCATTGTAGATACTGTCATGAGTATTGGTTTCAATTGCAAAATTTCCATTGACGGTGCTTTTGATTTTCCGCTAGATCGGGAAGAAGTATTTCTTCTAGTTGTCGTAGGCTTCTCACCTTCCGCTTTCTTGCGCTCACGCTCTTGACGTTTACGCTCCCTATCTTTTGCGCGTTTAATTTCCTTCTTTTCTTCTTCCGATAATTCGGGTTCTTTACCGGGAACTTCTAAAACAGCCAACTTAGGAAGCCCTGCTTCTTCGGCTTGTCCTCTTCCTCCAGTTCCTCGACTTCCGGTTCCTCGTCTTCCTCCACTTTCGGTTTCGGTGGTACTGGTACTTTTTGCGTTCCCTGTTGTTCCTCCACTTTCGGTGTTACTAGGTCTATCAGCTTTTGTGCCCATGCTGGTGCTTCCTCCTCGCTTTTTGATTTTGGTTTACGTTTTGGTTTCGGCTTTTCATCTTCCTCTTCTTCCTCGTCGTCATCGTCTTCGATGTCGTCCACTTCTTCCTCTTCAACTTTCTTTTTAGCGAAGAATTGTCCGTCTCCGAATCGTAATAGAAAGGGATTTTCTTCAATTGCTTTTAGCATATCGTTCATGTATCTCACTCCTTAAATAGAATGTTTGTTCTGTATATGTATACTATAATACGAACAGTTGTTCCGCATAACGTCACACGTGTGTCATTTTGGACAAATAAAAAAGACTAGCTTTGTCCGCTAGTCTTTAGTATCGCTTTACCTAAATTTAATTTTTTCTAAAGGTCGTGAATCAACCATGTAAACTGTATGACCTTCACTTTTTCGTTTTGAATAATACATGAATATCCCATCATCTTCTGCATCTTCACACCCTATATAATCCCACCCGTTCTCTTCTAAATATTCACGATGGATTCCTTTTTCGTTATATGTCTCTTTCGTATACATCAATTTAATTTCTTTCAGTTTATAATCTATCTCACTTAGTATTGGTAGTTCCATTTTCCTCATCCTCTTTCAATATGACATATAGTTCTTGTATTATGTAGTCCTTTGCTATGACCTGTTTAGTAGATTTAGATAGTTCGACGATTAAGTCTAACAATTTATCACGCATTGCGTTTCCTCCTTTATATCAGTTGGATAGCACGTGGTCTATGTTGTAATCTCTTGATACGCCCTTTACTTTCCAATTGCATTAAATAGCGATGTGCTGTCTTATGACTTACGTACATACGACTCGCCATATCTCGCACACTTGGTGCGAAACCAAACTCTTCCATATACCCGCTTATACATTCTAACGCATCCTGTTCCCTTGGCGTTAACATTTTCGTCACTCCCTATTATAAGAAACTTAATTCGCCTAATAGTTCTTTCATGTCCCATCCTGTCTTTTTACACCAATCTTGGATTGGTAATCCCTCATTAGAAAAACACATGGCTTTCGCTTTTGAAGAATACTCTTTATATAAACCGTATAACTTTCTTTGTTTTTTCTCCGGTATTTGTATCTTTCCAAACTTCATACAAAGTTCCTCTACCGCATTCATATCATCGTTAAACTCTTCCAATCTTTCATACCATTCATCAAACTCGTATTCTGACTTTTCGTCCTTATTTTCCCCATAATCATTACGAACTAGAGGTGATGTGATATTTTTATTTAGATCAATATTTCTTTTTTGCTCCCTAGCAAAATTAATTGTCTTATGCATTTCAGCTAGTTCATTCATTTCAATATTATTTTTAGATTTCGTTAAAAACTTTTGGACACGTTCCCCGCCTTTATAAATAGGAATTTCCGCTTTTCCTCTTTTTACTTGTAAGTACCATTTACGAAATGAATTGTAATCTAGTTGTTCCTCTACAACCCATTTCGGAACACCTTTCATTCGTAATACTTCCTCATATTCACCATCGGTATTAATAGCTTTTTCCGCATACATTTTTGGTTGGAAATAGAGTCCTTCAATAACATACCCCTCTAGCTTCCACTTTCCATACTCCTTATCGTGTACCATTTTATCAGGAAATTTCGTAGTTGTTGCGCAACTGTCCGTATCACAATAAGCCAAAATTCCTTTTTCATGTGCGTACTTCAAACCTTTAAATAATAGAATTCTTGCAATAGAAGTAATATATGCTGAAATATGTGGTTGAATATATTCAGCCATCGCATATCCGTCATACTCTAAAAATTCCATTTTAATTCCATTCATATTATATTGAATCTCGCTTACTGTATGTCCTTCTGCTTCAAGTTTATCTCTCTCAGAAATATCAGCATACATGATTCGTTCCCGTTGCATTGCAAATTTTCCATACAAGGCATTCTGCATAAGTTTAGAAAATGCCCGTTTAGCGCCTTTACTTGTATTTTTTATTTCCTCAAAATACGAAATAAATTCACGAAAGACAGGTGCTGTTTTCTCAAATACAACGCCACTTTCTATTTTTTCTATTCTACATCCTTCCGCTTCCGCTAGGGCTAGTTCCGGGAATGTCCAAACGCCTTCTATTTTACCAACTGGAAATATCAATTTACCTGTATAGTCTTTTTTAGGTAAGATAGGAATATACATATCTTCGGGTACATGTACCTTAGCATGTATAAAACCTGCTCCATATCTTCTTCTTTTCCATAAATCAAATGAAAGTTCTGCTTCTTCATTTTCCAGTACATTCGGATAACCAACAGGCATTTCAGCCATTTTCATAACATATGGATATAAACTATTTTTGTCATAATGATATCCGTTTTCCATTTTTGGTGTAAAGACTTCCGTTCTACCGCCATAGTAACCTTTTCTAATAAATGCTTCTAGTCCTTTTCCTAGTTGTTTATGATTATATTGTTTTGTAGAAATAGCAACTTTATAATCCTTCTTATACTGTTCTTTATAAACTGTTTTAGCCAAGGACGCCGTAGTAGGACAATTAATAAATTGTTCAATTTCTAACTTTGATAGACCTATTACAATTTCCAATATTTTATATAAGCTACGACAATCATATTCCATGTACTCGCATAGCACAGGATCATCCTTATCTACTGTTGTAAAGAAGTTACCTTTTGTAAGTCGTTTGTTCAATTTACGGTTTTTTACATTATAAATACCATAATTGTTTTCTTCCATATAATCGACAATATCCATCTTCCCACCTTCTAAAAGGTCGAAATCTCTACATAAGTTTTCAAGTGAAGACGGTAGCAATCGGAAGCTATCATGTAGTATAATATGAGAAGCGGTAAACGTTACTATATTACCATTGATAAATAGCGAGTTATTAAATGTCGGTTCGGCATAATCACGTAACTCTGCTATGATCTTGGAAAGGTCGAAGTCTAGGTTATGTATATACACATGACAGTCATATGCTTTGTACTTTTCAAACACTGGTAACACGTCTGCAAACGTATAGCCAGTATAGTATTGTTTTCCATCGAATAGTCCAATTCGAAACACGTCGCCGTCCAAACCACGTGTTTCAGTATCTAGCGTAAAGAGTTTAATCTCTCTACGCTTTTTTCTATTAGTAGAAGTCATCGTTATCCCACCAGTCTTTCCCATGTGATTTTACATCGTATATCTTTTGTATCTCTTCCGCATTCCTATGTGTTTGTCTATACGGTAAGGAACGTAGCTTGTCCAATAGTTCCCTTAAATACTTGTCACGCTCTTTCACATCATACACGCCTACCATAATCGTTTCTATAGCCGTTAATAGTTTAGTTAGTTCTTTTCCTTGTCCTTGATAAATCTTTACATAACCGTGATTCTTCCAAAGTGTATTCGTTTTAGATACGTCACGCTTTGGGACAATACGCATAGCAACCCTTCCTAAAAAGAGTTTATTTTGCGCGTTCTGTAACCACCCTATTATAGACTTTGTAATTTGACTACGTGACCTTGTATTGTTTCTCTTTTTAAAGTCATAAATAAATTTGCTATCTGTCTCACCTGTAAAGTCTTGATAATATATTAGTAGAAAAGGCGCTTCCCTATCTTGTTCTTTTTTAATTCTCTCTATTTCGGGAAGTAACTTTTTCCAAGAGTTATACTTACTCGGCGATAGTCCCCACTGTTTTGCTAGGTTTGCTATTTCCCTAGCGCGCTCTCTATTTTTCCTATTATGCGCTTTCTTTTTATAAACAGTTTCTAACTCTCTACCTTTCAGCTTCTTTGTTTCTTTCTTACTATAACCTTCCGAAACAAGTAACGACTTTTTACGTTTGGTTTCTAGTTTCTTCTTTAACCGTTTATTTGCCATTGTATCACCTACTTATAAAGCCATGTGACCCGTAACAACTAGGTCACAGGTCTTTGGCTTACATGGCTTTCTTTTCTGTAATAGAGTTCATAAAGTTTGCTATCACATTATCAAAATTAGACATAGCTGCAACCATGTCCAACTCTTCTTTTGTTAACACTACCGATGTTTCATCATCTTCTAACTTTTGTTTCAAATGAATCATTCCATTAAAAGAGACAAATTCTAGTTCTCTCTCATTTGTCCGAATAGATACCTGAACTAAGTTTTTAATAGCGTTCACGTCTGCACCGTCCTTTTGTGTTTTAAAAAAGAGGATACACCATGTGTACCCTCATTCATTTGTTATAGGAATTAGCCTTGTAGTTGAAGTGTTAATGTTTTAAAACCTTTACGCGTTTTTACTTCTACAGGAACGATTTCTAAAGGTTCGTTCCAAGGTGCTGGGCCTACAATGCTAATAATCTTTTGAATAGAAGAAACGACACCTTGTGAAATTGCGTGATATGCTTTTCCGTCCTTCGCAACTAATACGACACGTAACGCGTCCACGTTTTCTTTCGTAACTTCATCTTCTAATGTAATCGCATGAGCAACCATGTCCGTGATTTGTAATACTTCCCCTCTATGATCTGCTAGCGCATTCTCACTAGAGTTGATAGCGTTATAAACTTTGATAGCTGATTTACGGTCTTTGCTTTGAATAGATGAGAAGAATACATCTTTTGCTCCATCCGCTTCAAAAATAGCTGGTGACACCTTGTCCACTGTCACGATATCATTTGTATTTACATGCTCGTCCACTACCGCGATTTCGTTAACCTCATTATTTAATTGTTTAGTATTGTTTTCCATTGAATATTCCTCCTATTAATTGTCCAGTTTATTTTTATTTTCCAATAGTCCTTTTGCATCTTCCTCTTTAATAAGGAATTTGTTTGCTACCTTAGAAGCGTCTAACTTTCCAGAATGTATCATTCTATGGATAGTCTTTTTATGAACACGCAATAAGTCTGCAACCTCTTGCGCAGTCAGTAGTTTACTCATATTACATATGCACCACCTTCTTTTCACTTGTATAGAGAGTATGTATCGTGTCTCGATTTGTCCCGTTTGTCCCTCTCTGCTACCAATATTACCCGAAAGTTACCAGTAATGCAAATGTTTTTATGTTACAGTTATGTTACAAAAACCGAACACTTATAAAAACGCTTGTTCGTTTTCAATTCATTTCCTATTATAGCACCCTTGGAATATCTTGTCACACTTTTCCTTTGGAAATTCCAATAAATTTTCCAAATTGTCAATAGTTAATTTTAGAAAATTTTGTATATCGTGTTTCATAAATGTTATTAAATGTCAATAGGTAAATATTTTAATAGGCTAGTAGAGGTACATAA
>WPCH01042906.1_pt1 | contig 12569 bp, 12 predicted proteins | sample 5399881 | NCBI WGS metagenome assembly WPCH01 (sample SAMN12869468, study PRJNA574797) | sludge metagenome | isolation source: wastewater treatment of pH5 | place: China:Beijing | collected 2019-05-20 | reverse complement strand
AAGAAACCCCCCTACCACAGGGGAGCTTTTTCGCAGTGTGCCGCTTAAAATGGTGAGTTGTCGTTCTCTGGTGTCCCCTTCTCCTTGAAGCGAGGCCAATCGGGTACCGCGAGAATCTTTTGCTGCTGTGCATAAGCAAAGGCGGCGTCATGATAGAGGAGATCCGTCGCCTCGAAATTGATCTGGTTAGCGACCTGTGAGGTATCATTACCCCCCGAAGCCATATAGGCGCTGGTTGCAACGGAATAACGCCTCTCCGGGTCAATGGCTGTACCATCAGGTAAGGTCAAGCGTACCACCTTGTGGGGAGACGCCTGCGTATGATCCAACTCAGCATGAAAACCAGAGATCAAAATGGCCGCATTGTTGCCAAAACGCTCTGGCTCATACACCAATTCCATCAGCTCATAGAGCTGTTTACCAGTGATCTCACCTACATGGATGAGATCATTAAATCCGTTGACCTCGGTGACGGTTGCTTGGGTCACAAGGCCTGGTTCAATCATTCCCCCTGCACTTGTTGCATTCATATAGGCGAGCTCTGTCTTCCCACCAAAGCGCAAGCAGTCGGCGAGAAAGTCACCAAGCTTGGACTCCCTGGCTAGCGTCATCTTCCACAGTTCCTCGGCCTCTGCCAGGGGTTTATTAAAGTAATCTTCAAAGGGACCAGTAACCCGATCCACAAAGTCTCGAACTTCCTCCTTGCCTTCTGCAGACCAGTCCGTCTGAAGGATTTGGCATCGCCGAGCCACAACATTCCTCGTCTGCGTATCAAAGACAAGTCGGGCATGTCCCAAGCTGGCATCGGCAAAACCCGACTTGAACACACATGTATCACCGATCACGTTGGCGTAATCTCCTGGGATATGCCCCCCGATCAAAACATCAACCTCAGGAATCCCCTGCATTATATCCCAAAGTTCCCCAGTAATTGAATTATCCTCTTCGATATAAAAGGGGCAATGGGCCAAGACCACAAGCACTTCTGCACCTTGCTCGCGCATTTCCGGTAGATAGCGGTGGCACGCTTCGATGATGCTCGTCACCTCAAGTGTAAGAAAGGCTGATTTTTCCACCATGTAGGGCGTATACTCTGTAGTCACTCCCAAGACTCCGATCTTGACACCACTGCGCTCCACAATCGTGTAGGGGATCGCTCCCTTGACCGGCAAGCCTGTTCCCTTGTACTGCACATTAGCACACAGCACCGGAAAGTCACATGCTGCGATGCATTTTTCTAGAAAATCAGGACCCCAATCAAATTCGTGATTGCCCAGTGTCATCACATCAACACCCATCAAATTCATAGCTTCCACCATGGGCAAACCACCCCACAGGTTAGCCGTGAATTGATCCCCTGCATCCAAGAGCAAGGTGCCTTCTGGATTTTGCTCCCGCACACTGTCAATTGTAGCTACAAAAGCAGGCAAACCAGGGCCGCTCTTTGACTTGCGAAGACGACCGGAGAAATCGGCATAACTCAAAAGATCGAGAGTAATTTTCATCGACTCATCCTTTCAGCCCACCGCGAGAAACGCCGGTGACAATATACTTCCGGAAAATGATAAAGATTAAGATCATCGGTGCCACAACAATGGTAGCGGCTGCCATGAGCCGTTCATAACGAATGCCACTTGACGTCATGAAAGCGTACAGGCCAAAGGGCAGGGTGCGCGTTTTAGTGCTATTAGTGGCAATCAACGGCCACAAAAAGGAGTTCCAGCTGGCGATAGCATTTAGGAGGCCGATGGTGACTAAGGCTGGTTTCGCAATGGGTATCATGATCCGCCACAAATAACGCCAATTGTTGGCCCCATCCACCCGGGCCGAATAGTACAAGCTATCAGGGATGGACAAGAAGAAGTTCCTCAAGATATACGTGTAAAAGACACTGGTGGTAAAGGGTAAAATCAAGGCGACCAATGTATCCACCAAACCCAGATCAACAATTGTGGCAAAATTGGTGATCACAAGCATCTCAAAGGGTACCATCATCATGGCCACCGCCAAGGAAAAGGCCACATCGCGCCCGGGAAACTCAAGCCTTGAAAAGGCAAAGGCTGCTAGGATCGTGGTGCACATCGTCACCGCCACACTACCAACCATGACCAGAACCGAGTTCTTGAAGTAGGTGAGAAATGGGGCTGCTTCAAAGGCGTATTTATAGTTTTCGAACATAAGCCGTTCTGGCCAAAAGCTGGGCGGCGTTGTGCTCACTTCAGCTGCCGTCTTCAGCGATGATACGAACATCCAGGCAAAGGGGAAAGCCATCATCACTGCCCCGATAACCAGAAGCAGGTATACCAGGAATCGCTTAAACTTTTCCATAACTTTCATCCCCTTCCTCAATAATGCTTCCATTTTCGCTGAACAAAGATCTGGATCAACGTAAAGATCAACACTATGCAAAACAAGACAACGGAAGTGGCTGCTGCAAGTCCAAATTCCCATTGGGTATAGAACATGTCATAGAGATAGTACACAATGGTATAAAGAGAATAGGCTGAACCCGGTCTACCATTAAATAATGGAAAGAGCTCTTGAAAAACCATAGAAGCACTAATCGTATTGACAATCATGGTCAAACCTAGGGTAGGTGCCAACAGAGGAATGGTAATCCGGAAAAATATGCGCCCAGATTTGGCCCCATCCACCCTAGCGGCAGTATAGTACTGAGGATTAATGTTCTGTAATCCCGCCAATAAGAGGATGATCGTCAATGGCATCATCTTCCAAACCCCAAAGATGATCAAGGCCGCACGATTATAGGCCGGGTTGTTCAACCAGTTGATCGGATTTACCCCAAAGAGGGACAGGAAGTAGTTAATAAGGCCATAGTCGTAGTTATACAGCCACTTCCAAACCAGACCAACAGCGACCACAGCGGTGACCATGGGCATAAAGTACGCTGTTTGGAAAAATCCTTTGCCTTTGATCTTGCCGTTGAGCAAGGTGGCTATAAGGAGAGAAATGGCTGTCGCTACCGGAACTACAGCAATGACGTACAAGGCCGTATTCTGAATGCCATTAATGAAATCACGATCCGCAAAGATCTTGGCGTAGTTCCCGAGCCCTAAAGCCGTGTACTTGCCGGACATTAAGACATAATTTTCTTTGAAGGAAATGGCAAACGCATTCACAAAGGGGTATAAAGTAAAGATAGTTAAGCCCACCAAGAACGGCAACAGATAAAGGATGGGTTCTACGAGTGACTTTGACGTACCTATTTGGAGGCCTTTCTCTCTGTGCTGCTTAGAACGTGGTATCTTCATAGATATCGCGCTCCACTTTCGGCGTCAAAGAGAAACAGACCCTTCCCCTTGAATCCTATCGGCAGATCTTCACCCACCTGAATTACGGTATCGCCAGGAACGTAACCCCTCATCTCTTGCTCGTTACCGACATGAAAGCGAATCAACTCATCCTTCCCTATGGAATATCGCTCCAGGATTGAGGCTTGAAAATGGGGGCTTTCCAGGCTTGCAATGATATTCTCCGCACGTACCGCTAAAACCACCTTGCGACCTTCTGGCAGATCCTTGACCATGGGCAATGAAATGTTGATCTGACTGCCATCCAACAACACCCCACCACTCCGAACTTCCCCTTTCAGTTGGTTAATAGTAGGCGTCCCCAAAAAGTCAGCCACAAAGAGGTTGGCAGGCTCGTCATAGAGCTTGCGGGGCGAATCCTGTTGCTGCAAGATGCCATCTTTCAGCAAAATAATGTCATCTGCAATACTGCTCGCTTCTTCCTGATCATGGGTGACGAACACAGTCGTAATCTTCGCTTCCCTCTGGATCCTGCGGATCTCTTCTCGCATTTCCACACGAAGTTTTGCATCGAGGTTAGATAGTGGTTCATCTAGAAGGAGCACATCGGGTTCCTTAGCAAGGGCCCTGGCAATGGCCACCCGCTGCTGTTGGCCACCGGAGAGCCCAGCGGGTTTTCGATTCATCAGTGATGTGATGTGGACGAGTTCGCCAAGTTTAGCCGCCCGTGCCAGACGCTCCTTTTTGGGAATCTTCTTCATCTCCATGGGAAAGCAAATATTCTGCAATACCGTCATATGAGGATACAGAGCATAGTTTTGAAACACCAAGCCAATACCCCGCCCCTCTGGGGGAAGGGCGGTAACATCCCTTTCTTCAAAGAAGACCTTGCCCTCAGATACAGGAACAATCCCTGAAATCAGGTTGAGAGTCGTTGTTTTCCCGCAACCTGATGGACCCAGTATCGCGGTGAGTTTACCACTGGGAAAAGTTACGGACAAGTTATCCACCGCAACGGTTTCGCCAAACCTTTTTGTCAAGTTCTGGAGTGTTATCCGCACAAAATCACCTCAATATCTCCTCTATAGGTTTACCATCCACACCCTGCATCGAAAATCCGAGCATCTGAGCCATGGTAGGAGCGAGATCCACCATGGGTCTGCTACCGGCCACAACTGTGTTCTTAACGGAGGGGCCGCAGGCAAAGAATGTCGTTACTTCTTCCCGTTCCGGGTTACCGCCATGGGTGGCGGCGGCCAGTTCGTATCCTGGTTTCTTACTTGCCCAAATGATATCTCCACCGGCCTCTTCTCCAAATGTGATGGGCAATGCACTTTCGATCACAAAGTCGAAGGGACCCGCCAAGCCATATCTTGCTTCAGCCTCGGCCGCGTCCATGACTAAGTTCAGTTTGATATTCTCATCGCCCCGCAGGCTCTCCAAAAAGGCCCTCACCTCTTGGTGCATCTTGGCATCACTGGGATCCGCCAGTTCAATCATGGCCGATAGCTCGCTAGAATGGCAAAAGGCCTCAAAAGAAGTGACCTTACCATCCTCGTCTGTATGCAAGAATCCATTTTGCTTAAGCAGGACATTCATGAACAATCTATCCGTTATGTCCGTTTGACCATGGTCACCTAGGACCACAAAGTTCGTATCCGCGAAGGTTCCTTTGCGGCGTAAGCACTCCATAATGGCCCCCAGTTCCTCATCGTGTTTATGCAACTGGTCCAAGGTTCTTTCATCCCGCACACCATAGGCATGCCGAATGGAATCGAGATCGCACATTTTCACTAGCATCACATCAGGTTGATCGTAGTCTTCCAGGATATCCAGCGCCATGGCCATGGTGAACAGGTCCAGACTGCGAGCTGGTCCTTTCAAATAGCGGCCATGCTTATAAAAATAACGGTCCATGAGTTCTTTGGTAGCTGTTCCCTCCAACCACTTCTCCGGCTCCCAACCGGTATACCTATAGGGAACAATCATGGGCATATTCATGTCATAATCAGCCCCACCCGAAACAGGCCAAGAAAGGGAACAAGTGGTCAGTCCTTGCTCACGGGCTTCATCGAGAAGGGTCCTGCTTTTCACATCCCGCTTCATGCTGTACCAAGGGGCACCACTTCCACCAAAGCGGCTCAACATCTCATTGTGGACCACACCATGGCGATTAATATAATTCCCCGTTAGAATCGTGGTATGGCAGCAATAGGTTAGCGCTGGAAACACGGGGTTAATCTTTTCCACCACAGCCCCGTCTTGGAGCATCCAGCCAAAATTCGGTAAGGTTCGCATATATTCAACGTCTGAGGAACACAAAGCATCGATGCAAAAAACCAAGAGTTTAGCCAAGGTACATCTCCTGTCTGTTCATATGATGTAAAGCCATTCACTAAAAGGGAGCGTTATTATTCTCAGGGCTTCCTTTTTCCTTGAGTCTAGGATAGTCCTCTACCGTAAGAACTCTTTGACTCCGAGCATAGCTAAATGCTGCTTCATGAAAACGTAAATCTGTTGCTTTGAAGTCAATTTGTCTAGCCACTTGGGAAGTGTCATTGCCTCCAGATGCCATATAGGAGCTAGTGGCCACGGTATACGTCTTTTCAGGAATAATGGCTGATCCATCAGATAGAGTCAGTCTACGGACTTTGTGGGGAGAAGACGCCGTGTGATCAAGTTCGGCATGGAAGCCGGAGATCAAGACAGCAGCATTCTTGCCGAAACGATCTGGCTCGTACACCAGTTCCACAAGCTCATAAAGTTGCTTGCCAGTAAAGATACCAACATGAACGGGATCATTAAAGCGAGTGACCTCAATAATGGATTCTCGCGTTACTGTACCTGGTTCAATCTTCCCGCCCGCACTGGTTGCATTCATATAAGCCAGCTCTGCCTGTCCCCCGTGGCGCAAGCAATCAGCCAGAAAGTCACCAAGCCTTGACTCAACGGCTAGCGTCATCTTCCAAAGCTCCGTCGCCTGGGCTAAGGGTTCGTTGATTTCCTCTTCGAAAGGACGGATAGCCTCTTCGACATAGGCTTGGATATCTGGTCTACCCGGGCTATTTCTATCGGTGGTCAATATCTCACAGCTCATATCCACTATACTTCTAGCCTCAGTATCAAAAAGTAAGCGGGCATGTCCAAGACTGGCTTGACCAAATCCCGCCTTGAGCACACATGTCCCATTAAGGACACTAGCATAATCACCCGGGATATGCCCACCAATACAAACATCCACATGGGGAAGTCCTTGCATAATTTCCCACAGCTCGCCAGAGATGGATCCATCATCCTCAATATAAAATGGACAGTGGGCTAGGACAACAATGATCTCTGCACCCTTGGCCCGCATTTCTAGTATATAGCGGTTTCCCGCTTCGATGGCGTTAGTGGCTTCAAATGGTAAGAAGGCCGCTTTCTCAACCATGTAGGGGGTATATTCGGTTGTGATACCTAATACACCGATCTTCACACCACATCTTTCCAAAATGGTATAGGGGATGGTGCCAGCAACAGGTTGTCCCGTCTGCTTCTGCCGTATATTGGCACACAAGACTGGAAAAGCGCACTCGGCAATACACGCCTCCAAAAACTCTTGTCCCCAATCAAATTCATGATTACCTAGGGTAAGGGCATCGGTACCCAGGAGATTTAGCCCGCCCACGACAGGGAGACCACCCCAGAAATAAATCGTGAACTCATCGCCGGCGTCCAGGAGCAGCGTTCCTTCGGGATTTGACTCCCGGACACTTTCCACCGTGGCGGAAAATGCTGCCAAACCAGGCGACAGGTTGGACTTACGGATCCGACCCATGAAGTCGGCATGGCCAAGAATGTCCAATGTTATATGCATAAAACCATCCTTTCAGCAGCAATGATCCCAGGTGCAATAGCTAGAAAGATGAATTCCGACGCGGATTCAAGTTCTGCGAACTCGTCCGCGCCGGAAACAATGAACTACCGAATGGCGGCTTGACTTGCTTGGATGAATGCCTCGTAGGCTGCATCCACATCCATAACCCCAAGGGCCACTCTTTGCACCATCTTGTCGATCTCGGTGCGGACATTACGAGAACCTGGAATACTAGAGAGCATGCCTGCATATTGCATTTGTGCCACAAGCGCCTGGGCGGCGACGTTCTCGTTGGCATACTGCTGGAACTTTTCTGTCTGTACAGACTCATAATGTGCGGGAACGCTTCCTAAGACGGTTGCCCAATCAGCGAGAACCTCTTTCGATGACAAATACTGGAAGTAGTCGTAAACACCGCGTGCTCGTTCCTCGTCTTTACTTAAGCAGACAAGGCTACTAGCCCATTGGGAGATATACTTGACGGGACCTTCTTGAGGAATCGGCACACTGCCAACTTCAAAGGAGTCACCAACTGCCAGAAACACGTAGCTCACGCCTGCGCTAGAACCAATATAAGAGGCAACAGCTTGGCTGCCGAAGGGATTGGAGAAATACACATCTTCACCGACTAGTCGGAAATAACCAGCCTTGACCCCGTCTGTAAACCACTGCAACTTCTCTTTCGCAATAGCTTCGTCGATTTTCATCGTCTTAGTTTCTGCATCAATATAGCCACTGCCCGCCTGCATAATCAAGCCTTGATAGGTGTCGGTAATGGAGTCAGACCCAAAACCAGGAATACCTTCATTTTCATAGATAATGCGGCTGGCTTCTTCTAGTTCAGTCCATGTTGTCGGGGCTGCTAGGTCATATTTATCAAAAATAGTCTTGTTGTAAAAGAGTACCTCACCTGTCATCGTAAAGGGGAAAAGGTAGATGCTATCGTCACCCCATTGGGTGATCTCTGCATAGAGACCCGGATTCATATTTTCTTTAAACGTTGGAATTCCGTGCACGGGATCATTGATATAGGGTGCCAAGTCTACAAGCAAGCGATTGCTTATATAATTGATGGCATCCGAGGCGAACATGTTGACCATATCTGGGCCCACACCGATGCGTACCGATTGCATCAACTTAGCATCGAACTCACCGTAGGGTTGCTGTTGTGGTACAACTTTGTACTGGTCCTGTGAACTGTTAAACCCTTCGATAATCCGCAATAGTCCAGCCTGATGCTGATCAGTATAGGTGTGCCAATAAATGATTTCCAGAGGAGCTGCTTCTAGGGTAGGAGCATAACCGACAACTAACGACAGCATTGCTACCAACGCCACAACCAATAAGATATTGCTTGTCCATTGTTTACTCATTTAATCCATCCTCTCATTTCTAAATAGGGAGCTACGCAGTGTTCAATTTGGATATGATGTTCTCCAAATAACCCGCCAGTTCGTCCAGGGACGCTAATTCTACATCACGCTTAGGACGAGCAATGTTCTGGAACGGGTTAATCCACACCGTTCTTCCTCCTTTCTGCTGTATGGGCATGAGATCATTGTAAGCATGGTCTCCAATAGAAAGTACGGTTGCAGGCTCTGCAAGAATCTGAGGATCGATCCGTTCAAGTTGAGCAATCATATCAACGGGTTTATTGGCACTACTGCAAAGGCAAGGAAATATCCCTTCATAGCCCAACTGACGCAAGAATTCCTGAGCAGTTGCCTCATAGGAGTTACTCATTAAGACTACATTACATTGACTGGCAAGTTCGCGAATAGCATCCTTAAGTCTGAGGTTGCCTTGCATTCCCTGCTGTTCCATGTGACTGCGTACCCGACGATAGATTGAATCACTCCGCTGGTCCCCGAGCAAACCTAGCATTTCCCCAACGAACGTAACGACCGCCCATGCATCACCGAGATAGACCAAATCGGAGCGAGTCAGGGCCTGTTCGTAGGAGACGGTGGGGCAGATACATTGCTCCAGGACAGCAAAAAAATCCTGGGGCGTAGTAACCTGAACGGGGACAATTTGGTAAAATCGATTCATGACTAAGTTCTTACCAGCAAAGACATCATCAACGAACTCCACGAACTCCTCTTCCCACTTGGCCCATGGCGTCCCTTCCAGGAGAAAATGGAGATAAGTGCGATGAAAGCTCACGTTTTGATAAATTGTACCATCAAGGTCAAAAATGACCGTTTTCACATTTTGATCCACGAGCTTTCCTCCAAAAATAGATTAATGGACTGCATATCCATTGTATCATCGCGTCCGACACATTTTTATTTCTTTGCGTGTAATTCTTTTCATGGGGTGCCCCCCTGGCGAAAATAGATGCCCATCAGCTCTTCGAAAGCTAGAATTACCTTCCCAAAAAACGAATTTGGCACCTCACTAATTAGGGTTTGTTTAGACTCGTTGATGATCAAGGGGATGTCCGATAGCCTAGCTAGGGTTGAATCGAGGCGCCGGGAAAAGGACATGACTTTGAACCCCCTCTGACGGGCTAGCTCAACGTCATTGATAACGGTATCTGATTCGCCACTTTGAGAGATGGCAATAATTAGGGATGAACCAACCCTGGCGATCATCTTCTCGTCCACATTTTCCCTAAAGAGCATGAGATCATAGAAAGGAACCCGATGAAACACCATAAAACCGCAGACAGCAAGCCGCTGCACAATGTAATCTGCGATGATATCGGCAAATCCAGCCCCTACCGCAAAAATTTTCTCGTTTCGATACTCTTGCAGCAGGGTGCAGAACAACCAAACCTTGTCCTCGTCGTAGTTATCGATGAGATTCGCTAAACCCGTGCGCTGTGCACTTTCAGGATGGATGTCATGGCTGTTGTTGAGGAGCAGATAATAATAAAGCTCGCTGTACCCATCAAAGCCTAGTCGTTTGCATAGCTTCATGATGAAAGCGGTCGACACAAAGTTTTCATCGGCAATTTGCTGGATCCCCACTTTACTTGGACTGTCCTCTATATGCGAGACTATGCTAGTAATGACACTCTTTTCATCCTCGGATAGACTATTGGTCAAAAGGTAGTAGTAATTGCTGCTCATGTTTCCCCTCCTCCCTCTTCCTTCATTATATCGGTCCCATGTGTTGGTCTCCATCTTTACTTTGAAGTTGGTGTAAATTGCCGGATAAATATCAGAAGCCCGGCTGCCGTATACACCGGTACCAGGCTCTAGTGACTTTCTAGTCAGAGCAGCCCTATTTGAATTTCTTGATCAAGCCAACAAAGCCGTCAATGACGAATTGGAGGAATTTCCGTGTTTCTTCGTTCGTCATCTTGCCATGTTCATCAAACAACTGGGCTGAGTTGGCTATGTAGGCCTCGGGCTGTTGACGAACTTGCATGTTCAAGCAGACAAGTGGTTGCCGCAGTTGGTGATTGGCCCCGAATCCACTTAGATTCGACGACCTACGCTTGCTATGGACCAACCAGAACAACAACAATATCATTGACATTCGTATGACTAGTGAATTCCAGGGAATCTCCTAGAGCATCAAAGAAGATCTCAGCGTCGTGCTTGTCTAGATAGTACCGGGCGTCTAAGGTAGAGCGTGACACCGTCTCCCCATCTGCGATCGCCCCAGCCTTGCCTTGGCCGTCTTCGCCATCTGTATCGGCACCTGCAACCACTATATTGGATCGTCCAGCGATTTCAATGGCTGAACTTAGCACAAATTCGCGATTGGGGCCAAAACCATCTCGGTCTTCCCAGTTAAATGAGACAATCATCTCTCCGCCCATAATCAGTGCCACCGGCGGCGCGATGGGGTTCCCTGAATCCTGAATCTCCTTGGCGATTCCCATTACACACTTGGCAATGACCTTGGCCTCGCCACTATTTTGACTGGTTAAGATCATCGTTGACAATCCAGCCTGTTCGGCAACTGCCTTGGCCGCTTGGAGCGCCCTCATATTGTTCCCAATTAGATAGTTGTGAACACCAGGGGGCACCTGGCGAACTGGTTCCCGTTCTGGAGTATGCAGACCACTTTTTAAATAATCCTGGATAGATGGGGGAACCTCATCCCAAATTTTGTAGCGGTGCAGGAGGTCGATGGCTTCTTGAACGGTAGTCTTGTCTTTGTAGGTTGGTCCTGAGGCTATCACGCTCAAATCGTCACCCACCACGTCCGACAAGATAAGGGATACTAGTGTGGCGCCCCGATCTGACACGAGTTTGCCAAACCGACCGCCTTTGACTCGGCTGAGATGTTTCCGAATGGTATTAATATGATGAATTGGTCCGCCCCACTTCATAAGGAGCTCGTTCAATGCATGTAAATCCGCGATCGTGATGCCTTCAGGCAGATCGGTAAACAAAGCTGATCCACCACCGGAGACCATAAAGACCACTAACACCTTCTCCTCAGTCTTGATAGCCTCGATCTTAGCCAAGATCTGTTCGCTGAAGATCACATTCTCTTCCCTAGGTTCAGGATGATAGGCCCCGTAAACAGGAATGGAGTCAACCTGGACAAGTCCGATCTCCTGTCCTTTCTTAGTGATCACTAAGCCATCGTCGGGGATTAGAATCTCCTCAAAGGCATGGCACATAGGCGTAGCTGCCTTACCTATTCCAAACAAAAGTACCCGATCATAGTCGGCTAACTCAAACTGATCGCCCTCTACATGCAAAATATCATCCTGCAGATGGACACTTTGCTGAATGGCCTGCCGAGGATCGGCACTGCGCACACCAGCCACAATCATTTCTTGGGCCAATTTCCGAAATTCCCCGTGGCGTGATTGCGTTTTCATACATTATCCTCCACCCTGACCGGCTCGCTAGATTCGGATTGAACCATAAGTCTTTTCACCCTTTTACACCTCCATGTTCCTGATCAAACTAAAGTCACCCGTTTTTGCAGCCCAAAGAATTGGCCCCATGTACTCGTCAACTGCTTGCGAAGCAAGGGGAACCGGCATGTTTTTTAGTTTCATCTCTAACTGTGGATCTTTAGCAGCCGACAACGCTCGCCCGATCAGTGCATCATCAAAGCCAGGCAAATCCATGAGTCTTGTCGGTGAATTGACACTCTTGCTAAAAGCAATCATGCCATTAGCAACAGCTTCTCCTAGCCGCCTACCTGACAACTCGGCAAGGGATTCCTTGATATATCCATATTTGGCAAAAACCCCACCAAGTACTCTCAACTGCCTCTCAATGGCTGGGGCAAAAAACACCGTGTAATAAGGATTCATGAGTCCACAGGCCCGGCCATGACTCGTCACGCCGACAAAGGAAAAACTGGTTAGATGGGCCCCATTCGTCCCGCCGATCATTATGGCATAGCCACCGAGGTCAGTAGGCAAACCTACTTCTTCTCGTGACTCGAAATTTGTTGGATTTTTGATAGCTGCTCCCAGATTTCCCACTATTATTTAAAGTGCAGTCTCGGTAATATCC
>WPCH01240829.1_pt1 | contig 12598 bp, 14 predicted proteins | sample 5399881 | NCBI WGS metagenome assembly WPCH01 (sample SAMN12869468, study PRJNA574797) | sludge metagenome | isolation source: wastewater treatment of pH5 | place: China:Beijing | collected 2019-05-20 | reverse complement strand
AGAAGCTTTCATAGAAAGCATTAATAATTGGGTAGAAGCTAAAGGCAGAGAATAAGAATAGTGAGGGAATGACAAAGATCCACCCCCATCTCGCCTTCCTTTTTTCCATGCTAAATCCTTTGTTGTGACGCATCCAGTTCTCCCTCCAATACGAAAGTCAGAATAAGAAGCCCGAGCGTTGGCCCGGGCTTTCTTTTGCGGGCATTACATTAGGGCATATCAATATTGGTCATCAAGGACCTCTTGGATACGCTCGCGGAGAATGTCTAATGCTTTGTCAGAAGGCATATTGGAAAGCATAACACTTTCAATCGCTTCTTTAATGAAACGTTCAAACTGGAATCCATTCTCGTGCATGAATACGATGTGACCTCTCTCCATATCGTCCATGAAAACGTTCATATATGGTAAATCCATATAGCGTGGATCGGCAAGCAAGTCATTCCGAGGTTGAATGATATTAACGGTTTCGAGATACTCCCACGGATGATCAAGCATATAAGCAATGAACCTCCATGCCCATTCTTGCTTTTCGGATGAGGTTTGTGCATTGACCATCATATAGTGACCATAATAAGAACATGCCACATCTTTAACGGCATTTTCGAAGACTGGGAAGGGAACAACCATCCATTCGCCACTCTCGTAGAATTCAGGATTATCAATTCGGATTCGCCCTTGTTGGTAGAAACCCGTCAAAGCCATGCCAATATCATTATTGTCCATGTTAAAGATTTTACGGGCAGAGGTATATGTGGGACTACCTAGGTTACGTCCATGGGGACCCCAAGTCCTAAACCATTCGAACACTTGGATCCATGCATCATCATTCACTATAGCGGTTTTTCCATCGTCACCGAGGAGCTGACCACCTAGCTGTTCTACCATAGGTAGCATCGCTACTAGATAATACGGATAACGGAAGTCAAAGCCTCGGCGTGTAATGATGTCGCCGTTACGAAGTGTGAGCTTATCAGCAACCTCGATCATTTCTTCCCATGTCTTAGGATAGTCTCTTTCGGGATCAAGACCAGCATCACGGAAAATATTTTTGTTGATATAGATCGACCAGTTGGTAAGTTCCAGAGGCAATCCATAAATATGTCCATCCATCGTTACAGGATCAAAGGTACCATCTAAATATTGGCTAACCATATCAGCAGCATCTTTGTAACCGATGGCCTCGTAGTTTATGGGTGCTACGCGGTGGTGCATCATGTATCCATATTCCTGCTCAATGGGTAGGTTAAAGATATCTGGCGCGTTGTTGGCTGAGAAGGCCGTCAGCATCAAATCCCCCATTTTGCTGGCTTCATTGACAACTCTTTTAATGGTAACGTTGGGATACATTTTTTGAAATTCTTCGATATAACGGTTTTCGATGACGGTACGATTGTCATCGGTATGGGTCCAATAGGTTAATTCGATGGTTTGGGCCCCAACTACGCTAATTGCTAAAACGAGGGACAACATAATAAACAACAGACTAGAAATCTTTCTCAACACAATTCCCCTTTCTCAGCTTGTTGAAATGATCTTACACTACACCCTACGGATTTTTGGCACCCCTCCTTTTTCCATTTTACAAACTATATCATAACATGCATTCGGAAAGTCGAACGAACGTTATTTTAATGTTTCGCCAATGTTTAGCAAACTCCTCCCAAACCCTGTCGGATTCCTAGACCGAACACTCGTAGACAGCGAGATCCAGAAATTGGGTGTATCCCATAATGACGATAGCCCCTATATCTACCAAGGAGTCTTGGATTATGCCCATGAACTTGTTCTTGACGGCTACCTGGCAAAGGCATGCATTACGCTGCCCAAATTCTAGCAGGCGCAATGTAAGATCTCCTAAACGATCCCAGTATTGTACAAGCATCCAAGGATAAATTTGAAAAGAGAACCAAGAGTCTGAAGTATGTTATCCCTCTAGAAAAACAGCAAGCTTCCAGAGACATATTTTCGATATTCTTGTTTTTTATCGAGAGCCATACAGGAAATCGCACCTGATTAGCGAAATATTTACATTATCCATCGGCGCCTAGGGAGGGGATATTGATGACCAACAGTGATATTTTCCACGTAAAGATAGGTCTTTTAGGTCCCTTTTATTTAGTAGTTGATCAGATAGAGCTTGAGGAAAGTGCCTGGAAATCCAAAAAAGCCCTCACGATGCTGAAATATCTTGCTACTAGACAAGGGCAAAAAGTATCCGCCGATGTGCTAATCGAGTTACTCTGGCCCGACAATGGAGATATGGACAGTATGAGTAATCTCCACACTGCGGTATGGTTCGCCAGGCGGATGCTTACATACAAGAGTAATCCCCAAGCAGAGTCACCTTTGCGCTATGCACATGGATCATACTGGCTCGATTTGGATAGCGTGTACCTTGATCTAGACCAATTCGAAAGGCATGTAAAGGCTTCAAGACAGCTGGTAACCAAGGATCCAGGCAAGGCATTACTCCACTGCGAATCGGCATTGCACCTTTATCGAGATGATTTTTTGTGCGAGGAACTTTATGAAGAATGGATGATTCGTTATCGCGAAGACTATCAAGAGCTTTATTTTGAGGTAGTGATTCGCTCTTCAGAGCTATTGATCGAGCGAGGCGATTTGCAAGGGGCCATCCAGATGTGTCGAACGGCGGTCAAGCGAGATCCTTTCAGAGAAGAGCTGTACCAAATGGGTATCCGAGCCTATATTTTAGGTGAAAGGCACGTGGATGCTATCAACCTCTACAATAGATACAGTAAAATGCTCATGGAGGAGTTTCAACTAGAGCCAAGCCACTCCACACAAGCATTAATACGCCAACTGAAAGACAAAGGTTCTGGAGGCGAATTAGCCGTGAGCTCTGAACAATCAATCGAACCTACAATCGGAGCATCCGTCTGTGACGCAGTAGCCATGCAGTTCGTCTTGAACAGCGAGCAGCGCCGATTGACAAGAAACGGACAACACTTCTCCATACTCCTTGCCCATGATAACCGTGCAACTAAGCGCAGTCAGCAGATCCAAACCGCTTTTCACGTACTTCGAAGATCACTAAGAAACTCAGATCTGATTTGTCAGTTCTCAGAAAATCTGATCGTGGTATTTTTACCTGACACTAATTCACGGGAATCTCAAATAATCTGGCGCCGTTTAAGGCAGTTGCTTCGGGAAAAGATAGCCACTATCTCCACATTGTCCTACACCTTACTCAATAGTGAAAACTTAGAGGACATGCAAAAAAGCTTAAAATTAATCTTAGAACAATAGAACTCTGAAGGAAACTGCAACTCCGGGAAGGCACTTGCCTGCCCCGGAGTTTTTTTGAGTGGAATTAGATTGGATTTCGAGAGATTATTAAGCACGTTACTTATAATTAAATCAAAAGCAACTCGGGAGGTGGTTATCCCCTTTTGATTCTAGCAGGAGAAAGAACGTTTTTCCATGCCCAACTCTTTGGAAGCGATGACCTACAACTCTCTAACTGGTCACCAATGGAGTGTAGCGAGCTAGGGTGAAACCGGCCAAGGACGCAAACAACCAAAGAGGAGGATTTAAAAGTGAAAAAACTATTAGCATTGACATTGGTAGTTGTACTGGCACTAAGTGCGACAGGACTAGTTCTTGCCGCTGATAATGAGGCTTTAGTTGCACAAGCTGGTAACCGGAATGAAGCTATCGTCGATCAAGAAACGGGAACGAATGCAGCTTTGGTGACACAAGAAGGTGACCGAAACTCTGCTTCTATCGACCAAAACGGAGCTTCAACGAATGCCTTAGTTACCCAAATTGGCGTTCGAAATGCAGCGAGCGTTACACAACGGGGCGCTACTTATTCACAATGGGCTGACCACACCCACGAATCGATAATTTTTCAAGACGGGGAAGGCAATGATGCTTCCATCACACAAACAAACAACTTCCATGGCGCATTAGCATCCATCTACCAGTATGGCCTCCGAAATACAGGTATTATCGACCAAGGAGGCAATCAGTTCTCTGGTTATGCTTTAATCGAACAGTTTGGCGAAGCCAACTACGCCTCCCAGATACAAAGGTCGTATAGTAACGTGGGACATGTCATAGCAGAAATTTACCAAGATGGTACAAGAAATACTGCTAGGCAGGAGTCTCAAGTCCAAGTATCTGGTGCTGGAGAATTTGAAGTTTATGCACGGCAAATGGGTACTGGTAATGACGCAACCCAAAGTCAATACCAGGGGCTAGGAGACCGTTATGGCCTAGTCTTCCAACTCGGTGACCGTAATACAGCAACGATGGCACAGGGTGCTGTTGGGGATAGCGGAAATCAAGTTGCTTATATCGCTCAGCTGGGCGAACGAAATACAGCTGACTATACACAGAAATTTGGTACGCATACCGGGGCAATCCTGCAAATTGGCGAACGCAACACCGCCTCTTTTGAGCAGACCGACGGTAGTAGCATAGGCGCAACTGTCCAGTTTGGGGACAGAAATACTGCTTCACATACCCAGGGGACTGGAACCCAGCTCGGTGCTATTGTACAGCTTGGTAACAGTAACGCATCTACCCTTAGTCAGAGTGTAGGAGCTAACGTTGCTGCTTCGATTCAGGTAGGCAACAACAACAGCGCAGTAGTAACTCAAGTCGGGAACTAACTACCCCTGTTCATTCGGCAAAGGCAGTAGTTCATCTACTGCCTTTGCTGGATATTTAAATCTCTGAAAGGAGAAGAAGCATGCGTATTTTACGAAGATTTTCAGCTATTATCCTAGCAGCCATTCTCATGACAGTATTACACAGCTCTGCCTTGGCCAATAGCATCAGCGAATCCTACATCTACCAAGAAGGCAACAACAACAAGGCAAGAATTGATCAGTACTCCATTGCTAGCCTGGCAACGCAGCACCAAGAAGGGGACATGAACACAGCCTATATTTACCAACAAGGCGAAGGCAATTCAAGCATACAAACCCAGACAGGGCAATCCAACTTAGCCCATAGCGAGCTTTTTGGCAATCATAATACCACCATACAAAGCCAGTTTGGAGATAAAAACATACTTTCTACCTGGCAAGTTGGAAATTACAACACCCTACTGCAACGGCAATCAGGCTTTGAAAATCTGGCTATTGCATGGGTGCGAGGCAGCCACAACTTAATTACCCAAAATCAAGTGGGTAATGGTCATAGTTCCAGGATTCGTATTATAGGGGATAACAACACGATTGATCACATGCAACTTGGTTTTGGAACCGAATTAACGGTAGTCCACATCGGCGACCATGCTTCAATCAGTGCCCTCCAGTTTAGTTATTAGCCCGCGGGTCTCTTGGGAAGGAGATTAAAATGGAAAAACACAAATACCAAGGTTTACTCGTTCTCGGCTCTGTGGTGGTATCGCTTCTTTTCGTCTCGCTATCCGGATTTGCTGAAGATACAGGCACTATCACTCAGATCGGAACCCATAACGAGGCCTACATTTACCAAGAAGTTATGAGCAAAATTTTTGTCCTCCAACTCGGAGATGATAACGCAGCTTCTGTGGAGCAAGCCGGTGCGGATCACATTGCTGGTGTGAGTCAGATCGGGGAAGATAATGAAAGCCTTATCCAACAGCATGGAGAGAGGGATTACGTGTTTTCTGTCCAGTTTGGAGCTAGTAATTCTTTGTACATTGCCCAAATGCAAGCCTTTTCCCAGAGTTCTTCATATCGAAACGTATCTAACAATGACGCTTTCACTTACCAATCGGGACTTTACAATATTGTGAACTCATTACAGCTCGGAGATGACAACACTACCTCTATCTACCAGATCGGCAATAACAACGAAGCGTTTGTTGTACAAGAGCAAGCCTCTTTTTCTAACGATATTAATGCGGCCTTCATTGTTCAGACTGGTCTTGGTAATTGGATGGCAACACAGCAATCAGGTGCCAATCAAGTATCCCGCAGTCTCCAGCAGGGAGATGACAACTCCGTCCTCATCAACCAATATGGAATTGATAACAACGCCTCTGTTTTTCAGACTGGGCATAAGAATGTGATAGTAATTAATCAAGGATAGACAAGTCGAAGGGAGATTTGATTATGAAAGTTGGAAGTTCCGTGATCCTTGTAATACTTTTGGCACTTCTCCTTACCTCATCTGCCCTTGCAGCTGAGGGCATCGCGAAGGAGAGGATCGATCTATTCATCGCTTCGCGACAAATGCTTATGGAAGAAAGAACACCACCAAGAATGAAGGTGGGCATGGCCTTAACAAGCTTAGGTAACCACAGCGAGATTAGCATGGGCGTCAGAATCGAATCACGGCTTGGCGCTAACGAAAAGCTAAGGGTCATTTCTGAAACTATCTATCTAAAGGAAGAGCAAACATTGGGAGGTTTTCTGTCACTTAAGTTCATTCCCTTTGACGAAAACTTCCACGCAGTCTACTTAGGTGCTGGCGCAGGATATGTAGATGGTTTTAGATATCAGGTTTTTGCCGGCATCGACCTCACGAAACATTTCTTCGCCGAAGCAAGATACGTAAATTACCCAGGTGGCTTAGGGAATAAAGGCTTATACTTAGCAACCGGCTTTCAGTTTACCTATTAAGGAGGGAGCATAGTGAAAAAGATTATTCTATTTAGTCTCGCAGTTATAGTCAGCGTAGCATTGAGTAGCGCTTTGGCACAGGCAAGCTACACCATGAGTTGGGGCTTTCAACTTCTAAACAACCCCAACGCACGGCAGGTGGCCCTAAACATCGCCAATGCACAACAAGAACTACTTAGAACCGATGGCGAACAAAGTGGAATTGATCGATTTAAAGAGAGTCTGGATCGGATGGCTATGAGCAAGGCCATTCGAGACATCGTCTACTACGATCCAAGCTCTGATGCCCCTGGTTATGGATTCGTGCCAGTTGAAGATGGATGGATCTATTATGAGTGGGACGAAGTAAGTGAGTCAATGAAAATCTTCCATTTCTCAGATAGTGGCTGGACAGAAATCACCATTGACTCTGGAAGCCAACCGCCACCCCCTATCTGGTAGGAGCTAACCTGCACATCTGTAGAGGAGGGATATAATGGAATTTATCCTAATTGGAATTCTAGCGATCGGAATGTTGATAGGGGGCGCATCTGGTACTAACACTCCCCTTCCACCTGAAACGCAAATTATCGAAGAGATGGAAGCTACGTTAGCTTCGCCCGAAGACGTCCTAACGTCTGTGACCAATATTACTACAGCCAGCCAACTACTGGCAGCATTACCCGAACCAGAAGAGCGGATTCCCATAGCTATCTACGCGATTACAGATAGCACAGGACAGTTTAAAGCCGATGGTGGCGCATCTTCCACCGTAGTTACCCAGGGTTCCACGGAAATGCTAATCACAGCCCTACAAAGGTCTAGACAATTTGCGGTCCTGGACCGTGTTCGGTTTGGCGATCTGATGAATGAACAAAATCTAGTGTCAAACAATAGGGTGGCACCTGGGCAAGGCCTAGAACTTGGAGCATTATCTGGAACAAATTACATGATTACGGGTTCGATCACTGAATATCAGGTGAGCAAAGAAACCGGAGGCATCGGTCTTGTTATTGCTGGCCGGGGAGGCTCGACGGAGTACGCTAAGGCTTCGGTAGCCCTTGACCTAAGGGTCACGAACCTAAGTACAGGTGAGGTTATCTGGGCTGAGAGCCTTCAAGGAGAGATCATTGGTGAAAAAGTAGGCATTCAATTGTTCTCCTTCTTGGGCAAGAACATTGTGGAGTTTGAGACCGGTAGTGGCAAGCAGCAGGTCATCAACCTGGTTGTGAGAACCCTACTTGAAGAAGCTGTGTTCAAGTTGGTTCAATCACGAGTACTTACAAACTAACCCATGCCTGTGGCTAAATATAGCCACAATTTAATACTCTCGGTGATTAGGATTGCCTAAGGCCGTCAACGATGATAGGATGAAATTAGGTTGTCCGCGTGGTCAAAGCTATGCGGACGACATGAGAGATAAGTCGAACTGTGGTTCTTCTTTCCCTCAGATAAAGGTAAACCCATTGTGAAGTGGGGACACAAAGCCACGGGTCTAGAGAAACTAGATAGCCGGGTTACCCGAGGAGGCAATATAGTGAAACAAAGATTTACGTCTTTTGTATTGGTGGTACTCATGATAGGTCTGCTAAGCAGTGCAAGCGTACATGCCCACTCAACCGAGCTTATGCAACCCATAGACTTGGGGGATTGGTTTAACGACTTTTTCCAGTCTTCCGAAGACGAAGCAAAAAACTCCGTTAATCAAGCGTATGTCTATCAGGATGGATTCGAAAATAATTCCGAACAGGTCCAGGATGGTGAGAACCATCGGGCCTATATCTATCAAAATGGTGATGGAAACGTTGCTACGCAGTGGCAAAGTGGCGCCGGACACTGGGCTGGTGTCTATCAAGTAGGAAATCGCAATGTGGCGATGACCAACCAAGTAGGCACAAGCAATTGGGCAGGAATCTATCAAGTTGGCAATGCCAATACAGCAAGTATTCAACAGAGCGGAAATGGTTTTTTCGCTCTAGTCACCCAGGTTGGCAATGGCAATTCTGCGGTGATCGTGCAAGGAAAAAACTAGCAAGTCCTACGGCCGAAAGCATCCTAATCTAGGAGTTTCCTTTGTGAAGCTCCACGAGAAAGGGTCAAGACAATTTTTGTCTTGACCCTTAATAAATGCCTTTTTCTTACGTCCCCTTGCTCCTTTGGGCTTTTTGTCGTATTGTTAAAGGGAAGCTGTAGGGAGGTGTCTTCAATGAACATGAAATGGAAAAGGCTTGGAAACGAACAAACCAAAACCGCATTTTTGGCCCTACTACCATCGTTAGTCATTTTTGTAGTTTTTACTATTTATCCTATCTTCCACTCACTCTATTTGAGTTTTTTTAACGTATCCTTACTGGCGTCTTCTAGGGTCTTCATTGGGTTTGACAATTATGCCAACCTGCTGCAAAATCCCACCTTTCAAAGGGCAGTCAAGAACACCGTTTATTACACGATTGGGGTCGTACCAATCGGAATAACGCTATCTCTGATCTTGGCGATTTTGCTCAATAACAAGCTTCGTTTTAAAGGATTTTTTCGCGCTGCTTTTTTTGCGCCCGTTGTCACCTCAATGGTTGCCGTATCCATTGTTTGGAGCTGGATGCTTGAACCAAACTATGGGCTCATGAACGGCTTACTCGCCAAAATTGGGATTGTGGGACCGGGTTGGCTCACAGATCCTTCCTGGGCTCTAACTTCAGTTATATTACTGAGTATTTGGAAAAACCTGGGCTTCAATATGGTAATTTTCCTCGCGGGACTCCAGGACATTCCTATGGAGATCTATGAGAGTGCAGATCTTGATGGTGTGAACTCCTTCCAAAAGTTTCGCTATATGACCATACCCATGATGCAAGGTCCCATTACATTTGCTACCATCGTGAGTATGATCAAATCTATGCAGGTCTTTGGCCAAATCTATGTCATGACAGGAGGGGGCCCCGCCAACTCCACCATGGTAGTGGTTTATTACTTGTATCAGCAAGCCTTCGAGTTTTATCGGACAGGCTATGCATCGGCTGTAGCTTGGGTACTTTTTGTAGTTATCCTTTTGCTAACCCTGATCCAAAATCGTCTTTTCAAACCCAGTTATTAAAGGAGGGGGGATCGTCCCGTGCAACTTAAGCGTTTAGTCATCTACCTTGTTCTGTTCACCCTAACAGCATTCATGCTCATGCCCTTTGCCTGGATGGTGCTCTCCTCGTTAAAGGAAGTTCATGATGTCTTCACCTATGACATGACCTGGCTGCCTTCTAAGATCAGTTTTTCTGGGTACCAAAGAGCCCTCTCTGAACAGCCATTCTTGATGTATGGATGGAATACGGTCTTAGTCTCTATTGTCATTACCAGTGCCCAACTTGTTACCAGTGTCCTCGCTGGCTATGCCTTTGCCCGTCTTGAATTTCGTGGGCGCAATATCATTTTCATGGTTTATTTATCTGCAATGATGATTCCATCCCAAGCAACCATCATTCCGTCCTTTATCCTTATTCGTAAACTTGGGCTAATCAATAGCTATGCAGGCCTTACGTTACCCTTTTTAGCTGGACCCTTTGGTGCCTTTATGATGCGGCAATTCTTTTTATCCATGCCCAAATCCCTAGAAGAAGCAGCAATTATCGATGGATGTAGTCGCATGCAGGTGTTAACGAAGATCGTGCTCCCCTTAAGCAAACCTGCACTAGCGTCCCTAGGACTCTTTACCTTTATGAGTGCCTGGAATGACTTTATGTGGCCTTTGATCATCATTAATTCTGATAAGATGAGGACACTCCAAGTAGGCCTGTCCTTAATGGGATCCGACATCTACCCAGACTGGCCCATGCTGATGGCAGCCACCGTTTTGGCCACTTTGCCCGTTATTATCGCCTTTCTATCTGCTCAAAAGCAGTTTATTCACAGTCTCACGTTTACTGGGGTTAAGTACTAGGGGCCAATGGCCCTTAAGGAAAGGAAGTACACGGATGTTATTTGGAGTAACCACCATGACATTTTTTCAGAGGCCGATTCTTGAAGCCCTTGGGATCATTAAACGGTGCGGCTTTGACTGCGCCGAAATCTGGGTCGACCATGCCTGGGACGAAGAACGAGGAGCAAGTGTAGAGGAACTACAACTCGCCCTTGCAGAACTCAAATTGCAATCAACGATCCATTGTTCGATTATGGATATCAACATCACCAGCCCTAACAAGGGCATCCGAGAAGAATCTTTGCGCCAAACCTACCAGGCCATCGATTTTGCAAAGGATTTAGGATCCCGCTTGATTGTTATTCATCCGGGAAACAGGTTTTCTAGGCTGGAAAATATAGAAAGCCATTGGGCCCATCAAGTCAGTTCCATGACCAAGATCTTGGAGTATGCAAAAAGACAAGGGGTACTAGCTACAGTAGAAAATATGGACAGCGACAAAGATGTAATCTCAATTAAGTATTGGGACGATCTGCATAGACTCTTCGAAGATACAGGAAGCACGGAAAAATGGATAACCTTAGATATAACCCATATCAGAGATACTGCCCAGACCCTAGATTTTATTGAAAAGGCCGGTTCCCATATTGCCCACGTCCACCTTAGTGATGGGGCCCACGACAAAATGCACCTGAGGATCGGACAAGGCGAGCTTGATTTAAGAAAGATTGTCGCCGCCCTTCGGGAAAAGGGTTATGCAGGCATTTGGTCCTTAGAGTGCTTTATCGCGAACAACACCGAAGAGCAAATGCGGGAAGAATTTGAGCAGGCCCTAGCCCTGTTCGACTAGTTCTTCCGCCAGGCCTAGGGCTTCGTTTTTTGCCCGCAAACACGAAAGACACCTGAAAAGGTGTCTTTCGCAAATCTAAGGACTTTATTTACGCGCTACAAAGGTTTTGCAGCATGTGGCGGTACACGAATCAACCGGTGTTTCGCCATACTGCTGCACAATACTCTGGGTTTCTTCATAGTCATAACGTTCTGGTAGAGCTTCACCCAACTCATTACTGGTGATGAGAATACCATTTGCGATACAGTAGTTATCATCCCACCAGTTACAGTTCTTCACCGTGCAATGGACTTCCATAACTGACCTCCTCTAGGTGATGTACCTTGTTATGGTTCCAAGATCACCAGGAGGATATACCTAGCATTGACCCGTTACAGCGTTCAGCCAGGCCCGCGCTATGAGACCGTGTCCAGCGGGAGAAGGATGAACTCCATCTTGAGACCAAAACTCAGGTTTTTGCTTGGCGCACGCCTCGGCAAAAAGTCCGTCCAGGGGAACATAGACCGCTCCAAAGGCACGAGCCAACTCCCGAACGGCGTGAATCTTGGGATCCAAATCCTCGCGCCAAGCCAATTGTTCGGTTCTCGCGGGGATTAAGAACGGTTCTAGAAGAACAATCTTGGTCGTGGCTGATCTCTCCTTGACCCTTGTTAAAAGGCGCTCATAGCCCGCACGATAGCTCTCTGTTGAGGTGTGTTGATTACGGTCAAAGCGTCTCCAGCAATCATTAATACCAATCATAATGGAAAGCACATTAGGCTCTAAATCAAGACAATCTTCATCCCAGCGGGCTTCCAAGTCAGCTACACGATTTCCACTGACGCCTCGATTGATAAAACTTACATTCATCTCTGGATAACGTGACATAAACAAACTGGCTGCAATAAAGGCGTAGCCAGTGCCCAGGGGATCTGTTTCCCGGGCTCTGCGGACATCAGTGATACTGTCACCTTGAAACAAAACTACATCATTGGAACTAATCATCATCTGTTACTTCGTCTCCTTCTTAACTAGTGCTTTCTTTATTTCCAATAGCTATGGGAGTTGCCCTCCCCACCAGAGCAAACTAAGCATTTCCCATTCCCGACCAATCAATTTCCCCATTTGGAGAGGAAGTTTGGCCCGTTCTAAGAAATTAGATAAGAACGAATATGGTACTCACCAGTACCGCTGAGAACTTGCTTCCAAACAGACAATCTAATTTCTAAGAGACACTAATTGTTGCTTAGTGACATACATTAATGGTCCTCAAATCAACAAACTAGAATCACAAGTTCT
>WPCH01089460.1_pt1 | contig 12645 bp, 14 predicted proteins | sample 5399881 | NCBI WGS metagenome assembly WPCH01 (sample SAMN12869468, study PRJNA574797) | sludge metagenome | isolation source: wastewater treatment of pH5 | place: China:Beijing | collected 2019-05-20 | reverse complement strand
GCTCCCCCTGCCAGTAGGCGAGGCCCTCGGCATCCGCTTCGCGGTCGAACAGGGCGCGGTAGGCGCTGGCCACCAGAGCGGCGGCGTCGCCCTGGGTGTCGAAGCGCGCCTGAGCCTCCGGCAGGGCCAGCAGCGTGGCGGGCACGGCGGAAAGCCCCGCGTCATCGCTCTGCCAGGTGCGGAGCTCTTCACCACTCGGGGCGCGCCCGAGCAGGGCGACGGCCAGGTCGATCAATTCACGCGTCATCTTCGTTCCCTCGATATGAAGTTATTCGTTGACATGGATTGGCGCCGGCGAAGAGTAGCCCAAAACAGCGCCGGCCAACAGCGCCGCTGCACCTGTGCGAAGGGGTCAGCAGAGGCCTAGGTTTTTGAGCCTGTGCTGAGTATCCTTGTGCCCGCTCATCAATAAACCGAGGAAGACTATGCCTTGGCAACAGGCCGGCATTACCCGGCACCATCTCGAGCAGGCCATGGCCCACTGTGATCGGCTGGGCCTCGATGCCTTTCGCCGGAGCTGCCACCCCGGGTTCAAGGCCGCCAAGGGCCGGCGGGTGACCTATCAGGGCCGAGGCCCCTACGAGCCCAGGCCGCTGATGGCCGCGGCTTATTCCTTATGTCATCCGCAGGCGCCGGCGCTCGGGCCCAAGGCGTTCTCCGGCGACGCGGCGCGCCAGGTGCTGCTGCGCGACTACGGCTTCGCGCTGGAGGAGCCGTCGCCTGCGCCCCCTATGCCCGCAGGTATGCCCGAAGGTATGCCCGAGGGCCAATCCCTGAGTGCCCAGGCGCGCACCTGGCGCGACGGCCTGCGTTCGGCCGAGGCGCGCATCGCACATCTGGAGCAGCGGCTGGCCATGGCGCGCACGGCCCGTGCCGTCTACCTGCGTGCCCTGCTGGACGCGCTGCCCGCCTCGGCTGGCGTAACGCCCCGCCGTGAGCAGGAGAGTTCCGATGCTTGATACCCCGGTGTGCCGCGGCGCCATGCGCTGGATGCTCCCGCTGCTGCTCGTTGTACTGCTTGGCGGCTGCGGTCGCGTGCCCCTGGTGCCGGTGCTGTAGGGGCCCGGCTGCCGGCCAAATTCGCCCGATCGTCGCGAAAGAGGAGGGCGCTTCAGGAGAGCCGCGGCAAGCCGTAAAGGCGCCTGGGCTTTTGGTGTGTCGCTGGGTATCCTGTGCCCAGCCCCAACCGCAAGGAGTGTATCGATGAGTCTCTATCAGGCCCCCGAGGCGCTGGACCCGGCCAAGCACGCCGCGCTGACCTACCAGCCCGACGTCAGTTTTCGCTTCGCCAGCGAAGAGGTGGCCGTGCCCCTGGTGGCCAGCGAGATCACCACCGCCGCCCGTGACTATGTGGTGGTGTTCGATACGGCCAAGCCCGCCGCCTATGCGCTGCTGGGTATCGAGCGGGGGCATAACGCCTACGTGACCCCCCAGGGGCAGTGGCGGGGGCGCTATCGTCCGGCGACCATTCGCGCCTACCCCTTTACCATCAAGGCCATGGGGGAGACTCCCGAAGGCAAGACCCGCTACGCCATGGTGGTGGACATGGCCAGCGAGCACGTCAACGCCCCCGGCGGCCATGCGCTTTTCCAGGGCAGCACGCCCACCGCGCTGCTGGAGAAGATCAAGGGCATCCTCACCAACCTGGAGAAGGACCGCATCCGCCTGACCCGCCTGGTCGGCCAGCTGGAGCAGCACGGCCTGCTGGTGGCGCGTTCGCTGCAGGTGGCGTCGCGCCAGCTCGGGGTGAGCGGTTTTCGGGTGGTGGACAGCGAGGCGCTGGCGGCCCTGAGCCCGAAGGCGCTGGCCGAGCTGCGCGACAGCGGCGCCCTGATGCTCGCCTATGCCCAGATTCTGTCGATGGCCAACCTGCAGGACAGCCCCGTGGCCACCGCCGCCGCCGATCCGGGCGAGGCGCCCGAGAATCTCGACGAGCTGTTTGACGGCGGCGACGACGATTTCTCCTTCGATTTCGATAGCTGAGCGCCATGAGCCATCCGGATACTCGGCGGCGCCCTCCGCGGCTGCTCTGGGCCAACGCCTACTGCCTGATGGACCTCTCCAGCGGTGCCTCCATGGCGGTGCGCGAGATGTTGATCCAGCTGGTCGGGCAGGGCTATGAGGTCGAGATCATCGGCGCCACCGTGTTCGATGCCGACAGCGGCCGGCTGCCGCTGCAGGCTCACTGGGAGGCGATCCAGCGCAGCTCGGCGCCGGTCGTCACGGTCAAGGACCCGCCGCTGACCCACCGCCTGGTCAAGACCGCCAGCATCGAGCGTGGGGCCATGACCACCCTGGAGCAGACGCGCTGGCTTGACCTCTACACCCAGACGCTGGAGCGCTTCCGGCCTGATCTGGTGTTCTTCTACGGCGGGCGCCCGCTGGACCTGCTGACGGCCGACGAGGCCCACAGCCGCGGCATTCCCTGCGTGGCCTATCTGGCCAACGGCAACTTTCAGGGGGTTCGCTGGTGTCGCGATGTGGACCTGATCCTCACCGATAGCCAGGCAACGGCATCGCGCTATCGCACGACTCAGGGCATTGCGCCGCGGGCCATCGGTGCCTTTATCGATGCACGACGTGTCGTGGCACCTCACCATGAGCGCCGCCGCGTGTTGGTGGTCAATCCGTCCCCGCAGAAGGGGGGGGCGGTGGTGGTCATGCTGGCGCTGCTGATGGAGCAGCGCCGTCCGGATATCGTCTTCGAAGTGGTCGAGTCGCGTGGCACCTGGCAGCAGCTGCTCGAGCAGATGACCTCACAGCTGGGCGCGCCTCGCAACTCCCTCGACAATGTCGTGGTCACGCCCACCACCCGCTATATGCGGCCCGTGTACGGCCGGGCACGCCTGCTGCTGGCGCCGAGCCTGTGGTGGGAAAGCTTTGGCCGCGTGGCCGCCGAGGCGATGCTGAACGCGATCCCGGCCATCGTGAGCAACCGCGGCGGCCTGCCTGAGGTGGTGGGCGAAGGGGGCGTGCACCTCGACTTCCCGGAAGTCTGCTATCAGGCGCCCTACGGGAGGGTGCCGGGCCGCCAATGGATGGAGGCGCTGGTTCAGCACATCGAGCGCTTCTTCGACGACGATGCCTACCATGAGGCCATGGTGGCGCGTGCCCGCGCCCAGGGGGAGCGCCACGGGATGGCGGCCAGCACCGAACGGCTATGCGCCGCGCTGGCTCCGCTGGTGGCCCGCCGCGCCGGAGACAGCCGCGCCGACCGGCGGCCCAACAAGCAGCTGGTCGCCGCGTCGCTGCCAGCGGCAGAGGTCGGGGCTGGTGAACAGTTGCCCTCCGTACTGTTGCACTCCTTCATCGGGGGGGCGCGCAGCATGGGGCGGGTGGGTGAAGCGCTGTTGGACCACCTGGTGCATCGCACCCGTCACCGCGTCCGTGTCAAGCCTTTTGCCAGCGATGATCCTCAGGTGCATTGGCCCGCCTGGGCGCTTGAGCATATTGCTCATGGGGCGGAGCGCGGTGGCTATGATCAGCAGATCTCGTTTTGCTCGGTGCTGGAGCCCAGCCAGCCCCGGCTGGCGACACGCATGACCCCGTGGTTTTTCCACGATCTCGACCGGGTGCCTAAACATCTGGTCGAGCAGATCAACCATAATGATGCGATTTACGCCTGCAGTCCTTTTGTGCGTGATGTGCTTGTCGAGAGTGGCGTGACGCGGCCGGTAACGGTGTTGGGGCATGGTTTCGACCCCGATCATTACCAGTTCTTCCAGCGCCGCCTGGAAGGGCCCATGACCTTTCTCTGTGTCGCTGAGCATACGCCGCGCAAGAACTTGCCGATGCTGGTGCGCGCCTTCGAGAAGGCTTTCCATCCGCAGGATGATGTGCGGCTGATTATCAAGCTGGGCCTGCACGGAGCGGGGGAGCTTGGCAGGTGGGTTACGCGCCCGGCCCAGGTGCAGCTGATGACGCAGCTGCTCAAGGGGGATGCCGAGATGGCCAGTCTGTACCGACAGGCGCACTGCTTCGTGCTGCCGACCAGGACCGAAGGGTTTGGAATGCCGGTACTGGAAGCCATGGCCACGGGGTTGCCGGTTATCGTGACCGACTACAGTGGGCATCTGGCCTTTTGTAATGCGGAAAACGCCCTGCTGCTTCGGCACCGTGGCAAGGTGCCAGTGGATGCGAGCGCTTTTCCCTATCTCGAGGGTAGCTGGGTTGAGCCCGATGAGGAGCATCTGGTGTACCTGCTGCGCCTCGTCCATAAGGACTATGCTCGGGCGCAGCAGGTAGGTGAGCGCGCCCATGCCACCGTCAGGCAGGAGTGGACCTGGCGGCACCAGCTTGGCAAGGCGTTTCCCGAAGCCTGAGCTGGCTGTAGTGTAGGTAAGTAGCTACTGGCTTTCGCGAACGCGCTCGGTCGTGGCCTCCAGCCGCACGGCCGGGCGCTGGCTGCCGGCTGCGCGTTCTCGTTCGTGAATGTTGTCCAGGGTCCAGACCGGGCCCGGCAGCGGGTCGCCGGTGTCGACGATGCCCCCTGGGCAGAGTTCCGGACCGACGGTGTCCAGTCCCGCCGAGCTGCCGTGATAGCTGTGCGAGGTGCCGTCGGCGCAGGTGATGGCCCAGTTCTGGCCGTCAAGGTAGGTAGCGCTCCAGGCCCAGGCGCCGCCGGAGGCCAGCAGTAGCACCGCGCCGGGCAGTAGGTGTTTGATCTTCATAGTGATTGTCTTCGTCAGGCAGGGCGGACGGCCAGTTCCGTTTGTCGACCGCGGTGGAGCCCTGGCGCTGCTGTCGTGGCCGCTTCCCCGGTGACAAGAGCCAGGGCCGGAAAGGGCTAAGACTTTCAGCATAGTCCAGGCGCCGCCGGCTGGCTTGGAGCTTTGGCTGCTATCACCAAGAATTTAAGGGCTCCCCTGTGGCCTGCAGGGCAAGTGCGGTATGATGCGCGGCGCCCATACACATTTTTTTGGAGGATTCCATGGCTGAAGAACAGGCACAGACTATCACCATCGACGGCAAGCAGTATGAACTCGACAAGCTGAGCGAGCAGGCGCGCAACCAGGTGGTCAACCTGCGCATTACCGACCAGGAAATCCAGCGTCTCAACCACCAGCTGGCCATCGCCCAGACGGCTCGCGTAGCTTATGCCAACGCGCTGAAGCGTGAGCTTGAAGGCGATAACGTCGAGAATACGGCACACTGACCGTCGGCATTTCTGGTGGGGGGCGCACTAAGCCTTGTGCTCCCCCACCCGTTGTTTGAATGGCGGAGGCACCTCGCTCCGTTGCTGGTGCAGCCGTCATTTTCTTTCTATAAAAGGCGGTCCAATGCGCTCTACCAATATTCGTTACCTTCCTCGCTTGGACCATTTGCGCTTCCTGGCAGCCCTGTTGGTGCTGGCCTTTCATCTCTACCACTACTTCTTTCATGGCTGGCAGCCAAACCCCGAGGCAGCACTGATCGGGTTTATTGTGGAAGGGCATAGCGGAGTGGCGCTGTTCTTCACCCTGTCGGGCTTCCTGTTCATGCTGATCGCCCTTCAGGGGCCGATCCGCTACCGTCAGTTCATGTTCAATCGTGTGCTGCGCATTGCGCCGCTCTTTCTGGTGGTGTTTTATCTGGCGATAACGCTGGGGCGTGACGAGTTTCAGGCTACCGATATCCTCTACGTGCTGTTTTCCAATATTGGTGCTCCTCCCACTTCGGACCACTTTGTGACTGGTGCTGCCTGGACCATCTCGGTGGAGTTTACCTTCTATCTGATCTTTCCCTTCCTTGCGGCGGCCTTTATCTCTCAGGGCTGGCGCTACCTGCTGGGAGTGTGGTGTTTGCTGCTGCTCTTCAAGCTGGTGATCCATGCTAGCGTGGCGGACCCCATGCATGTGTTTTATTCAACGCTGCCTGGCAGGCTCGATCAGTTTCTTATCGGTATGGCAGCGGGTGTTTTATATGCCAGGTTTCGGGAGCCTCTTGCTCGCCATGGTGTTTTTCTGTTTGTCGGTGCCTCTCTCTATTGCTACAGCATGCTGTATCTTCTGGCGCGCCATGCCAGCACTTTCAGTGCCGACCGTCATGAGCCGCTGTGGATCGTCTGGGCCAGCCTGGAGGCGGTGGGGTGGGCATTACTAATAGTGGGTTACCTCTCCTTGCCGGCCGTGCGGGGGCGTCTGGCCGAGTGGGTGGGAGCCGTGCTGATGCACTGTGGCAAGATCAGCTACTCCTTCTACCTGCTACATGCCAGTGTGCTTTTCTTGTGGCTGGAGCACCTGGGAGTCTGGCAGCCCACGGCCTGGTTCGCGATCAACTTCCTGGCCAATCTGGTGGTGGTGCTGCTGCTGTGCATCGCCATTGCTTCGCTGAGCTATGCCTGCATCGAGCGCCCCTTTCTGAAGCAGCGCGGCCGCTATGTGGCGCCAGTGCCGGGAGTGGTCCGTAGCTCCCCGGAGTCGCAGTCAGCCGAGGAGGGCAAGGCGTGAGAGTGCTACTGGGCATGGGTGTCGAGGGCTCGCGCGGCGACGATGCCAGGGTTCTACGGCGTGCTCTGTTGGCCTATCTGCTGCTGTGGTCGGGCATCTGGCTCTCCGACTATCGCTTCCTGGATGATCGCGGGCGCAGCCTTTGGGGTCTGTTGGGCTGGGAGAACAACGCTCGCCCTCTAACAACACTGGTCATGCGCCTGCTGACCCGGGATGGGCAGCTGCTGGATGTCACCCCGTTGCCACAGCTGCTGGCCATCGGCCTGATGGCGCTGACGCTGGTAATCGTACGCCGCCAGCTGAAGGCGCCGGCGCGCTGGAGCTGGTTGGCCTGCGCGCTGCCGCTGTTCGCCACGCCGCTGTTTATCGAGAACATGGCCTTTCGCTTCGATGCGCTCTCCATGAGTCTGGCGATGCTGGGCGCGGTGCTGGCCGCCGGCGCGCTCTGGTCACCGCGTGCCTATCTCGGTATTGGCATTGCGGCTGGCTGGCTGCTGGCGGTGTTCATGCTCTACCAGCCGGCGGTCAATATCTTCCTGGCGATGTGCTGTCTGCAGGGCGCCCTGGCGGCGCGGCAATCCGGGCCTGCCCGGCTTTGGCATGATCTGTGGCGGACCCTGGCGGCGCTGGTACTGGGGCTACTGCTCTACTATCCGGTAATACAGCACTTCCTGCCTGAGGTGGGCTATAGCGCCCACCATGCCGAGCGTTTCGAGCTTGCCGCGCTGCCAGGGGGCGCCTGGCACAACTTGCTGCTGTCCTGGCAGAAGGCCCTGGGTTGGTTGCACCCCGGGGCTCTGGTGGCGCTGGGCCTGCTGCTGGGGATGGTGCTGGTGGGTGCGCTAGGTGGCGCCACCTGGCGGCGGCGCTGGCCGGTGCTGCTGTGTCTGGTGCTTAGCCCGGTCGCCCTGTTTGGTCTTATGCTGGCGCTGGTCAACCCCATTTGGCAGCCCCGGGCCTTCGTGGGGCTGGGGGGGGTGGTGGCCTGCTGGGCGCTGTTGGCCTGGCATCTGAGGCCGGGGGAGCTGTGGCGGCGCCTTGCTGGGACGGTGGCGGGGGCCTATTGCGCCACGGTGCTGCTGCAGGCCTGGCTATTTGGCAGCTTGGCGGGTGAGCTGCAGCGCCATGAGGAGTGGCTGCTGCGCGATATCGCCGATCACGTCAATACCCAGTATCTGCAAAACGGTCGTGACCGGCTGGTTGTCGAGGGCAACTGGGCCTGGCCGCCGGTGGTGGAACGCATACGCCCGCTGGACCCCCTGATGCGTACCTTGCTGCCTCGGGGGCTGCAAGAGGGCGACTACTGGAACGAGCCGGCGCTGGACCTGCGGGGCCTGTTCGAGGAGGTGGTGGTCACGACCCCCCAGGCTTCGCCGCCGGGGGCGGTGGAGGCCCTGCTGCACCAGTCGCGCTATTACCGGTTGTGGTGGGATGGTGAGCAGCTGGTGCTGAGTCTTCAGGGGTAGTCGGTGCGAAATACCCACTGCCTGGCCACCAGGTAGGTGATGGCGGCGGTGGTTAGCGTCGCGATGGTAATGGCCGAGAGGGGGGCGGCGCCGAGTCCGAGCCCTGCCAGCAGCAGCAGGTTATTCCCCAGGTAGCCGCCAAGCGACATGGCAATGAAGTGGGGCAGCCGGGCGCGACGCTGGAAGGTGACCCGCTGGTGACCCACCAGAGAGACGCTGAAGGCGCAGAGGTAGGCGACCAGGTTGATCGCCAGTACCGGCAGCGGCGCACCGGTCAGCAGCAGCGCGGTGGCAACGCCAAGGTGGGTCAGGGTGGCCGCGCCGCCTACTGCAAGAAAGCGCAGCAGGCGCCACAGTTCGGCGACGCTGTGCAATCAGAGGTCTCCGTCTTGGCGGGGCAGGCTGGTCTCGGCGATCAGGTAGAGCGGCCGGCGCTTGCTTTCGGTGACCAGGCGGCCCAGGTACTCGCCAAGAATGCCGATGGAGAGCAGCTGCATACCGCCGAAAAACAGCACAGTGGTCATCAGCGAGGCATAGCCCGGTACGTCGCGGCCCAGCAGCAGCACCTTGGTGATGATCACCAGGATATAGCCGAACGCCAGCAGTGCGATGACCCCACCCAGATAGCTCCAGACCCTCAGCGGCAGCGTGCTGAAGCTGAAGATGCCATCCAGAGCAAAATTCCAGAGCTTCCAGTAGCGAAACTTGCTGCTGCCCACCTGGCGTGCCGGACGATGGTAGGGCACCCCCAGCTGGTGAAAGCCGGCCCAGGCGTAGAGCCCCTTCATGAAGCGGTTGCGCTCCGGCAGCCGCCGCAGCGCCTCGACCACCCTCCGGTCGAGCAGGCGAAAGTCGCCGGCATTGGAGGGAATCGGCGTGTCGCTGACCCGGTTGAAGATGCGATAGAACCAGCCCGCCGTCTGGCGCTTGGTGGCGCTGTCGGCACGGCGCGTCTGCCGCACGCCATAGACCATGTCGTAGCCTCCCTCTCGCCAGTGATAGATGAACTCGGCGATAAGCTCGGGGGGGTCTTGCAGGTCCACGTCGATGAGCACCACGGCATCGCCGCAGGCGTGCTCGATGCCGGCACTGAGCGCCGCTTCCTTGCCGAAGTTGCGGCTGAAGGCCAGGTAGCGAAGACGCGGATCGCTGGCGGCCAGCTCCCGCAGCTTGGCCAGGGTGCCATCCCGGGAGCCGTCATCGATAAACAGGATCTCCAGCTCCGGCGCCTGCTTTTCCAGCAGTGGTAGCGTGGCACTCAAGAAGGGCTCAAGCGCTTCTGCCTCATTGTATACCGGCACCACCAGGGAGAGGCGCCAGTGGCTTGGCCTTGCGTGCATGCTGCTTCCTGTTCGCGTCGTCGGTGATTGCCCGTTGGGTTCACTGCAGGCCGGCCTGGTGGTGCCGCCGCCAGTCGTCACGGCTCGGTGCTGGCGAGTTCGCTGGCACGGCGGCGGGAGAACTCGAAGCCGAAGTGCAGTGCCGCCGCGGCCAGCAGCGTGGCTCCTGCAAACTCCAGCGACTCTTCCACCAGAAAATCCATCAGCCAGAAGTAGTGGCTGTGTCCGCCGACCTCAGTGATTTTCAGGCTGTCGCCCAGCAGCGTGTGGTGGACCCACTGTCCGATGCTGTCGTACCAGTCGTAGCGGAAGGCCGAGCCGCCGGCCGCCAGGCCGTAGAAGGCGAAGCCGCCCAGCAGATAGAGCCGCGTACGAGGCAGGCTCAGAACGCTGCGCCCGAACAGCAGCAGGGCGGAGAGTGGCACGCAGGCCAGTACAAAGAAATAGGTCAGTTCCACATACTTGGAAGATTTTCCGCCGATGAAGTGATAGGCAGTGCTGCGCATCCAGTGGCGCATGTTGCCGGCATCCTCAATCAGCATCAGCATCAGGGCGATGCCCATCAGTAGCCAGAACAGGGCGGCCCTGCGCTCCGGGGTACCGGCGGCAGCGATGGGAGAGAGCCTGCCGTAGTGCGTAAAGGCAACGCCTGCCGCCAGAGCCAGGGTCAGCCACTGCAGGATCTCGATCGGCGCGCCCTCGCTGAACAACATGACCCAAACCCAGGAGCGAGTGGTGTTGCGGTCGATCATGCGGTCGTAAAGGCTGTCACCGGCGCCGAAAAGATTGAGCATGTCTACGCCTATCACGGCCAGCCAGGCGGCAGCCAGTAGGCCAAACCCGATGAGCAGTTGGCGGGGGGCGGCTGAGCGAGCAGGCAGGCTGTGTGGCGACATTTCGGGCCATCCATGGGTCTGAAATCAACATGCCATTGTAGTGACATTTAACCGCCATATCGAGGCGGAGACTCCCCGTCACCGGTGACCACGTGGCGCTGTAGCGCCAAGGATTCAAAGTTCCACCAGGTGTCCGGCGAACTCGATGGGGCCGGTTGGCTGCCCGGTGGGTGAGCCGCCCGGGGGCTCCAGCGAGATGGCGAACAGCTGGTTGCCCTCCAAAGCGATGCCCTCCAGGGCGATCTCCAGCGGCCGGCCCGGCTCGACCAGGCCCAGCGAGACCGGCTCGCTCCAGGCCTCCAGCTGGGTCCAGAGCTCCAGGGCGCGGCCTTCGGGCAGCTCGTAGCCGGCCAGCGGAAACAGCCTGACCTGGCTGGCGCTGCTGGCCTGGGCGACCCAGCCGGCGGTGGCCTCCTCCGTGCCCATCAGCACCACCATATAGCGCGGCTGCGCTTCGACCCGGACTTCCACCGGCACCTCCACAGGCACCTCTATTCGCTGCGGCGGGGGTTCGGTGACCATGACGGTGACTAGCGCCGCCAGCCCGGCGCCTGCCAGGCTGCGCCACAGGGTGAGGCTCTGCCACACCCCGCCCGAGCGCCGGGGAGCGTGCGCCTGCTCTTTCCGCCGTGTCTTCCGTTTCGGCGGGGAGGGCGGCGCCGTCGCTTCGCGCGCCTCCGGAGCTGCAGGGCGGGAGGGCGCCGTCGCGTCTGATCCGGCGGCATGCGTGCTGCGCCGCTCTTCGTCGAGGGCCGTCAGGCTGCGCTGGATACGCGGCCAGAGCCGCTCCGAGGGCGTGAGCGAGGGCGCCAGCGCCGTGTAGGGGTGGAAACGCTCCTCCCAGCGGCTAACGGCCTGCCGCAGCGCCGGGTCGACTGCCAGACGCGCCTCGACGTCGCGGCGCTGGGTGTCATCCAGCAGGCCCAGCACATACTCGCCGGCGAGGATGTCCGGATCTCCGGGTAGGTCATGCGGGCTCACGACATGCACTCCCGCAGCCGTTCGAGACTGCGCCTGATCCAGGCCTTGACCGTACCCAGCGGGGTATCGGTGTGGGTGGCGATTTCCGCATGGCTGTAGCCGTTGACGTAGGCATGCAGCAGGCAGGCGCGGCGTTCGGGCTCGAGCTGTGCCAGGCAGCGATCCATGCGCGCGCCGACCTGCCAGTCGGCCACGTCCTGGGGCGCGGTACTCTCCAGTGGCGCGACCTGATGCGGGTCGTCGGTGACGACCTCCCTGCGGCGGTCGCGTATCGCATTGAGGGCGAGATGCCGGGCCACACTGAAGATCCAGGCGCGCGCCGACCCGCGGCTGCGATCATAGGTACCGGCGCGTCGCCAGATGTTGAGACAGGCATCATGCACAATGTCCTCTGCCATGCTGCGGTCGCGCACGATGCGCTGCACCACGCCGAGCAGGCGGCCACCCTCATGCAGATAGATGGCATGGAGGGCCTGCTGATCACCGCGGGCACAGGCTTCGAGAGCGGCCGCATGGTCAAATTCCTCGCGTTCCCGTGTCACTTGGCTGTCTCTGGCGTGAAGGTGGTGGCGCTTGGCCGGTCAGCCTCGAACTTTGCCATGCCGCAGCGACGGCGGTCACGCAGACGACGGCGGCAGAAAGAGAGCAGCGACAAAAAGACTACACAGGGATACGGAAAGTGGATGCGTTTCATGAGAGCCGGCTGCCCCTGCAAAGTGCGATGAACAAAAAAAATCCTGTACAGCTGCATCCAGGCTCGCTGGTGCTGTGTAAGGCATGTATGACTGCCCAAGGCGTCTGCTGGTAACGGGTAGTCATTTTCCCTGACAGCTCAAAAGAGAAGGTGCGACATGGATATGCTGAACAAGGCCGCGCAAGCCGTCCCGGTGGACCTGGTGGGCCCCACGGTCGTCAATCTGACGCCCTCCGAGTTGCTCTCCGTGGAACAGGCCGGCGACGATCTGCTGCTGCAGCTGGTTAACGGCGACGCCATCAGCGTGGAGCGTTTCTTTGCCCAGGAGGCGGAGCAGCCGATACTGTGGCTGGTGGATGAGCAGGATGAGCTGGTGCAGTTGAATCTTGCCACCACCCCGCAGGGCGAGCTGCAGGCGGACTTCATGCCGCTGGGCGAGAGCGCCGCCCTGGGCGATGCGGCTGTCGACGTGACCCAGGGCCTGCAGCCCGCCTTCGGCAGCAGCGCTGGCGGGGCCAGCATGGGCGCAGCCGCCGGCACCGGGGGCATGTCTCCTGCCATGGGGCTGGCCATCTTCGGCGGCATTGCCGCCACCGGGGTGGCCATTGCCGAGAATTCCTCCAGCAGCTCCTCTTCCAGTGCCAGGCTCACCGACGACGGTGACATGAATGACGCCGGCCCCGATGTCACCGGCTACGTCGGGCTGCAGCAGGCCATCGACGGCGTGGCGGACTTCATCGATGCGGATATCGGCGAGGTGACCGTCGCCATCGGCCAGCTGCTGGGCGAGGACTTCAGCGCCGCCATGGTCTCTGCCGAGTCCCGCGATGCCGCCATGGA
>WPCH01123715.1_pt1 | contig 12657 bp, 12 predicted proteins | sample 5399881 | NCBI WGS metagenome assembly WPCH01 (sample SAMN12869468, study PRJNA574797) | sludge metagenome | isolation source: wastewater treatment of pH5 | place: China:Beijing | collected 2019-05-20 | reverse complement strand
TTCTGCCCGCCCTGGGTCGCCAGCCTTTCAAGTCCTCCAGCACGATCACATTGGCGCCCTGTGCCAGCGCGAAGTCGACCAGTCGACGGGAGGTCTGCTGGGCGATGTCCTCGTTGATGTGCTGGGCCTTGCGGTACCACGTCCGCCCGAACCCTTTCGAGAGCTTGGCGGTCTTGCGCGCCTTACGGCGGATCAGCGTGGGCGCTTGTCACGACGGTCTATGTCCGCGGCGGGATGGAAGAACCCACGCGCCGCGACAGTGCCGTCCGGTGTCACGATGCTGGCCGTGGCCAGCGTATTGATCCCCACGTCCACGGCGCAGACGCGCTGTTGATCGGGGAGGCTGCCTGGCGTGATTTCCACCGGCACCGCCAGGTGGCAGCGTCGATTGAGCACCAGGGTGGGCGACTTCACCGTGCCGAGACGATGGCGCTGACGCACCGTCTTGATCGCCACGTTATGCCACAGCCACTCCTTGCCATCCCACAGCTTCAGGCTGGCGGTGGTGAACTCAGCGTCGAACTTGACCAGCTGCCCGCGATACATCACCGGATAGCAGCCGGCCACGGGGTTGAAGCGCGGCGGCTGGGCATTTTTCCGCTGGCGATCTCCCGCCTGCCAGGCCCGATAGCGGGTCAGATAGCTCGATACCTGGCCCTTGACGAACTCGATGGCGGCTCGGCGCAGGTAGGACGGGAACTTGTAGAAACGCTTGGCGAAGTAGTGGTGGCGAGGCGAGGGGTTCTTCTTGGTCGGGTGCATCAGCCGCTCGACGGCAGCGGCAACGCTCGGGGCCTGCTGCAGCGATGGCCAGTTGGCCAGGATCACCACCGACAACGCACGGCAGAACTGACGGTACTCCGCCAGCGTCAAGCGCATCAGATGTCGCTGCTGCGTCGTGGCGTGTAGTGGCCACTTGTCCGTGCGAATCATGGTGCGAGTCATGGAGAAAGCCTAAGCCATTACCTGGTATCTATCCACTGTTCGCCTTGGCGTTCGCCAAGGCTCGCCGCTTGACGGGACACTACCAGGCGGCGAGAAAAGGGGGTGCAGTGGCGGCCGATACCCGCTATCAAGAAACAAGAAAGAACTAAAATAATAAGCGACCCCCAGGGAGGAACCCCATGGAGTCATCGCAGGATGCCGCCACCCCTCGCCGCCAGCCCCCTCACCCCTGGACGCGTCACTACCGCGACGGCATATCGGCCAAGCTGCCGCCCCCGGAACACGCCAACCTGGCGGTGCTGATCAGCGACAGCGCCGAGCGCTTCGCCGAGCGGCGCGCCTTCACCAGCTGCATGCCCAACGGCATGAACGGCGCGCTGAGCTACGCTCAGGTCGACGCGGCCTCCGACGCCTTCGCCCTCTATCTGCGCGAAGGGCTGGGTCTCGCCCCGGGCAGCCGGGTCGCGGTGCAGCTGCCCAACTGCCTGAGCTACCCGGTGGTGGTGTTCGGGATCCTCAAGGCCGGCTGCGTGCTGGTGAACACCAACCCGCTCTACGCGGCCGGCGAGATGATCCATCAGTTCCGCGACAGCGGCGCCGAAGCGCTGGTGATCGTCGACATGTTCGTCGACAAGCTGCCCGAGGTGCTGCCCCACACCGCCATCCGCCAGGTGGTGGTGGCAAGCCTCGCCCAGTTCTTCCCGCCGGTGGTGCGCCACGTGGTGCAGGCGGTGCTCCGCTACTGGAACCGGGTGATCCCGCCCTGCCCGGTCAAGGCGACTCCCCTCGGTGAGGCGCTGGCCGAGGGCCGGCGGCTGGGCCAGGCACAGGGCATCAGCGTGCCCGACTACTGGCGCGACCTGGCCCCGGAGAGCCTCGCCGCGCTGCAGTACACCGGCGGCACCACCGGCATCGCCAAGGGGGCCATGCTCAGCCACGGCAACCTGCTCGCCAACGTGGCCCAGATCGAGGCGATGGCCGGCTCGCATATCGGCGACGGCGAGGAGTGCGTGCTTACCGCCCTGCCGCTCTATCATATCTTCGCCTTTTCGGTGAACCTGCTCGCCTTCTTCAAGCACGGCGCCCACAACGTCCTGGTGCCCAACCCGCGGCCGATCCAGAACCTGCAGCGGGCCATCGAGAACTACCCCGTGAGCTGGATCAGCGGGGTGAATACCCTCTTCAATGCCCTGCTCAACGAGGAGTGGTTCACCCTCTACCCGCCACGCAAGCTGCGCGCCGCAGCGGCCGGCGGCACGGCACTGCACGCCGCCGTGGCCGAGCGCTGGGAGGCCATCACCGGCACCCCGCTGGTGGAGGGTTACGGCCTCACCGAGAGCTCGCCGGTGATCAGCTTCAACCCCCTGGTGGGGACGCGCAAGCCGGGCAGCATCGGCATTCCGGTACCCGGCACCGAGGTCCGCCTGGTCGATGACGCCGGCGCGCCGGTGGCCCAGGGGGAGCCTGGAGAGCTCACCGCCCGGGGCCCCCAGGTGATGCAGGGCTACTGGCAGCAGCCCGAGGCCACCGCCGAGGCCCTGCGCGACGGCTGGCTCTACACCGGGGATGTGGCCGCCATGGACGCGGACGGCTACCTGCGCATCGTCGACCGCAAGAAGGACCTGATCCTGGTCAGCGGCTTCAACGTCTACCCCAACGAGGTGGAGGACTGCATCGCCCTGCTCGACGCCGTGCACGAGGTGGGGGTGATCGGCGTGCCCGACCCGGACACCGGCGAGGCGGTGCGCGCCTATATCGTCACCCGCGGCGAGCTCGACCGCGACGCGGTGAAGGCCCACTGCCGGCAGCAGCTGGCCCGCTACAAGGTGCCCAAGCAGATCGCCTTCGTCGACGAGCTGCCCAAGAGCCCCATCGGCAAGGTGCTGCGCAAGGACCTGCGCGCCCTGTACCTCAAGGATCATCCGCACGCCGCCACTGACGGGAGACCATCATGCTGAGCCCACTCGAGGAGACCCTGCTGGCCATCATGATGGCCGTGATCATGCTGGGCATGGGGTCGTCGCTGACCTTCAAGGACTTCCGCATCGCCCTGCGCCACCCCCAGGCGATCGGCATCGGCTTTGCCTCCCAGTACCTCTTCATGCCGCTGCTCGCCTTCCTGATCGGCCGCGCCCTGCAGCTGCCCCCCATCCAGGCGGTGAGCCTGATCCTGATGGGCTGCGTGCCCGGCGGCACCACCTCCAACATCTTCGCCTACTTCTCGAAGAGCCTGCTCGGGCTCTCCATCCTGATGACGGTCTGCTCGACCCTGCTGGCGGTGGTGATGGTGCCGCTGGTGCTGACCTTCTACACCAGCGGCATCGACGCCGCCTTCCGGATCCCCTCGGGCAATATCGTGGCGGTGCTCGGCGTGCTGCTGGTGCCGACCCTGCTCGGCATGTGGCTGCGCCGGCGCAACGCCAACGTCGGCGCCTGCACCGAGCTGATGGGCGGCATTCTCGGGGTGGTGGTAATCGTCTTCCTGATCGCGACCTGGGTGCCGCGCAACTGGCAGCTGCTGATGACCACCGGCCCCGAGGTCTACCTGGCCTCGGTGGGGCTGGGCCTGTGTGGCTTCCTGATCGGTTACTGGTTCAGCCGCGCGGTGCGGCTCAATCCGCAGAAGGCGCGCACCGTGTCGCTGGAGACCGGCATCCAGAATGGGCCGCTCGCGGTGCTGATCATCACCCTGTCGTTTGCCGGCGAGACCCAGCAGCAGATGCTGCTGATTCCGGTGATGTACTCGCTGTTCATCGTCATCACCTCCACCTTCGTGACCTTCTACTACCGCCGCCGCAGCCAGCGCGAGGAACTCGCCCGGGACCAGGCGAAGGTGGAGGCCGAAGGGCCGGTCAGGGGGTGAGAAGACTTAGCCATGCCGCGGTCGCTGGTCGGCGCGGCATGCCTGACACCAGAACACCTTATAGGCTAGGCGCCAGCCTTGGGGAGGCTGATCTTGCGAGCTCCCTTCGCACCATTTCTGCCCCGGCGCTCAATGCCTCCAGCTTGGCCCTGGCCACCTGGCGAGGCAAAGGCGCCATGCCGCAGTTCGTGCAAGGATACAGATTCTCGGCGTCGACAAACTGAAGTGCCTTGCGCAGGGTGTTGGCCACCTCTTCCGGCGTTTCGATGGCATGGGTGGCGACATCGATCGCTCCCACCATGACCTTCTTGCCCCGGATAAGCTCAATGAGCTCCATGGGAACGCGAGAGCTGTGACACTCCAGCGAGACGATATCGATATTGGACTGTTGCAGCTTGGGGAAGACTTCTTCGTACTGACGCCATTCCGTGCCGAGCGTGCTTTTCCAGTCCGTATTGGCCTTGATGCCATAGCCGTAGCAAATATGCACGGCCGTCTCGCACTTCAGCCCCTCGATCGCCTTCTCCAGGGTGGCGATCCCCCAGTCATTCACCTCATCGAAGAACACGTTAAAGGCTGGCTCATCGAACTGGATGATATCAACCCCGGCCTCCTCCAGCTCTCGCGCCTCTTGGTTGAGAATCTTGGCAAACTCCCAGGCGAGCTTTTCCCGGCTTTTATAGTGACCATCATACAGGGTGTCGATCATGGTCATGGGGCCAGGCAGCGCCCACTTGATGGGTTGCGTGGTTTGCTCACGCAGGAATCTGGCGTCATCAACGAACACCGGCTTCTGGCGCGACACCTCGCCGACGACCGAGGGAACGCTGGCGTCGTAGCGGTCGCGAATCCTGACGGTTTCGCGCTTCTCGAAGTCGACCCCATTGAGGTGTTCGATAAAGGTCGTGACAAAATGTTGGCGCGACTGCTCGCCGTCGCTGACGATGTCGATGCCCGCGTGCTGCTGTTCATGCAAGGCCAGACGCAGTGCGTCCTGCTTGCCTTCCGTCAGCTCCTCACCCTGCAGTTTCCAGGGTGACCACAGCACCTCCGGCTGTGCAAGCCAGGACGGCTTGGGGAGACTGCCGGCGGTCGAGGTGGGTAGCAATGTTGCCATGATGGGAAATCTCGCGATGGATGAATCAAAGGGCGCAGTCAAAGGGCATAGTTAGCCGACCACTGCTCAAGAACAGCGCGGTAGGGCTTGATGAAGTTCTCTTCAACGAACTTGCCCTGCTCGGTCGCCAGCCGACTACGCTCCTCCCGGTCATAATCGACCTTGGTCACCGAGTAGTCCTGCCTCTCCAGGCTTGGCTGGTAGCATTTCCCCGCCACCGAGTTGGCATTGTAGATTTCCGGGCGATATATTTTCTGAAAAGTATCCATGGTGCTGATGGTGCTGATAAGTTCAAGATTGGTGTAGTCAACCAGCAGGTCACCCTGAAAATAGAAGGCCAAAGGCGCCACGCTACCCGGAGGCATGAAGTAGCGGACCTTCATCCCCATCTTACTGAAATATTCATCAGTCAGTGAGCGCTCTTCCTGCAGGTACTCGACGCCCAGCACGGGATGATGGTTTTCTGTCCGGTGATAGGTCTTGGTGCTCGACACACTGATACAGATGACAGGGGGCTTCTTGAAGTACTCCTTGTAGGTATCAGAATTCACGAAGGCCTGGAACAGCTTACCATGTAAAACGCCGAAATCTTCCGGAACGCTGAATGCCTCCTGATGCTTATTGTGCTCCTGCAGCAGCAGACTGAAGTCGTAGTCTCGCACATAAGAGGAAAAGTTGTTCCCTGCAATGCCCTCAATCCTCTCATTGCTCTTCTTATCAATGATATTCGTCTTCAAGATCTCGATAATAGGAAGGGCACCACTCTTCGAGGCAGCACCCATGGCCAACTCAACAGAAATGATATCAAGCTCGACGGCATAGCGGTCTCCCCAAGGGTTGTCCCAATCCGCCAAAGCATTGAAGCGATTGTCAATCATCCTCAAGGTGTTGTGCAAATTCTCTTCGCGCTTCGTGCCTCTAGCCAGGTTGGCAAAGTTGGTAGTGATACGAGTATTATCCGAAGGCCGATAATTCTCATCGAAACGAATACTCTTAACGGAAAAGGTAAAGTCGCTGCTCATCGGGATGCACCATCCTGGTTCCTGAGACATGAATCTAAGGCAGTGGAAAAGATTATCGAGCTCGGCCCAGCATGAGTAAAGCTGAAGATTTTCATACCCAGATTCAATTTAATTCATGGTGAGTCGCAACGCTCCTACTCCACTGACGAGACCCAGCGACGCGAGGGGCTAGCCCGGAACCAGGCGAAGGTGAAGGCCGCAGCCCCTGCCAGCATGAGAATGCCTGCTGCCGTCTCGGCATGGGGCAGAGCCTGACCGGGCTGGGCATTTTCACTCGATGATTTCTACCAGCTCCACGCGGCGGTTCTGCGCGCGGCCGCTTTCTGTCCGGTTGGTAGTGATTGGCGACATTGGTCCCGCTCCGGCAGCGCGCAGACGCGAGGCGTCGATCCCCCCTCTGCTGCCAAGCCAGCCGACAACAGCCTGCGCGCGCTCTACCGACAGGCGAAGGTTGTAATCGAAGCTGCCGACTACGTCAGTATGTCCGACCACCAGAAGCTTCAGCTCCGGCCGCGCACGAAGCAGGTCGGTGACCGTTTCCAACGCCTGTGCGGATTCCGGCAGGATTTCAGCCCGGTCGAATTCGAACAGGATCGCATTGACGATAACGCGGCCGTCTTGCACCAGTCCCGTTTCCAGTTCTTCAACCTTTTGCGGAACCATCACGACCTCGGGTTCGGGTTCCTGCTCAGGCTCAGGCGTGGGGGAAAACAGATCAAGCGGGGCCATCTCTTCAATCTCGACAGCATTGACCATCATCCGGCGCGCATTCTGACGGCTGAAGAAAGACACTGCGATGACCGTCTGTTCATCAGGGCTGCGGACAAGGAAATAGGCGTTGCTTTCAGGTGCGGTGCTGGGCGTGCGCGACAGGAAGCCGCTCTGATATGAAATGAAGGTGAAACCGTCGCGGATGCTGAGTTCCTCTCCAATGCCGGAGAAGATGACCTCAAAGCCACTGCTTTCGAAATGCTGAACATAGCCTCGATACAGCCGCAGCAAGGACAGTTCCAACCCGTCGACCGTGTATTCCATCTGCCGCCACGCGCCTTCGACCTGCACTGTTTCTTCGAATTCTGGGTCACGCCCACCCGGATGCGGGGCGGCCGGAAACTCGATCTCTGCAAAGTCGGTGAAGTCATAGCGGGTGATGTAACCTTCGGCAGGAAGAGGCACCATCGGGTGTGGGGTCGCCCCCTCGATAGCGCGCTGTGCCATGACGGGTTGTGCGGCAACCGTTATGCACAGGGCTGTCACGATACGGGCCAAAGCGACTGCGGCCTTGCTTCTGAACATCCTGTAACCCCTCTGTTACGTGAGTGCTGGTCATAACTTTAGCCATGCAAGCGCCATGCTTCCCCCTTCAAACAGAGGGGGCGCCAGCAGGCCTTCACCTATCGGGCTGGCACCCCGAAAACTGTATACAAAAGCGGCACACAATTGTATTCTATTTATCCCTTGACTCTAACGAAGCCAGTGCGGCAGGTCAGAGATGGCCCGCGCACGGCGCCGACTACAACAACAGGAGGGATTGCCGTGCGCCGACTGGACGATCTATCGGTCAGAATGAGCTGGACCCTGGTTCTGCTGGTCTTTACGGCACTGCTGGTGGTGGTGAGCAGCGTCGGGCTTTACGCCGTCAATCATAGCCAGCGCTGCCTCGACGCCTTCAACGCCATCAACGTCAACCAGCAGGCCACCCTCAACCGCACCAGCTCGACCCTGCAGGCGGCCCGCCTCGAGCTGGCCCGGCTCTATGAAAACATGCTCGAGCCCGACACCCCGCTATCTGCGGCGGAGCGCGAAACCCGCGCCGAGCAGGCCACCGACGCCCTGACAGCCGCCGTCGGCGCCATGGCCGACTTCCAGGCCTTGCCGGCAGCACCCGAGCATGAACCCCTGCTGGCCCCCATAGGCGAAAGCTTCGACACACTGATCACCGCGACGCTGCTGCCTCAGGCCGCAGCGCTGGCCAGGGGCGATGCCGATACCTATCGCAGCCTGCGCCCTGCCGCCTACGAGCAGTACCGGGCTTTCTACCAGGATGCGATCGGCTTCTTTCACACCGTGGAGACCGAGGGCGGCGAGCGCACCGCCGGCTTCGAGTGGGTGGTCAACGCCGCCCGGATCAGCATCATCGCGGTATTTCTCACGGCGCTGGTCACGGTCTGCCTGACTTTTTGGGGCGTGGGCGCCAACCTGATTCGCCCACTGGACAGGATCATCGGACACTTCCAGCGCATGGCCGAGGGTGACCTGAGTGGCGAGATCGAGACCCGCGGCCGCAACGAGATCGGCAAGCTCTATGCCGCGCTGAATCAGATGCAGCGCGGCCTGTCGGCCACGGTGACCACCGTGCGCGACAGCAGCAGCGAGATCCTCTCCAGCGCCCGGGAGATCGCCGGTGGCAACCAGGACCTGGCCGAGCGCACCGATCGTCAGTCCTCCTCCCTGACCGAGACGGCTTCGAGCATGGAGCAGATGGCGTCGGCCATGGAAAGAAACAGCGAGAATGCCGCCCAGGCCAGCCATATGGCCAACGAGGCGGCGAGCTGCGCCCGGCAGGGCAGCGAGGTGGTGGCAAGCGTAGTGGCGCGCATGCATGAGATCCGCCAGGGCTCACAGCAGATCACCGAGATCATCGGCCTGATCGACGCCATCGCCTTTCAGACCAATATCCTGGCGTTAAACGCTTCGGTGGAGGCCGCTCGAGCCGGCGAACACGGCCGCGGCTTCGCGGTGGTGGCCAGCGAAGTGCGCCAGCTGGCCACCCGCAGCGCTGAAGCGTCCACCGAGATTCGTCAACTGATCGAAAGCTCGGTCGAGCAGGTGGCCGCCGGCACCCAGCAGGCAGACACCGCCAGCGCCGCCATGGGCGAGATCATGACGTCGGTGCAGCGGGTCAACGACCTGATGGGTGAGATCGCCACCGCCTCCAAGGAGCAGCGCCTGGGAATTAACGAGGTCAACGCGGCGGTAAGCGACATGGACCAGACGACCCAGCAGGATGCAGCCCTCGTCCAGCAGGCCAGCAGTGCGGCCAGCCAGCTGCAGGCCGAGGCGCAGCGGCTCACGGAGGCGGTGGCCAAGTTTCAGCTGGCGGGGCACGGCGGCACACGGCTGCCTGACACCGCAGCCGGCCAGGTCAGCCAGAGCGTGGCCCCACAGCGACAGCCGGCACTGCCCAGGCCGCCCCTGGCTATGACGACGGCAAGAATATCCGCTTGATCATTTCGCTCTCGACGAGTGGCGGCACCGGCACCCTGGGCCGGCCGGTCAGCCGCTACCTGTGCCGATCAATCCAGGCGGCGGTATCGGTGACCTCGGCATAGGCGAAGCCGAGCCCGGCCATGAAGGCCGCGTGCACCTGGGCGGCCGGCACCGTCTGGCCGTTGAACTCCTGGTCGTGGGTCGCGCAGGCGTCCTGCAGCACCGTGACCGAATAGCCCAGGTCGGAAGCGGCCCGGGTGGCGGCATCGATGCACATGTGGCTCATGGCGCCGACGACCACCAGCTGCTCGATGCCCCGCTCCTGCAGATGTTCATGCAGCGAGGTGCCCAGGAAGGCGTTGACGTTGTTCTTGAGGATCACGGCTTCGCTTCCGGACTCCTGCGGCGCCATGGAGGCGTGAATGCGCGCTCCCTCGCTGCCGGGCACGAAGAACGGCGCCTCCTCGGAGGGGAACTCGTGGCGAATGTGCACGATGGGCAGCGACTGCTCGCGGAAGTGGGCGAGCACGCTGGCCGCATTCTTGGCGGCCTGCTCGATGCCCACCAGCGGCCACTTGCCGGACGGAAAGTAGTCGTTCTGCAGGTCCACGATCATCAGGGCGGTCTGGCTCATGGGGAGTTCTCCTCAGGGAATGGAGACTGCATCATGGCAGGCCCCGGCCATGGGGTCGGGTGGCAGGAGTGACACAATGCAGGCAAGAAATGACACGCGGCCCCGCCGCATCCGGATCGCGATCCCGACCCTGCCGGGCAGCGCCCAATCGGCTCTCTATGGGCTGCAGGACCTGTTCGGTACCGCCAACCGCATCCTGCAGGAGCTGCAGTCAACGCCCGGGGTGAGCTTCGCCGTGGAGCTGCTGCCGACGGACAGCACTCCCACCGTGCGACCCGAGATCGCCATCGTGCCGCCGATCCTGGAGGGTGACGCCTACCTGAGCGCCCAGCCCCAACTCTGCCGGACGCTGCGTGAGTGGCACGCCGCCGGCACGGTGGTCTGCTCCGTCTGCGCGGGCGCCTTCCTTCTCGCCCAGGCCGGCCTGCTCGAGGGACGCCGGGCCACCACCCACTGGCAGCTCGAAGCACAGTTTCGGGCCCACTACCCTCACCTCGCCCTGGATACCGACGCGCTGCTGGTGCCGGAGGCCGATCTGGTGACGGCAGGCGGCGTCATGGCCTGGATGGACCTCGGACTGCACCTGGTTGCACGCCACGTGCCGCCCTCCGTGGTGCAGTCGCTGGGCCGCTTCCTGGTCATCGACACCGGCGAGCGCCAGCAGCGCTACTACCGCGCCTTTACTCCCGAGATGGCCCACGGCGACCGCGCGATCCTGCGGCTCCAGCACCACCTGCACGCACATTTCACCCGCCGCCAGACCACCGCCGAGATGGCCGCCACCGCGGGCCTCGGCGAACGTACCCTGATGCGCCGCTTCCGACAGGCCACCGGGTTCGGCCCCGGCGAATACCTCCAGCAGCTGCGCCTGCAGCGCGCCAGGGAGCTGCTGGAAAACCGCCGTGACAGCGTGGAACAGGTCGCCCTGACGGTGGGCTACGAGGACACCAGCGCCTTTCGCAAGATGTTCATCAAGCACACGGGCCTTTCACCCAGCCAGCACCGGGCCCGGTTCGGAAGCGGCGGGGCAAGCGACTAGCGTCTTGCCCGCCGATGCCCCCCTGGGCGCAGCCCCACTGCCAAGCGCCGACTTGATTCCCTCCGCAGGGCATGGCGAACTGGCGGATTCACTGTATCGGCAGCGCCGAACGATCGGGCACAAGGGAGCATGACATGACGACCAGGGAAACGAGCCCATACCGCCTGGACCGGGCGCTGGTATGGGAGGGGTTCAAGACGCTGCTACCGCTATCGCTGTTCGTGATCGTATTCGGCATCGCCTTCGGGCTGGCGGCGGCTCAGGTGGGGCTTGGCGGCCTGGAGATCGTGCTGATGAGCACCCTGGTCTTCGCCGGTGCCTCCCAGTTCGCCGCCCTCGAGCTCTGGGGACCGCAGATTCCCGTCTTCACCCTGCTGGTGACGGTCTTTGCCATCAATGCTCGCCACCTGCTGATGGGCGCCACCCTCTACCCCTGGCTGGAGCCGCTCTCGCCGGCCCGGCGCTACGGCATCATGATGGTCGCCTCCGATGCCAACTGGGCCATGGCCATGCAGGCCTTCGGCCGCGGCCAGCCGGGGCTGGGGCTGCTGCTGGGCGGCGGCATTGCCCTGTGGGGCTTCTGGGTGCTCGGCACCTGGCTGGGCCTGCACGTGGGCGGTGCCGTGCAGGACCCCGCCAGCCTGGGGCTCGACATGGTGATGGGCTGCTTTCTGCTCGCCATGGTGGTGGGCGGCGAGAAGAACCTGCGCATGCTGCTGATCTGGGCGGTGGCCGCCGGCGCCTCGCTGGTCGCCTTCTACCACCTTCCGGAGAACAGCCATGTGGTAGTAGGCGCCCTTGCCGGCGGCCTAGTGGGCCTGGTGTGGGGGAAGCGCGAATGAGCCTCGAGACCGGCGGCCTGGGAGCCCTGTTCATCATCCTGGCCATGGGCGCGGTAACCCTGGCGACCCGCTGGGGCGGCGTCTTCGTGATGTCCTTCGTGCCCATCGGCTACCGAGTGCGGCAGTTCATCCACGCCATGTCCGGCTCGGTGCTGGTGGCCCTGCTCGCTCCCCTGGCGGTGACCGGCGACAACGCCGCCCGCCTGGCCCTTCTCACCACCGCCGTGATCATGCTGACGCTCAGGAGACCCCTGCCGGCCATCGCCGGCGGGGTACTGGCAGCCGCGCTGTGGCGGCAGCTGGTGTGACAGCGGGCCGCCAGCGGCACACTTCGTAGCGCATAGGCTTGGCAGGCCGGGCCTCCTGGCCGATACTGTATGAATATCAGGTATCGAAAGGAGCCCACTATGCCACACGCCAAGCTCATCCCCGCCGATCCGGCGCCGCCGGCGCAGCCCTTGCCCTTCCCTCTGCCCCTGACGCGGGCTGGGCTGTCGGGCTTTCCGAGCCCGGCCCAGGACTACGAGGGGCGCACCCTGGACCTCAACGAGCGGCTGGTGAAGCGCCCATCCTCGACCTTCTTCATGACCGTCACCGGCGACAGCATGGAGGCGCTGGGCATCGCGGAGGGCGACCTGCTGGTGGTGGATAGCGCCATCGAGCCGCGCCCCGGGCACATTCTGGTCGCCACGGTGGAGGGGGAGCTGGTGGTGAAACGCTACGAGCTGATCGGCAACCGCCCCTACTTCACCTCGGCGAACCCCGCCTACCGCCCCATCCCCGCCGCAGACCTGGAGTGCCAGGCCTGGGGCGTGGTGCGCGCGGTGATTCACGAGTACGCCGTCTAGTGTGATGTCCCAGAAATTAGCGAACAAATTCGTTTGACCTTGGCGAGGATGGATTCGGCGGTGGCGGTCCAGACGAATGGCGTGGCGTGCTCGTTGTAACGGTCAACGAAGTGTTCGATCTTTTTCACGAGTTCCTT
>WPCH01235363.1_pt1 | contig 12696 bp, 21 predicted proteins | sample 5399881 | NCBI WGS metagenome assembly WPCH01 (sample SAMN12869468, study PRJNA574797) | sludge metagenome | isolation source: wastewater treatment of pH5 | place: China:Beijing | collected 2019-05-20 | reverse complement strand
GAGACTGTTATTGCCATGCAACTGTTGGTGCTGAACTTGGAGCGCAAGCTCCGAATTCTTCTTGTCCATTTTTTCAGTTGGCTATTTCCCAACCAAAACTGGGTTTTGTGTTGCTGATATCTGTCTGTTCAGCAACCCCTACCTATGGAACCAACAGAACCCTCGCAGTAAAAAACCCCCAAACCATATAGTCTGGGGGTTCTACCTGTATAATTAACGCTTGGAGAATTGTGGTGCTCTCCGGGCTTTTTTCAAACCGTATTTCTTTCTTTCCTTCATACGTGGATCTCTCGTGAGGTATCCCGCTCTCTTTAAGGGTCCTCTTAATTCTTGATCGACGGTAATGAGGGCACGAGCAATACCGTGGCGAATAGCTCCAGCTTGACCTGTGGTGCCACCGCCGTGCACATTGACAAAAATGTCATACTTACCTTCGGTATTGGTTAGTACTAAGGGTTGACGTACGATCGTGCGCAATACTTCGCGACCAAAGTAGTCATCAATAGATCTCTTATTAATGGTAATGTTACCATTACCAGGAAGTATCCTAACGCGAGCAATTGATTCTTTCCTTCTACCGGTTCCGTAGTTGGTTTCTGTCTTTATAGCGACATTCATCCAGACAGCCTCCCTTCACTTAGGGTTTTTAGGTCTATAGACTTGCAGAGCAAGTCAGCATTAGTATTTTAAAACAAGGGTCTCTGGCATTTGTGCTTGGTGTGGATGCTCAGCGCCAGCGTAAATGTTGAGTTTCTTGATCATCTGACGGCCAAGTTTGTTATGGGGAATCATGCCCCATACAGCCGCTCTGATGACTCTTTCGGGATAGCGATTTAACAACTCGCCTGCAGTCGTTGACTTGATTCCACCTGGGTATCCACTGTGACGATAGTACTTCTTATCTTGAAGTTTGTTACCTGTCAAATGGATTTTTTCAGCGTTGATAATAATCACATGGTCGCCAGTGTCCACATGCGGAGTGTAAGTTGGCTTATGTTTACCTCTAAGGATGGTGGCTACTTGTGTGGCCAAACGTCCTAAAGTCTGTCCATCGGCATCAACTACATACCACTTTCTTTCTACTTCGTGTGGCTTTGCTGTGTAGGTTTTCATTTCGGGATTTCCCCCCTTTATATGCAACAACAATCTGGATTTCATGATGCTTGTAAAGCAAGCATCAAAGTGAAACTCCGAGACAAATGCCAAGCATTTGTCAGTGAGCCTTAGTTTGATAACGAACGGGGCTGTGTCGCTACCATAAGGCTTTTAAAAGAAAAATTGCCAACTCTCATTCTATAGCACTCTCGGCTCCGTGTCAAGATATTTTATGCTTTCCAAATAGAGTCCTTGGGGTGCTATGGTGGCACTTGCAAGGCTTCTGTCGCCACGTTCCATAATGGCCTGCACTTCTTTGAGGGAGAGCCTTCCGCGACCTACGTCAAGGAGAGTGCCTACTAAATTTCGCACCATATGATAGAGGAAGCCATTGGCAGTGAAACGAACCATTTTCAACGGGCCTTGTGTGTCTACTGTCACTTGACTCATGGTTCTCACAGTGGTCTTGGCGCTACTCCCACTAGCCGCAAAAGCAGCAAAATCCAATCGTCCAATAAAAACCCTCGTACACTGATGAATTGCGTCCCAATCAAGGGGTTCCTTTGTCCAATAGGCATAGCGCTGAAAAAAGACACTAGGAAACTCGCCTTCATAGATTTGATAACGATAGGTTTTTTCTAGAGCATTGATCCTTGCATGAAAATCTGGGGCTTCGAATCTGCTTTCTACCACCCGAATGTCCTGGGGTAGCAAAGCATTTAGGGCATAAGGCAAACGCTCAATAGGCACTGTGAGCCTATCATCCTTAAAGCTCACCGTCTGACCTTCACTATGCACTCCCGCATCGGTTCTACCCGCACCGGCAATCCGAATGAAGTTGGGGCCAAGTCTTTCTAGAGCTTGTTCTAACTCTCCTTGAATGGTACGCTGACCTGGTTGAACTTGAAAGCCAGCGTAATCTGTGCCATCATACTGCACGACCAAACAATAGGTCTTCATGTCCGACTCCTCAAAAGAAGATTCCAACAACAAGGGCAAAGGCGATTACAAGGCCGAAAGCAACGGTATCAAGACGCTGAAACTTAAGTTCTCTAAACTTCGTTCGTCCTTCGCCTCCACGGTAGCCTCTGGCCTCCATGGCGATGGCCAAATCATCGGCCCTTCGAAAAGCATTCACAAAGAGGGGTACAAGTAAGGGAACTAGGCTCTTAGCTCTCTGCATGAGCCCCCCACTTTGAAAATCTGCTCCCCTGGCCATTTGTGCCTTCATAATCTTTTCCGTTTCTTCTAAGAGGGTAGGAATAAAGCGAAGGGCTATGGTCATCATCATGGCTAGTTCATGGGCTGGAATGCCAATCTTCTTGCCAGGTTTCAACAGAATCTCAATTCCATCTGTGAGTTGAATGGGTGAAGTGGTGAGCGTTAAGAGAGAAGTACCAATAATGAGTAAGATTAACCTTGTACCCATCATCAAGCCACGATAAAGCCCTTCCCAAGTCACCTTTAAAAACCATGCCTGGAAGATAACGCGACCCTCCGTCATAAAAAGGTGCAGACCCACAGTAAGAATTAATATAACAAAAAGGGGTCTAAGCCCACGGAGGATGAATTTTACAGGAATTGTTGATAACCGAATCACCAAGGCTATCCCTAAGGCAACCAAAGCATAACCCACAAACCCCTTTACAAGAAATAAGAGCACAATTAAGAACATCGTTGAGAGTATCTTGGTACGGGGGTCAAGGCGATGGATCACAGAATCGCCAGGGATGTGTTGCCCTATGGTCACACTTCTAAGCATTCTCATGTTTGCCACCCCATTACTTTGATAATCTCCTCTTCTGCCTTTTCTACCGTAAGAATATCGGTATTCACCGCTAGACCCCGAGCTTTAAGTTCCTGCATCAACTCTGTGATCTGCGGCACGCCTAGACCCATTTCCTTAAGCCTAGCTGCCTGTCCAAAAACCTCTACAGGTGGACCATCTAAGGCAATGAAACCTTGCTCCATAACAATAAGCCTATCTACTAAGCGGGCTACATCTTCCATGCTATGCGTGACCAAAATTACGGTTATCCGCCGCTCTTGGTGGAGGTGTTTGATCTCTCCAAGGATCTCTTCTCGGCCTTGGGGATCCAGGCCTGCTGTCGGCTCATCCAGAATCAAAACAGATGGCCGCATGGCCAAAACCCCAGCGATAGCAACTCTCCGCTTTTGACCACCACTCAACTCAAAGGGTGAGTGGTCCTTAATCGCTTCATAGTCCAAGCCCACATAAGCAAGGGCCTCACGAACCCGCTTTTCCACCTCTTCATCTGAAAGACCGCCATTCCGGGGGCCAAATCCCACATCCTCAAGGACCGTCTCTCCAAAAAGTTGGTGTTCTGGGTATTGAAAAACTATGCCCACTTTTTGACGAATGAGGCGTAATTGGGTATCCTTCAGGGTTAAGTCTATGCCATCAACGAACACCTTTCCAGCACTGGGCTTAAGGAGCCCATTAAACTGCTGAACCAAGGTGGATTTACCAGACCCAGTTGGGCCAATCAAACCAACAAACTCCCCCGCTTCAATTTCTAAACTTACATCCCTTAAGGCTGTCTTAGCCATGGGACTGTCCTCAAGATAACTGAAGGAGACATTTACTAATCGGATGGACATAAGAGCATCACCATTTCATTTACAGTCAGCGTTCCTTGGGGGATAGAGTAGCCACGTTTTCTCAAACGCTCGGCTAAGTCCGTCACTTGAGGAACATCCAAATGGAGCCTACGCAACAGCTCTACCTGACTAAATACTTCTTTGGCAGTACCTTGCAGCACAATACGCCCCTCATCCATTACAATGACCCGATCTGCTCCGATCACTTCATCCATATGATGGGTAATATGCAATACGGTAATTCCTTCTTCTTTATTCAAGCGATGGATGGTGCTCATCACTTCGCGTCTTCCCTCGGGGTCTAGCATGGCCGTTGGTTCATCGAGAACAATACACTTTGGCAGCATGCTAATTATTCCAGCAATAGCCACCCGTTGCTTTTGACCCCCAGACAGTTGGTGAGGTGAGTGGATACGATAGGGGAGCATGTCCACAGCCTCTAGAGACTCAGTAACCCGGCGCTTAATTTCGGCCGAGGGAATCCCTAGATTCTCAGGCCCAAAGGCCACATCCTCTTCTACCGTTGTTGCCACAAGTTGGTTATCAGGGTTTTGAAAAACCATGCCTACCTTCTGCCTGATTTCCCAAACCTTATCTTGATCTGCGGTATTTAGACCATCAACTAACACCTGACCCTTTGTAGGGGCGAGAAGAGCATTCACATGCTTGGCCAAGGTAGACTTACCTGAGCCATTATGTCCAAGGACAGCAACAAACTCACCTGCGTGAATTTCCAGGCTCACATCCTTCAGTGCTACCCAACCTTCTCCTCCCTGCGTCTTAGCATAGGTGAAGTTTACATCAGTAAAGCGAATTAACGGTTCTTTCATCGACCACAACACCTCAAGTCTAAAAAACAAAACGCAGAGGGGATTCCTCTGCGACCTTGTTTGTAAATCTTACACCCACTCAATGATCGCCATCGGTGCCGCGTCACCCCGACGAACACCGGTCTTGATAATTCTGGTGTAACCTCCGTTTCGCTCCGCCATTCTTGGAGCTACATCGTCGAAAAGTTTCTGGACAGCAACGGGATCTAGCAAAAACGCAGCGGCTTGCCGCCGGGCGGCCAGATCTCCTCGCTTGCCTAAGGTGACCATTTTATCTGCCAAGGGTTTTATGCTCTTAGCTTTGGCTACTGTAGTTTCAATCTGGCCATGCAACACCAAAGAGGTCACTTGTCCCCGGAGTAATGCCTTCCGGTGGCCAGCAGTTCTACCAAACTTCCTGAGTTTCATCTTGCTCACCTACCTCATTCATCAGATTTGCGCAAGGAAAGCCCTAGATCGCCAAGTTTTTCCTTGATTTCCTGAAGAGATTTCTTACCGAGATTGCGCACTTTCATCATGTCTTCTTCGGTCTTGCGAGTCAACTCATCTACAGAGTTTATTCCAGCCCGTTTTAGACAGTTATAGGAACGCACGGAAAGATCCAATTCCTCAACAGTCATCTCCATTAGGCGGTCAATACTTTCTTCTTCTTTTTCAACCATAATTTCTACGCTGCCCACACTTTCAGTTAAATCCGTGAACAGCTTAACATGCTCCATCAAAATCTTGGCCGCTAAGCTCACTGCGCTATCTGGGGCAATGGTACGATTAGTCCATACCTCGAGAACTAGCCTGTCATAGTCAGTAATTTGCCCAACCCTTGTGTCTTCAATATGGTAGATAGCCTTAGTCACAGGGGTAAAAATGGAATCCACAGGAATCAAGCCAATTGGGTGTTCAGGACTCTTGTTGCGCTCTGCGCTAACGTAGCCACGGCCCCTGGCCACAGTGATATCCATATTCAGCTTGGCGCCTTGTTGCAATGTAGCAATAACCAAGTCTGGATTAAGAATTTCCACTGAAGGGTCAGCGGTAATATGTCCAGCAAGTAAAGGCCCTTCTTGATTGGCTTCTACTCTAATGGTCACAGGCTCTTCGCTGTGCAATTTGACCAAAAGTTTCTTCAGATTAAGCACGATATCTACCGTATCTTCCACAACACCATCTATGGTGGAAAACTCGTGTAGAACACCTTCGATATGAACTGAAGTAACCGCGGTGCCTGGTAACGATGAGAGTAGGATCCTACGTAGACTATTACCCAAAGTAATACCATACCCACGTTCCAACGGCTCCACAACAAACTTGCCATAGTTATCCGTTAGTTCAACTTGGTCAATCCTTGGTTTTTCAATTTCAATCATAGTTCTTGCACCCTCCTTTGCGAACGCATGGGCCGAACTAATTATACTCTGCGTCGTTTCGGTGGACGACAGCCGTTATAGGGAATTGGAGTTACGTCCTTGATAGTGGTCACATCGATACCTGCAGCTTGTAGGGAACGAATTGCAGCTTCCCGTCCTGCGCCAGGTCCTTTAACGTATACACTGACCTCTCTGATCCCGTGATCCATAGCAACTCCTGCTGCCTGTTCAGCAGCCATACCCGCTGCAAATGGAGTACCTTTACGTGAACCTTTAAAACCCATGTTTCCAGAGCTAGCCCAGGAAATTACATTTCCTTGTGGATCGCTAATGGTAACAATGGTGTTGTTAAATGTGGAGCGAATGTGCGCTACGCCAACTGGTATATTCTTCCGTTCTCTACGGCGTGGGCGTTGGCCACCCTTATTACGTGGTCTTGCCATTGGGTTCTCCTCCTTTCAATACGACCTATCTCTTCTTACCGGCTAAACGTTTGGGACCCTTGCGCGTTCTCGCATTGGTCTTAGTGCGTTGCCCGCGAACAGGTAGGCCGCGGCGGTGACGTATACCACGGTAGCAACCGATGTCCCGCAATCTCTTGATGTTCATGCTAACTTCCCGGCGAAGGTCTCCCTCAACCAGGAACTGCTTCTCAATGATTTCGCGGATTTGGTTTGCTTGGTCCTCAGTTAAATCGCGCACTCGCGTATCGGGACTAATTCCGCAGATCTCAATGATTTTTTCAGAAGTACTTCGGCCAATACCGTAAATGTACGTTAAGCCTACTACTACTCGCTTATCGCGAGGTAAATCTACACCTGCAATACGTGCCATCTATCTAGACACCCCCTTCATGCTATCCTTGTTTTTGCTTATGCCTAGGATTCTCGCAGATTACCATTACGCGGCCTTTGCGCCGGATAATCTTGCACTTTTCACACATCGGCTTCACAGAAGGTCTCACCTTCATTATTTTGCGCCCCCTTTATGCCGCTATGGACACAAGTGTCCTGCCTATTTTTTACGATAGGTGATTCTGCCCCTCGTCAAATCATAAGGGGATAGTTCCACAGTTACTTTATCACCGGGTAGAATACGAATAAAGTTCATCCTCATCTTACCGGAAATGTGGGCCAAAACTTTATGCCCATTCTCTAATTCTACACGAAACATGGCATTTGGCAATGGTTCAACAACTGTACCTTCAACTTCAATGGCATCATCCTTGGCCATGGTCTGTTAAGCCCTCCTCTCCTAAACGCTCCTCATTACTATGCTGTTCTATAAAATCACCAATAACTTTGTCATCCAATGATTCAACCTTAAGGCTAACATGATGAATGACTAAGTGTTTCACGTTCTTGCGCTTGGGACGATTCATCTTGCGCACAAAGCCATCGGCTACATTAACGTGATTGTCGTCATAGAACTCGATCACCACATACTTTTTTCCCAAGTCCCGTCCCATCTTTGACGTCACTAATTGTCCTATTTTCAAGAGTCCCATTTCATCTCTCCTACAAAATCGTAAGAATCACGGGCCCTTCATCAGTGATAGCAATAGTGTGTTCGAAATGAGCTGACCAATTGTTGTCCCGTGTTACAACTGTCCAGTTATCATCCAAAACCTGCACATGATAACCACCCACATTCACCATTGGCTCAATTGCCAACGTCATACCTGGTTTTAAACGTGGGCCCCTCCCTGGGGGTCCGAAATTCGGAATTTGTGGTGCTTCGTGCATCGCTCGGCCTATTCCGTGCCCCACAAAATCTCGGACAACAGAAAAACCTTGTTCTTCAGCACGTCTTTGCACAGCATGGGAGATATCAGAAAGGCGGTTACCGACCACGGCTTGCTCAATGCCCCGGTAAAGTGCTTCTTCAGTTGTAGTGAGCAAGAGCTGGACCTCGGGGGCAATCTCCCCCACTGGATAGGTCCAAGCACTATCGCCACAAAAACCGTCGACAAACGCCCCAATATCTACGCTGATAATGGATCCCTCTTGTAGGATCGCATCTTTACTAGGGATCCCATGCACAACCACTTCATTGATGGAAGCACAAATAGAAGCGGGATACCCTTGATAGCCTTTGAAAGCTGGAATTGCATTTTTTTTGACAAGAAACTCTTCGACTGCTCTATCCAAATCCAGGGTAGAAAGGCCGGGCTGAATCAACTCACGAACGAGTTCGTGAGCTTGAGCCACCACTTTGCCTGCAGATCTCATGGCCTGAAGTTCTTCGGCTGATTTTAGAATTATCATTGAGCCTAACCAACACTTGGTTCATCAACCAACATCCGGAGATAATGGTCTACATCGGCAAAGACTGCATCAATGGGTCTGACTCCATTGATACTGAAAAGTCGACCATCCCTTGCAAAATAATGCACGACAGGATGGGTTTGCCTCATATAAACGGTTAGCCGTTTACGGGCTGTTTCTTCAGTATCATCACTGCGGCGATAGAGCTCTCCGCCGCAGGCGTCACAGACACCTTCGCCCTTTGTCCGATAATGATCCAAATGATAGACTGCACCACACTTGCGGCACATCTGTCTTTTAGCGATCCTCTCAATGGTTTCCTTGTGGGTCACCCGAATGTCAAAGGCCATTTGAACGTCTAATCCCACTTGGACTAGACGTTGATCCAACGCCTGAGCCTGCAGTACAGTGCGGGGGAATCCATCAAGGATCCACCCTTTGCTGCAGTCAGGTTGGTTGATGCGCTCATAGACTATTTGGATAGCTAACTCGTCTGGAATCAATTCGCCTTTACTGATATAGGAGTTGGCTTCTTGACCCAAACCGACGCCCGAGGCTATTGCTTCGCGAATAATGCTTCCTGTGGAGATATGTGGAATGCCATACTTTTCTGCAATCCTCTCTCCTTGGGTACCCTTACCCGCACCGGGCAAGCCCAGCAACACCAATCGCATTCGCCTTTCCTCCTTTTACTTCAAGAAACCTTCATAGTGTCTCATGAGCAGATGCGCTTCAATCTGCTGCATTGTATCAAGTGCGACACCAACAATAATCAAAAGCCCAGTACCGCCGAACGAGAGAATATTTGAAGGAATTCTTGTAACTGCAGCGACAACAAACGGTAACACTGCGATGACTGCCAAGAAAATGGCACCCGGTAACGTGATCCGGGATAGAATCTTATCCAAATAATCTGAAGTAGGCTTGCCAGGTCTGAGACCCGGAATGTAACCCCCGTTTTTCTTCATGTTGGTAGCAACCTCAATCGGATTGAAGGTCACCGCGGTATAAAAATAAGTGAAGAAGAGCACAAGAATTACGTAAAGCAAATTATATCCAAATGTTCCATAATCTAACCAGCGAACCAAGCCTGCCATTGCCGGAACGAAGCTCGCCAAGGTAAGGGGAAACGTCAAAACCGATGAAGCGAAAATTACTGGAATAACCCCTGCTTGGTTAACTTTCAACGGAATATGGGTTGTTTGGCCACCATAGACTTTACGGCCTACCACACGTTTGGCATACTGCACAGGAACTCTACGTTCACCTCTGGTGATCATGACCACAGCTGCAATTACAACAATGGAGATCAACAGATAAGCAAATAGACTGAAAATATTCAATCCGCCTTCACCAACAGCTCGAAGAGCATTGATCGTTCCTGCCGGCAAAGCTGCCACGATATTAACAAAGATGAGCAGCGAAATACCGTTGCCGATACCTTTTTCAGAGATCTTTTCTCCTAGCCACATGGTAAACATAGTACCCGCTGTAAGGGTCAACATGATCAAAGTCAATCCAAAAAAGGTTGGATTCGAAGTCACACCCCAGGCACGTGCCATCATGGTGGTACCGAAAGCTTGAATTACAGCAAGAACCACTGTTGCATAGCGTGTGTACCTGGCAATTACTTTGCGACCCTCTGGACCTTCCTTAGATAACTTCTCAAGGCTAGGTATGACAATGGCCAACAAGTTCATGACAATTGAAGCTGTGATATAAGGGCTGACACCCTGGGCAAATACAGTAAATCTTTCCAATGCTCCCCCGGTAAAGAGGTTCAAAAACCCAAAGAGGTTTCCTCCGTCCACCCCTAATTGCTGTGCCAATTGTGCGGCGTTCACTCCTGGGACCGGGACAAAAGAACCCACCCTATAGACCGCAAGTAACGCAGCGGTATAGAGGATCTTCTTCCTTAAATCAGGGATCTTCATGGCATTTTTCAATGCAGCTAGCAACTAGATCACCTCTACTGTGCCGCCAGCCTTTTCAATCTTGGCTGCTGCCGATTTTGTGAAACTATGAGCCTGAACCGTTAACGCTTGATTGATCTCGCCGTTGCCGAGAATCTTAACCCCATCGTTCACTTTCTTCACAAGCCCAGATTCAATCAAGAGCTCGGGAGTGACAATTGTACCCGGTGCGAACCGATTCAAGTCATTTAACTTGACTTCAGCATATACCTTTTGGAAAATATTGTTAAATCCCCGTTTGGGAAGGCGCCTTACTAGAGGAGTTTGGCCTCCCTCAAAGTATGGGCCTTTGCCGCCGCCGGCGCGTTGCCCTTGGCCTTTATGACCTCTACCGGAGGTTTTACCCCAACCAGAGCCAATTCCGCGCCCTACTCTCTTGCGCTTGTGCGTGCTACCTTCTGCGGGTTTAAGTTCATGAATCCGCACACTTACACCCCCTCTGACTAGTCTAATTCTTCCACTTCAACCAAATGTCTAACTTTGTGGATCATACCCCTAATTGCAGGGTTATCGTCATGGACAGCGGATGTACCTAGTTTTTTCAAACCAAGTGCTGCCACTGTGTCCTTTTGGTCCTTGGAATAACCTATGACGCTCTTTTTGTACGTTACTTTCAACTTTGCCACAACATTCGCCCCCTAACCTAAGATCTCTCCGGGAGTTTTCCCGCGAAGCCGGGCCACATCTTCCACGGTTCTTAGGCTGCTAAGCCCTTCAAGTGTTGCTCTCACAACATTAGTGGGGTTGGAAGAGCCTAATGACTTGGTCAAGACATCCCGTACACCGGCCGACTCCAACACGGCACGCACAGCTCCACCAGCAATAACTCCTGTACCTTCAGAAGCTGGCTTCAAAAGTACCCTAGCACCACCGTATGTTTCTGTTACAGCGTGAGGAATCGTTGTTCCAACCATGGGTACCTGAATCATGTTCTTCTTGGCCTCTTCAGTGGCCTTGCGAATAGCCTCAGGTACTTCCTTGGCTTTACCAAGTCCCATACCTACGCGGCCGTTACCGTCTCCAACTACCATCAAGGCACTAAAGGAACGGGTACGCCCACCCTTAACGGTCTTAGAGACTGGGTTAATGTTAACTAAGCGTTCTTGTAGCTCTACGCCACTAGTTTCATTTCGTTTCGACAAGTTCGTTTCCCTCCCTTGCACCTAGAATTCCAAGCCACCTTCACGGGCTCCCTCTGCTAAAGAGGCAATTCTCCCGTGATAAATGTAGCCACCGCGATCAAATACAACTTTTGTAATGCCATGCTCTTTGGCACGTTCTGCAATGCGCTTTCCAACTTCTTTGGCTGCTTCTTGATTCCCTGTGGATCCCAACTTAGCACGTAGTTCAGGTTCTACAGAGGAGGCAGCAACCAAAGTGTGTCCGACGCTATCATCGATGATTTGGGCATGAATATGGTGCAAACTGCGATAAACATTGAGTCTTGGCCGCTCTGGAGTTCCAACTATTTGCTGCCTTAACCGTTTATGTCTCCGCTCCCTTGCTTCACGCCGACTGAATTTGGCCATCATTTACCCTCCTTCTAAGCTCTAAGCTTTACCTGCTTTACCTGCTTTTCTACGCACTTTTTCGCCTTCATAGCGAACACCTTTACCCAAGTAAGGTTCTGGCCTTCTAAAGTCGCGAATGTTAGCAGCCGTTTGGCCCACAAGCTCTTTATCGATACCCTTAACCGAAATTTTAGTCGGTGTAGGCACATCAATTTCGATGCCTGGAGCTGGGTCTACCTCGATGGGATGAGAATAACCAAGAGACAAAACTAGCTTGTTGCCTTGTTTAGCTGCCCGATATCCTACCCCAACAATTTCTAGATTACGAGTAAAACCTTCCGTTACCCCTCGAACCATGTTCGCAATCAAAGTACGAGTTAGTCCATGGAGGGAACGGTGTTCTTTGTTATCACTGGGTCTAGTCACCGTGATGGTGCTCGCACTCAGTTCAACTTGCATCTCAGGATGGAATTCTCTACTAAGCGATCCTTTTGGTCCTTTGACGTCAATCACATTACCGTTGATTGCAACTTCAACACCAGCGGGAATCTCGATCGGAGCTCTTCCTATTCTGGACATCTATTTCCCTCCCTTACCAAACGTAGCAAATTACTTCGCCGCCGATGCCCTCTTTACGAGCTAGACGGTCCGTCATGATTCCTTGTGAAGTTGATATAATAGCAACACCAAGGCCACCTAACACTCTAGGCACCTCATCCTTATTTGCATAAACTCTAAGACCAGGTTTACTAATACGCTTAATTCCTTTAATAACCTGACCTTTGTTAGAGTCATACTTAAGGTAAACACGAATCTTGCCCTGTTTATCATCTTCTAAAACTCTATACTCTTTAATGAACCCCTCTTCCTTAAGAATCCGAGCTAACTCTTCCTTAAGCTTCGAACGGGGAATATCTACCGCTTCGTGCTTCACGGAACTTGCATTCCGAATCCGTGTGAGCATATCCGCAATTGGATCAGTCATTACCATTCAGGAAACCTCCTTTCGGACCCCTACCAGCTGGATTTGGTTA
>WPCH01269751.1_pt1 | contig 12746 bp, 23 predicted proteins | sample 5399881 | NCBI WGS metagenome assembly WPCH01 (sample SAMN12869468, study PRJNA574797) | sludge metagenome | isolation source: wastewater treatment of pH5 | place: China:Beijing | collected 2019-05-20 | reverse complement strand
CCATTCAAGCATTCAAAGAAACTGTTTTCGCAGAAAAAACAAATAAAATTAAAAGTACTTTTGAAGGTTATTTCTATAGAATTCTTGAAAGTAAATTTGTAGCTGAGAGAAGGGAAGAATGTCGAGGATTATTGTATGATTGGTTAAATGAATAACAAAAAATTGCCCGCAGGGAAAAATTTATATATAATTTAATTATCATATTCTTAGTAAATAAGTGGGTGAATATTTTGAAGTACGCTGTTTATGTACGAGTTTCAACGGATAGAGATGAGCAAGTTTCATCTGTTCAAAATCAGATTGATATTTGTCGATATTGGTTAGAAAATAACGGATATGAGTGGGACTCAAATGCAGTATATTTTGACGATGGTATCTCTGGTACAGCTTGGTTAGAACGTCATGCGATGCAACTGATATTAGAAAAAGCAAGACGTAATGAATTGGATACAGTCGTATTTAAATCTATACACCGTTTAGCAAGGGATCTAAGGGACGCCTTAGAAATTAAAGAAATTCTAATAGGTCACGGAATACGCTTGGTTACAATTGAAGAAAATTACGATAGTTTATATGAAGGTGGCAATGATATCAAATTCGAAATGTTTGCTATGTTTGCTGCACAATTACCTAAAACTTTATCCGTATCTGTTTCTGCTGCAATGCAAGCCAAAGCAAGAAGAGGCGAGTTTATCGGAAAACCAGGATTAGGGTACGATGTAATTGATAAAAAGCTCGTTATTAATGAAAAAGAAGCTGAGGTTGTAAGGGAAATCTTTGATTTATCCGATAAAGGTTATGGATTTAAGAAAATAGCGAATATCCTAAATGATAAAGGGACATATACGAAATTTGGTCAGTTATGGTCGCACACAACTGTAGGGAAGATTTTAAAGAACCAAACGTATAAAGGGAATTTAGTCTTAAATAGTTATAAAACAGTAAAAGTCGATGGAAAGAAGAAAAGGGTTTACACTCCAAAAGAAAGATTGACAATTATAGAAGACCATTATCCAGCAATTATATCAAAAGAATTATGGAATGCGGTTAATAGTAATAGGGCGAGTAAAAAGAAAACAAAACAAGATACAAGAAATGAATTTAGAGGGATGATGTTTTGTGAACATTGCGGTGAGCCAATTACAGCTAAGTATTCAGGGAGATATGCAAAAGGAAGTAAAAAAGAGTGGGTATATATGAAATGCAGTAATTATATAAGATTCAATCGATGCGTTAACTTTGCGCCAATTAAATATGATGATATAAGAGAGGCAATTATCTATGGATTGAAGCAGCAAGAAAAAGAATTAGAGATACATTTTAATCCGAAAATGCATCAAAAAAGAAAAGATAAATCTGCAGAAATTAAGAAGCAAATTAAGTTGTTAAAAGTGAAAAAAGAGAAGTTGATTGATTTGTACGTAGAAGGATTAATTGATAAAGAAATGTTTTCGAAGCGTGATTTTAATTTCGAAAATGAAATTAAAGAGCAAGAATTAGCATTACTTAAATTAACAGATCAGAATAAGAGAAATAAAGAAGAGCAACAAATCAAAAGAGCCTTTTCGATGCTGGATGAAGAAAAAGATATGCATGAGGTTTTTAAAACTTTAATTAAGAAAATCACACTAAGTAAAGATAAGTATATCGATATTGAATATACATTTTCTTTATAAGTCTAAAGTTGGTTATTAAGTACTGTAAGATTTGTTACGGTACCTAATAACCAATATATATTCAAAACATATTTCTGAGGAATTGAACATTCTTAGTAAACAATATTTTCTCAACATGAGATTCTCGGTTTGCAGAACACACGCTCTTATCAATGTGATAAAATATTCTGTAAATATAACGGAAAAGTGTTGCGTATTGAAATGAAGGGGGATAGTCACTTGAAATTTCATGAAAAAATTATGGGGATGATTGAAGATAGGGATGACTTAACAGCTACTAGTGTAGCTTGTAAAATTGGTGTTTCAAAACAATACATGTCAAAATTCAAAAGACAAGGAACAATTGGGTTTTCTCAATTATTGAAGCTAGCACATATTTTAAGCGTTGAAGGGAAAAAAGCACACCAAACTATGTCCGAGTGGTGTTTAGAATTAGATACCACAGAGTCTATAAAACAAAGTTTTGAATATGCGTGTCTAACTCGTAATACAACCTTATTGGAACAATTAATACAAAAGCATAGCGAAGAAACTGGAACAATACGAGAATATGTTGAAGTGTATACAATTTTGTTTAAATATATTAAGAATATAATTAAGGGCTCAGAAATAACAAAGGAATTAAAGAAGATTGGCGCTATTAAAGATAAGGTTTTAGAAATATTAACAAAAATCATGGAATGCTATGAATATTACCATCTGAAAAAATTCAATATAATGTTGGAAACTGCAGAAGTGATTGAATTACTAGTGAACCAAATTGAAGGAGAAAGAAAATCCTTCATTAAAGAATGTTACAATTATCGTATTGCTGAATTGTTCGCACCGATTTTCCTACAAAAGAATAATGTAGATTTAGCTAGGAATTATGCTCAATTCTTAATTCATGCTAATGTTTGTACAAAAACAGTCTCAGACGCATATTACATATTAGGTATGTCAAATGTATTAGAAAATAAAGAACAATGTTTGGTCAATTTAAAAAAGAGTTATTTATTAAGTAAGGAAATTGGTGATGTAGATATTGAACAAGAGGCTAGATATAATCTAGATGTTGCTAAAATCTATTTAGGGGTAAAACTAGACGAAGACGCCGACAATAGGTTATTGTTGTACCAAAAAAACCCAACATGTGAATTGTCAATTAAAGCTCTCCAAGATATAATAAGAGAAAGAGGAGACAAGGACTTTTTAAATTATTTCATAGCATGTTCTTCCAATGAAATCGAATGTTTATATGATTTGTTTTATCAATACTTCTACCAAGCTAATTATCTATTTTCAGCGATAGTAGCAAAAGAATTGTGTAATAGAGGGGATAAATCTTTGTTGACTCAATCGATGGTTAATTTGGGGAATGAAAAACAAAAAGGGGTTGTTGATATTGAAGAAATTAGTATTAACAGTTTGTACATTATTAACGGTGCTAACGGTGGGGTTGTCGTATAATGGAAATATGCAGATAGATAAAAAAATGCAAATGGTTGAAATTAAACCTGGTGGATAAGGATAGTTTAAAGAGTGGATTAAAACCGCTCTTTTTTTATTGGTAAACTAAAATGAAAAAAATAAAAGTGATTTACTTTCTGAATTTTCCCTAGAGGAAAGGTTATAATTGGATTATAACAGGTGAGGGGGGATGGGAATGAAAAAAGAAAGTATTTTAAAGTCGTTTTTAAAATGTGTAGACTCACGTTCAAATAGTGAGTCTGAGTTTAATCAATTCATCGAAGTTGCATTTAATATCGAACAAAAAATAAAAAATAGCGATGAGTAACACTACATCACTATTTTGAAGTACTCTTTAATTTTTCTAGACTTTCCATCATTGTTAGCATGTTTTGTAAGACAATTTCTTGATGTTCCTCAGGTAGTTGTTCTAAACGGTTTTTTATGCTTAAGTACTTTCGATTCATATCAGCATCTAATTCACGAGAGTCAGATCGTCCTAAGAGATAATCAACAGGTACACCGAGAAAATCAGCTGCACGTTCAACAGTTTCTCTAGATGCAGGTTTAAATCCAGTTTCAAACTTAGAAACACTACCTGCAGTAACACCGATAGCTTGTCCAAGATCATGTTGTGTTAAATTTCGTTCTTTTCTTAATTGACGTAACCGATCTTTAAATTCCACAATAATCACCTCATAAGTGGTTTGTTAGGATTATTATAATATTTCCTAAGGGGAAAATCAATCCGAGCTATTTCTAAGAATAATTTAAAATACGAGTGAAAATATATCTTGAATTTTCCCTTAGGGAATGTTAAGGTGATTTACAACGATACAGAAAGGAGTTATTACATGAAAGTGATTAAGGACGAGACAAAATTAAAAGCAGCATTCAAAAAATCTGGATATAAGTATCAAGAGTTAGCCGATGAATTAGAAATATCCTGCAGCTACTGTTATAAGCTAATTAACAATCATAATTATAAAAAGAAAATATCATATAACTTAGCATCCAGAATGGCGCATGCATTAAAAGGAAACGTAGTTGATTTGTTTGAAGAACAAGTCGAATTTTTTTAACAACAATATTCCCTTAGGGAATATAGGGGTGAGAGGGCCATGTCAGAAATTAATTATAAAGGGTTTGTCATCAAGGAAACTTATGGCGAAAAAAATATCGAAGAAGTGTTTAAAGAAGCATATGAGTCGTTTTATGGGGTTGAAGTAAAAGTCGTTAAAAAGGAATTAGGAGCTAAACGAAACAGTGCAGCCAGTTAATGTTTAAACTTCATTGAGCAATAGCTTAATGAAGTGAGGGGATATATTGGACAAGCCTGAAAGGAGAGTAAAGAATGAAAAACGGAAAGAAATTGACTAAACGTGAAAAAATGCATCTTAAATTATATAGTTTAAATCCTAATAATTGGTTGGTTTTCAAGAAAGCTGGTGGAGAGCTGCATTTAGTACACCGTTATACTAACACAACTCGTGTAATTCCAAGTTTATAAGTTTAGGAGGGAATAAAATGGATCAATTAACAGTACTAGAGTTCAACAATGAAAGAATTTTAACGACAAAGCAATTAGCATTTATTTATCAAACGGATGTTAATAATGTGCAAAAAAATTTCAGTAATCATAAATCAAAGTTCGTTGAAGGCAAACATTATTTTTTCTTAGAAGGTGAAGAATTACGTTCCTTTAAACGCGACCTGAATAATATTCAGCTCGTGCCAAACAATGTAAACCAATTATATTTGTGGACAGAACGAGGGGCGAATAGGCATTGCAAGATTCTTGATACCGACAAGGCATGGGAACAATTTGATTACTTAGAAGAAACATATTTCAATGCACGGGAGCAACAATTACCTAACAATCTATTCGGACAAATCGAACTAATTGCAGCAGGAGCAACTAATTTAAACAATCGAGTTAGCAAGTTAGAACATGTTATTGAAGAGCAATTAACTATTGATTTTGGACAACAACGAGTAATAGAGAAGGCAAAAGGTAGACGTATCTATTTTCTATGGGAGCGCGGCCATATTGATAAAGAAGTTCATGGCACTACACGTAAATTGTTTGGTTTGTTAGGTAAGAATTTAAAAGATGCATTTGATGTAAATAGCTATCGAGATATTTTAAAGAAAGATTTTGATGAGGCTTTAAAATTTATTGAAGGCTGGAGACCAATGATTTAATTATCTAAAGGGAGGACCATTACGTGGAGATGATTACAAACAAAGAAGTGTTTAGAAGTATTGAAAAGAAAGCAAAACAACTTAGGTTAGTTCCTGATCAATTACAGGTGGAGCAATTAAAAAATGTTTTTCTTTTTAAAGAATATAAGGGTGAGTACATCTGCGTTTATTCGTGTGATAATCAAATTCATTTTGTTTCTGAAACATTTGGAAAAGGTAAAATGACCAATCAAGTCGAGTTTTTTAAAGTTTTTGGTGCAGAGTGGAATGAATATCCTTATAAAATGATTGTCTTTAATGCAATTGCTTGGTACAAGCGATGGTTAAAATCGAATTTCAAAGATATGGACGAATTGTATGACCGCAAAAGAAGTTTACAAAAACAGCATGAATGGTTAATGGAGATTATGGAAATAAAACGTGCCAGTGAAAAACTACTTTTCATTAACGAAGTTAACAATGTTTTAAACAGAGTGAAGGAGCAAATTTTAAGTATAGGGAAGCAAGTTATAGATATTATTCAGTTTTGGGATTTTAGTATCGATGAGGTGTGTGTTCTTCTTGGAGGGAATGCAATAGAAGGTCAACGGCTATATAAAGAATATCAAGAAGATAAAAAGCATCAAGAAACATTTAAAACATTTATGGAATACGCCTTGCATAGAGGATTGGAATATAGACATCGAAAAGGACGAATGAAAGATATATATGATTGTCCATCTTATGAAATGCCTTTCTATTGGGCGGTAAATAAAGTGATATTGGATTTTATAGACAATTCACCAAAAGCGAAAGAAAAGATAAACAATTTCCTTAAAAATGATTTGGGATTAACTATGTATAGAACAGTTGAAGATTTAGAAGGCAATATTTTAGGAGTTATAGAGGATGGTGAAAGTCATTAAAAAAGTAACTTGCGCCAACAAGTTACCCTACTGAAATACCCATGAAAAAATACTTAGAAAAATTATAACATACATGTCCAGTTTATGAAAAGAGGGGCATGATTATGCCCCTTAAATATAAGAGGTGCCTATATGAGTAAATTAATCATCAACGAAGAACCATTATTAGTTCTTCCATCGTTAGCAAAGAGTATCGGGTTAAATGAAGCGGTCTTTTTACAACAAATACATTACTGGTTAAATCGTTCTAATCATTTCTATGATGAAAGACGTTGGATATATAACAGTGCTGTTGAATGGTCTAAACAATTTCCATTTTGGAGTGAAAAGACAATTAGACGTATTTTGAAAAACTTAGAAGAAACCAAGATTTTATTGACTGGTAACTACAACAAGATGAAATTCGATAAAACTAAATGGTACACCATTGATTATGATAAATTACGTTCGCTCGAAACGGTAAACGATGTGGACAATTTGACTAGAAGAAGTGGTAAAAGTGACCATGTGCTACCGGACAAGTTGACCAGACCAATACCAGAGAATACACAGAGACTATCTACAGAGATTACAGAATATATAGTCGAGATAGTAAACTATCTCAACACTACATGTAATAAAAGTTACCGTACCTCAACTAAGAAAACTCAAACATTAATAAAAGCGAGATTAGCTGAAGGCTATACAGTTGAACAGTTCAAGAAAGTAATTGACATAAAGAAATCTCATTGGTTTGGAGATGCAAAATGGGATGAATATTTAAGACCTGAAACACTATTTGGAACAAAGTTTGAAAGCTACTTAAATAGCAAACCAAAAACAAAGCAACATTCGGAAATGTCTGCTGAGGAACGGTTGGAACATTTCCAAAAAGAAGCAGAGGAACAAGATGATTTGCCATTCTAGGGGTGTGCTAAATGGGGAGAGAAGAACTTTTTCAAAGAGTGTTCAGTAGTGATCGAGATGTGAGAAACTCAGTCAGTGTAGAGGAATTAATGAAGGCTATGTCACTTGAAGAGGGTGCATGGTGCAAAACTTGTAAAATATTCGTTCCAATGATGCAGTTGCCTATCTACTTATTAAAACATTTAAAAGGTGCAAAAGTACCGGGTGTTAATTCTACAGGGAAAGTGCAACCAGTATGTCCTAAATGCTTAAGGAAACCATCTGCGGAACAAGATGAAATTAGATATCAGGATGTTGTAGAGGCAGCACAAAAGAGAATGCAACGAGGAGAACAAAATCGATATTTGATGCCAACGCCAGAAAGATATATCGATGTTACACTTGAGAACTTTGAAATGAGAGCAGGCGTAGAGAAAGCAGTTAAAGGTGCAAGGTACTTTATTGAAAATATCTCAAAAAAGCAAGAAAAAGGGCTGTTTTTACAAGGTGGATTCGGATCTGGAAAAACAAGACTTTGTTATTCGATTAAACACACTTTAGAGAGTATGGGTCCTAAAGTGATTGTATATAACGTGACACAACTGTTAGATAGGATACGCTCTACATTTAGCAGTGATAAGGAAAGTAAGGCGGAAATTATGGCATTACTCATGAAGTGCGATGTATTAGTCCTAGATGATTTAGGAGCAGAAAAGCCTTCAGAGTTTGCAGCAGAGTTTTTATATACGATTGTTGATTATCGATATAGTACATGGAGACGAATGATTATTACAAGTAACTGTAGTGATGAGGAACTACAGGAACGCCTGGGCCATTTGCAAGGTGGACGTATTTTAGATCGGTTAAGAGATGGGTGTTATAAAATTCCAATTACGGCAGGGAGTGCGAGGTAATGGCAAATAATAAAAGTGGAGAAATACTTGATGGTATTAAAGAGTTGCTGTGGAAATTAATAGTTAAAGCGAAAAGTGATGAAAGAGTACGGGATTTTTTGGATGATTTTAAAAAAGTGTTAGAAGACAATAAACATTCAGCTAAAGAAGAACTTTCGGTAGCTTTTGCAAGGTTACAAGAAAAACACTTTCCTAAATTTGAAGAAGGAGAATCCAAAAAATGACTAAAGAAAGAGACCAAGTAAAAGCTGGAGTTAACGTTAGAGAAATGTCAGACACTGAATTTATGAAGAAGTATGGAAGGCTTGTTCATCATTGTGTTTGGAAACGATATGCGAAAAAAATGAAGAGTATAGAACATGATACGGGTTTAGATATAGAGGATTTAACTCAATTTGGGATGATAGGTCTTATTAAAGCAAGGGATAATTTTAATCTTGAGTATGGTTGTAAATTTTCAACGTATGCTGTTCCTAAAATCATAGGTGAAATTGGCCGAGCTATTCGAGATCATCAAAAGGTGAAAGTGCAACGGAGTGTATACAGTATAAAGGGGAAAATTCTGAGACAAAACCTAGAAGATGAAATTCCAGAAGAAATAGCAAGTATCTTAAATGAAGATGTATCCGTAGTAAGCAATGCATTGCATTATCAACCAGGTACACAGTCCTTGAATAAAGTTGTACACCAGTCTAACGGCAATGAAGAATTAACCTTGGAAAGCATGATAGAGGATAAAAAAGCAGAAAACGTTGAGGATGTATCGATTAATAGAATGGTGATACAGGCATTTAAATCTCAATTATCACATAAAGAACACATCGTATTAGATATGAGTCTACAGAACAGGACACAACAAAACATTGCAAATGAAGTAGGGTGTAGCCAAGTTCAAATTAGCCGTATCCTAACAAAAATCAATAAAAATGCTGCTCAGTTTGGTAAAGATGGGGGTCTACAGGATTGAGTGAAACAAAGGGAGTATGTATGGACCACGTGTCTTCTTTTAATGTAATACAATTTGAATTTTATAAGAAACGGGGAATAGAAAATGAAAAAGAAAATAATTGCAGGTTTAATGTCTATTATGGCGGTAACGGGTTTAGCAGGTTGTGGTACAGAAGCGGATACAGTTTCACATAATTTATCTAAATCAGCTGATTCATTTGAGGTTCAACGAAGAGTAGTGTTCTTCAATGGTATAACTGATAAATACCTTTTAAGTATTGAAGGGTTATGCGCTTTAGACGCTGGTGATGGGAAGAAGATAACTGTAACTTGTAAGACTGGTGACGGTAAATATAAGAAGCATTACCTTGGATTAAGCGATAATGTAAGTTATTTTATTGAACAAACAGACGATAAGTATGAAGATGCATACCATTACAAAGTACTGTTTAGACCGGAAGAAATTATTCCAGATATTAAGTTGCAGACAAGCCATAAATAAACAAAAGCGTTATTTTAATCGGAATGGCAGGTAATTGACCAAATCACCTGCCAAGTGCCTAAACAGTCCGGAGGGGTAAAGCTCCGTTTTGAAAGAGTGTAGCTGACTCGTAAATAGTATGTGTAATGTAAAAAAGATTATTCGTAAAGGGGTATGAAAAAAGAGTACATATTTGATATGTACTCTTGAAAAAGGAGAACCCTATGAAAGTGATAGTACATCATATGCTCGTCCAAATAAAAGATGAGAAGTTTTTAATAAAATAGTAACTTGAATAGAAAGGGAAAAAGAAATGAAAACATTTAATGTTACCTTTACTCAAATAAAAATGTATGAAGCAGTTGTTGAAGCGGAAACAATGGAAAAAGCAGTTGAAAAAGTTTGTAATTGCCATGTACAAGAGGAAGATTTAATTGAGAAGGATATAACGATTAATGACTTGCGTGAGGTGTTAGTCAAAGAACAACAGTTCGAATGAACGGGATGCTAAAATCATGCAAGAAAGGGCTTGTTTTTAATTGAGAATATAATAAGTCTAGGAAGTGCTAAAATCGCTCGTTCAGGCTATAAATAGCGTTTAATAAGATTCGTTTAAAACAATAGAGAGAAGGAAGTGTTGATGTGGCTAACTTAAAGAAAAAGAAGATAAAAAAAGCCATTGACCGACGTGCAAGAGCAATGGATAAGGAGAGAGTTACAAATGCATGGAGAAATATTTTTGTACGGGCAGGGATTGTAAAATGAACAAAATATTTGAGGAATTGATAAATGAATTAAATCAATCAATAAGTGAAAATGAAAAACTGGCTGATACTGCTCATGAAAAGGGTGATATGGGGTTAGCTGGATATCATCGAGGGGTTTGTGATTCGAATCGGGACTTTGCACTTAAATTAGCAAAGTTAATACCTAGACATCATCAAATAGTACATTAGAATATTTTTGCTCGGTATAGAAAGGTAGGTGAATCATCATTTGTACGAATGGTTGAAAGATTATCAAAGGTTGGAGGAAGAAATTGAATATCTGGAATTTAATCTTGAAAAGACACAGTTAGAATTGAAACGTTGGATAAGTGGTGATTTGCGAGAAGTTCGTTTGACTGCCGATTCAAATGGTGCAAAGGTAGAAGAGCATATTCAAAGAATAAGAAAAGAAATTGAGTTAAAAAAAGAGCAAAGGGTACGATTAATTAATTTAATAAGTAAGTTCAAAGGTTTAGAAAATCAAATACTTAAAAAGAAGTATATCGATGGAATGACCTTAGAAGAGATAGCTGAGAATATGAATTATAGCTCTAGTTATATTTATAAGAAACATGCTGAGATTATAAGGCGAATAAAGTTTGCTGATGAACTTACACTTTACTGACACTCAGTTCTGTGAATGTTACCTATTGAAAATATGAATTATAGTAATAACATAAGAAACTGACGAAAGGGCAACTGGTGCACGGTTGCTCTTTTTAATTAGACAAACCATATCCATATAATAATGATAACAGCATAGATAATGATTAGTATTTGTGAGAATTTCATAACATGCTCCTTTTAAACTATAGTGTTTGCAAAGGATTGAAGAGGCATTCCTTATGGAGTGTTTTTTATTATGTGAAAATTATATAGGTGGTGTAGAGATGGCTTTAACGTTGCATAATGGAGATTTAAACAAATTGGCAAGAGATACTTCTCAGGACAGTATCAATTTTATGGTAAGTGGACAAGAGATTATATCTTTGAAAAGTACTGGAGATATCTATGTTAAAGGTAAGCTTGTTGAAAACGATAAAGAAGTTGTAGATGGCATGAGAGAGTTATTAATGTTATCTAGGTCAAGATAGGCGCAAACGTGTTGCATTTGAAAAGGATGGTGTTAAGTAAATGAATTCAGATGAGATATATGTAAAGCAAATGGATGCGTGGATTAAAGAACAAGAGTCTAGAAGAGAACAGATTGTAGTGACAATTAAAACTAGCTCTGAGATTGTGGAACAAAACAAGATACAGTTGCAATGGTTAGATAAAGGATTGGGTCTTGCTAAAGAAGAGTTCGAGACTTGGAAGAAAGAAAATATTTATAAGAATAGTGAATGTAAATGATTACATTCTTTTACAATGTAATTGGTGTACATGAAGCTGCATCTATTCTTAATGTATCACCTGGTCATATTAAGAACCTTTGTGCTCAAGGAAAGATTGTAGCAAAGAAAATTGGTAAGACATGGGTGATTGATAAATCAAGATTAGGAGGATTGGGTAATGATTACTGAAACAAGAAAAACAATATCAGGCACAGAGTATTGGGATAATGAACAGAAGAAAAGCTTGTTTGTTCCTACAGGTGAAGTACCTGGATTCGAAGTCACGGTTAATCCGGAGAGTATGATTGCTGATAAAGGATTTGCAACAGGAGGGTATTTGACTAAAGATACGTTGGCAATTGGTGAAGCAGGTACAGAACTTATCTTGAGTAATAAGACAATAAAAGAGTTACGTGAGTATGCTGATGAGCTAGGTATTGAAATCCCTTCTGATATTAAAAAGAAAGAAGACATCATTGAATTGCTATCATGAAGTACTGTGACTTCAATGGCTGCCGTAACAAGATAAGCAAGGGACGTTACTGTGAAGAGCATAAGCGTAACAAGCCAAGAAAGAAGAAAGATAAGAAGAACATCTACCATCATGATAACAAACCATTCTATCGTACTGATGCATGGAAGTATGTTAGGTCAAAGGTATACGAAAGAGAGAATGGCTGCTGTCAACGATGTGGAAGGTTCGTCTTTGGTAGGCGTGCTCATGTTCATCACGTAATACCAATCAAAGAAGATCCAACTCTTAAATTAGAAGAGAATAACCTAAGATTACTTTGTCCAGTTTGTCATACAATCGAAGAAAATGAAGATAAACCAAAAAAAGTTTTCCCGAGTTATTTCGGAAGCCCCCCTATCAAAAATTAAAATTTGTCCTCTGGGGAGGATAGGTAGCGTAGGGGGCATATCAATAGTTGCACCATTTTTAAAAAATGAAGGGGGTGTGAAAATGGCTCGAATGTCAAAGAAGAAAAAGTTGGAAATGCTAGATGTTGCAAGGGATGAAGAACGAAATAGAATCATAAAATTATTGACTGAAGATGACAATTTCACACCTTCCTTAGAACCATTAATTGATAATTATTTAGATGCTTTTATCATTTATAAAACGATGTTTGAAGAATGGAAAGCCGATGGTTTTGCTCCTACAAAAACGCATAAAAACAA
>WPCH01017881.1_pt1 | contig 12749 bp, 12 predicted proteins | sample 5399881 | NCBI WGS metagenome assembly WPCH01 (sample SAMN12869468, study PRJNA574797) | sludge metagenome | isolation source: wastewater treatment of pH5 | place: China:Beijing | collected 2019-05-20 | reverse complement strand
ATTCCCGCGTTGAAAAACTTTACCGTTCATTGATCATCATCCTTTCTTGTCATAACTTGCGCGATCATGTTTTCTCGTGTGGAATTGATTGATGTCTTCCTGCTAAGGGCCCCGCTTCATCAACGTGGATTTAGTGTGTATTCTAGCTCTATTTCTTTTAGAGCTTGAGCGGTGCGTAACAATACCTTTAGATGTGCACTGTCTAGGGAGGCAGCAACTTCTGCGAGTTGGTTGTAAAGAGGGTTGCCAATCCAGGATTCGCCTGAGTCGTAACGGCTACTTAGCGGATCTGGCCTAATGAAACTATCAATACCCACATTCAGCGCCGTAGACAGTTTGCGCAAAATCGAGACGGTGGGGACAGGTTTTTTACCTCGTTCTAAGACGCTCAGATAGGAGTTTGAAATTCCAGTTTGACTCTGAAGTTGGTGAAAACTCAAATTCTGTTCTCTACGGAGTCTAGAAAATTCCATAGAGAAGAACATCCTGTCCATTAGATCATACATGTCATCTGTATCCATTAGCTTCGTTTTTCCAGTTTCTGCTCCCGTGGGCCCTCGGGTTCCGTATAACTTGTCTTGTATGCTGACAACCTGCTCTAAACCATCCATGGTGGTGGTGATACGCTTTGGCTCTTCGATCATGTCCCGCGGCAAACCATCCTCTCGCAGGTCTTGCACAGCTTCCCAAATGTTGCCTAACCAAGTCTCTGTTGCTTCAGTTCTTTCTGCAATGTCATTCTGCCCCAGTTGTCCTAGGAAGTTTTCCAAATCCGTTGTGATTCTCTCCATATTTACACCCCGCTTCATATGTTTGGGTCCTTGTTCCATAAAAATAAAGAATGAAATTCTATCTATAGTATATATTGTTGGAGTCCTCGTGTCAACAGGAGGTGATAAATTGAGCTTTTTCGGGACTTTAGGAAAATTATGCTGAATATTTTAGGTAATCCCTTGCAAAATAAAGAGCAGTATGCTAAATTAAAAGAGCATCAAAAAACAAAAGAAAGGAGAGACCTAATGCAAAGTAGACATGAATGGCTAGATGAGACTACCCTGCTCACCGTTGATGAAATGGCGGCATTGTTAAGAATAAGTAGGACAAAGTCCTATGAAATCTGTCGTCAGAGCGATTTTCCAGGGGTAATTCGCATCGGTCGCAGCATTCGTATCTTGAAGTCTCAGTTAATGGACTGGTTACAGGAACAGTAAGCTCAGCTTATAAGGGGTCATAGGGCACTTTGGCCTTGGAAGATAGAATTGCAAATTTACTGAAGTCCGCAGTGCATTATCCTATTGGGATAAGACTATTCTCGGACCTTTTCCAAAATCGGGGGGTTGCTTATTGAATCAATGGAGGGCAAACAAGAGCGGAAGATGGGAGTATAAGAAGAAGTTCGACAGATATTCCAAAGGCGAACTTCTAAAACAGTTATCTAGGGCACAGTCTTCGTTTACACAAATTCCAATCGCTAAAGAATTACAGGAGCTGGACTCAAATCCAGAGCGTAAGCGAATTAGCCCATATCAAGCGCGGGACAAGTACTCAGCTGAATGGTTTAAATGGAGTGTAACAGGTAAGGGCGCAGCACCCATTTTTAATCCAGAATTTCATGAGCTCGATGTAGAACTGAGCAAAGAGGAGCATATGGAGTGCCTAAGGTCGGGCCAGCGTCTTTTGGAATTGTACGAGCCCCTAATAGCTAGTCTAGCAGCTCAGCCATATGGCATTGAGGAAGATGCTTGGGTTCTTTATTGCAGATCAATTACCGAGCCTGAAGCCAAAGATTGCCCAGCGATGTATCCTAACCGTAATCCCCAGGTATTGCAGAGAGAGCTCTTTGTTCACCTGCAACTGGAGTTCTTAGAAGCGGTATTGCGATATAACCCAAACATTTCGGTCTTTTCATCCTATATTAAAGCAGCGTTGAAGTGGAGTTCTCTTAGATGGGTCCAAAAAGAAATCATTGATTGGGGCTTTGGGATTAGCATCGCACGCTTCAGAGAAGATGGGGATGAAATTGCAGCTGATGAAGGCTTTTTAGCACCGCTGGAGATTAGTCTTGAGGATGTGGAAAAAATTGTTGAAGGATTGGTTGATGGCCAAAAGGGTGAACTCTTGCCATCAGTCGCACTGTTCATCCAGGAACGATTAACTAAGCGGCAACGGGAAATATTCGAGTTAGCTTTCTTAGACGATATTAGCCCCACAAAGATTGCCGAATTGCTTGGGGTCACCCAACCAGCGATCAGTAAAACCTTGAAACGCATCAAGCAAAAGCTGACAAGTGTAAACAATGAGTTAAATTTCAAGAAGTTGCTCTTGGAAGGCTAAAATGGTTATGGAGTCGTGGATATTATTTATTGAAAACATGACGAAGGAATGTTTTCCCTTGGGAGTACCCATAGCAGAATAGTGACTTTGAAGGATAAGATGAGAAATTGCCTTTAACCCTTATAAGAAGAACAGTAGGAGTCCTGGGCAGAAAAAGGATCATAAACAACAGCACTAACTATTCTAAGAAGCACATATAGATCAAGGAGGCAGATGCCAGTGAAGAAAAGTGATGAGAGCAAGGCTATCGATATTGAACAATCGGCCGAGTCCTATCTAGTTGACGGAAAAATAGTTAACGTAACGTACGGTGAGGACGAAGAGGTTTTTCTCAATGAACATGAAAATATCTTGCTGAATGTCCAACTATCAAATGGTGGAAAGATATCAGGGGAAGTAGATGTAGAGAACCGAGTTGTCACCCTGAATGAGCCGTTGCCAGAAATAGTTGGGTTTGATTTAAAGACGTTTGTTGATCCAAAGCGCATGTCACCTTATGCGAAAGGCAAGCTCGGTGAAGCTTTGGTTGAGATAGTAACTACCATAGAACTGAATGAGCTTGTAGAATTAACCGTGGATGGCTCGCCTCATGATATGCATTATGGCGAACAAGTACGTAGGATTGATGCAAAATATTCGCCTCCCCATCAAGATGAACTAGGTCCAAAGTACTGGAAGTTTCATTTATCAACCAACAGCAAAGGGAATTTATATCAAGAGGTGTCCAAAACAAAGGGGAAGAAAGACTATGGCGAATCGTGTGACATATTAGTTTTAGTTGGGCAGTATGACGATGGCAGAGTAGAGTTCTTTCTGTTTTCATCATCTGATCCTGTGGTGCGAGACCTAAAGCATAATATTAAGATACCTGTCGATTTCTCAAACAGTAAGTACAAATCCTACAAGATGGATTTAACCAAACGAGTCGAAGTAGATGATAAGCCGTGAAGCATTTCGAGCGTGCACAAGAGAGCAAGGTGAAATCCCCGCCCCACGTTTGACGTTTGTCTCTTGCTAAAGCTAGGGAAATTTTAAATTTGGCTACCAACTGATTAGCGGTTTCTCTTAAACTGGGAAGCTTGAAGTAAGTCTTGCTACCATAGGCTATGAGTCAGTACTGCCAGCTGATTAGTGGTCTAGGATGTCAATGCCAGTCGGATGAACAGCATTGGCAGGTTGAGCTAGCCTCTTGTTAGCCCCAGTCATTTTCGTATCGACTACGTAGTTTTTGCAAGTAAAAAGCCCGCGGGAGTTCAAACTTCTCTTTCTCCAGGTATTATAAAGGCTAGAAGTGGTTCATCACGATGAACGGTTTGGGGTAATAACCACAGAGTGGCTACAACCCGCTTGCATACGTGACAGGAGCTGGTACCCCCACTTATGGGCATACTCCTCAGGCACAATTCTGCAATTCAGACAAAAGAATCTACAAGCTGCGGGGTCTCTCCCTAAGCGCCGAAGGCGGCGATTTAAGGAAAGGCCCCGCTTCACCTTTTAAGCACTTACGTTCCTATAGCAGTCCTTGTTCTCTGGCGCTAACATATTGACTTTCGTTGCAGACTATATAATCTAGGAGATCAATACCTATGGTATCTCCACCATCCTCCAACTCCTTGAGGAAATTCCTGTCTGGCTCAGTGAGATCAGGTTGACCCGTAGCTTTTCGTGCAACGAAGAAAGCAGCTGCGGTTCTGGCCACCGCCCTGCGTAGGGCAGTCGAAGCTGATGGAATCCCCTCGAAGCAGCACACATGCGTAACCTGGTGTTTGGTGTCTACTAAGATCAATAGAAAGCTCACATTTTGCTCATGCTGAAGGCGATCCTTAGAAAAGTCGTGGACGCTCATAGGATTGGTAAGTTCTGTCCTACTGGACGAGGCCTCCTTTAGGTATCGAGCCCCCAGTTCCATGATGGCGTTGAGTAGAACATCATCTTTGTTGGAAATGCCTAGGCTCTTTAGTTCGTTGGCATTGACTAGGCTTTTTAGCGGCGAAGATGTAGATGCCGTGATAGCATGAATCTTGACTCGGTTCTCCGATCTAAACGGTAGTGTTAATTGACTAACATTCTTCATTATTGTGGCCTCCTTTATAATTGACCGTGCTCGCGGAAACTGAAGTATCGTCCTGGGGAACCAAAAATCATATGATCCAACACCTCGACGTCGAGTAAAATGCCAGCTTTGACAATGCGAGCAGTAGCATTGAAATCGTCACGAGAGGGCGTGGGATCTCCACTGGGATGCTGGTGAGCCATGATGATGGATGCAGCATTGTCTCGGATGGCTTGCTTAAACATCTCCCTAGGATGTACAAGACTACTGCTCAGGGTACCAACTGTGATAATGGGAGTAGAGAGCACATTGCAGTCTTTATCCAAGAGGACAACTCGCACCATTTCTTGTTCTTTGTTTTGCATCAGCGGTTCTAACAATCTGTACCATTCACTTGGCGTAGTCACTTTACCAACGTTCGGTATTTGAGACCAATAGCGAGCACTGAGCTCCAAGACGGTTCTAATGCGCTGAATCTCAGACTCCTCAAAGCCAACCTCGGTAAATTCCTCATAACTGGCTCGGGACACATCAGTTAGGCTACTAAATTCAGCAAGTACCCTTTCGGCCAGGTCCTCGGTGAGGACAGTGCACAACAGTTCCCTTACGCTGAAGCTTGATAGATTAAGGTTATTCAAACTACTCATCTCCTTTTTGGGTAATAAAAAAAGGACCCTAGAGCGGCAACTCTAAGGTCCAAAAGCTAACATATGGTTGTGTTTACATCGCCTCCCTCGGTAGCTCGGGAGCTGTGGATAGCGTAGTAACTTCGTTGACCAACTGCATAGCGAGCTGGTGAATTCGTTGGAAGGATGCCAAGATATCGTCTTCTGGAACATTCCATAGCGCCAGGTATTCAGGGGAAGCTGTGTGGATGCCGAAGTGGGTGCAAACCACAAAGGCTGTTGCTTCAGCTTCCAGTTCCCTTTGTTGCCTGGACGATGAGGAACGGTCTTCATGTTGATGCAGGAACCCATGGGCTAGCTCGTGCAGAATCACAGAAGCTTTCCCTGCTGGTTCCAAACGGTCATCAATCTCGATGCGCCCCCCATAGCTTGTCCGTGATGGGAGCCTGCTAATGTCTTGTACTCCAGATGGATGCCATGGTTAGTAGCAACCTGCTCTAGAATAGATAAAAGCCCCTGGTCACTGCCAGTTGCAGTAATAGGGGCTTCAGGTATAGGTTTACCATCAGTCTGGGAAATGTCGAACACATAGACGACTCTAAAGTAGGCTACTCGCTTGACTGGGTCTTCATCGACGCTCTCCACTTGGGCTTTGACGGTGCAAGGGGCCAGAATTGGAATCCCTCTCTCGCCTTTGCGTACCCATCTCCCTAGCTTTTGCCATGCTTTGAATCCTGCTACTCTTGTAGCATGCGGGCAGTGGATGAAGATCGAGAGTGTATTGTGTAAGCTGTAGCTGTGAAATTGGGCCGTAAATCGTAAGTAGTCTACGATCTTTACCGAAGTTTTGGCTTGTTCAGTCTCCGTGGCCAGTTGGTGGACACAGGACTCAATGACCTTTGTAAGCTCGGTTCCAGTCACGTTACTCACCTCTCTTTGTTTTTGCTTCGCAGTACCATACCAACGCTGTGCTAGCAACGATCAGCACAATCCACGCAATGATCATGATGAAGGAGTCAATCCAGACTCTCAACCCAAACACAGTGATGTAGCGGATGTCCATGTAGTCACCTCCACTCGAAGGACCAAGATTTCTCCTGGCCCTATTTTTTTGCATAAAAAAGAGCCTTTACGGCTACTCAGGGTCACATTCATTTTCGGTATAGATTAGGTCTTCTAAGCCACGGATACGTTTGTCGATCCTGTCGATCTCCCCGTAGATTGGTGAATGACTGCTACGAGGGTTCCACTTGAGAAACAGGTCGTGTGTTACCTTGCTAATTGCCCCCATGGTCAAGGTAGTGGCTGTGGAAGTAATGAGGGACAATGCGGCCAGGACTTTAGCTAGCGTATCGCCCGAGGAAGAGAGGCCACTTTGGAGAGAACCTAGGAGCTTGTTCGTATCCCTGATACCCTCATTTTTGGCTAACACGATGAAGGCCTTCATCATGGCCTCTTTCATATCTTGCTCTACCTGCGGTTCACGTAGAACCTGAATCACGAGGGTTAAACGTGCCTTAAAAGGCTGGTCTCGTAGGAACTCTATACACTTGCTGGTTAACAGAAACTTCCCCGTTGATTCCTCGTGCTTTGAGCTTGCATGTGCCTGATCATTTATCATGGTTTTCGCCTCCCCCAAAGACTTGTCCAAACAAAGACGAAAGTCGGTTTGCCTTGGTCTGAACAGTATCAGCGAACTTTGTACGACCTTGCTGAATAACAACATCCCTTATTTGTGCCAATTGTTGAGTTGTGAGGTCACCTTTGCGATATTTGCATAAAGCTTTCTTAGCCAGGGCAATGACTTCTGTCAACGAATCTGCACCTTCCAATTCAAACATGAGCAAACTGAAGCAGACTTCCTTCTTGCATTTCCTGTACAAGTGAGTCAAACGTCGTATCATCGTGCCTTCTCCTTTTCTATAGTGGCTCATCCAGTCTCTCTGGCTTGTTGCCATAAAGATAGGGCCTAAAACGCGCCTCCTAAAGTGAGGAAGCGCTCCTTTGCACTCGGACCCTAGTACTGAGTTCTGTGATCTGCTGGCTTGCTTGAGCTTTTGTGAGGGAGTTCAACGGAGACAACTGTTCACTACTGAAGTTTAGCTGCTTAGCTAAGCTGTGCAGAACATGCATCTGCTTGTCGGTAGCCAGCTCGACTTTCTTTGGCACCAAGGTTGGTCTATTGCTCTGAGGATTATTGTCGCCATCTCTCCCATTTGGGCGGTCTGTGATTAGCTCTTCTATTGACGTCGTGGCAATACCATAAGCATCTCTGAGGACTCTAGCCTTTGCCCTGGTGCTGGCAACTCTCAGTAAGTGTGGAATAAACTTGTCTGCACCTACAGACTCGGGGCTGGCATCACCCACATCAATAAATACAGATCCTTTACTGGTAACAGCTTTGGCACTGGCAATGGCGGTATGGCCATTTTCACAGCTGGGAATCTGCTTAATGGAGACAGATAGCTCCTGAATTTCTTCTTCCTGGGCCACGTGTAAGAGCCCAGCATAAAGCACAAATGGTTTCCCTTCGATCAAGACGACGAACTGTTCTGGCACTACTACAGGCCTTCTCATTACTCAATCACTCCTTTACATAGTTTTGAAAAGCAAAAAAGGCCCCAGGCAATGAAGCCAGGACCCACAACGAGACCAATCACTACTCTACTAGCTAAGACAACACGATCACATCCTTTCTATGCTCGGAGGCCCATGCGATTGCCTAGGTTTCAGCCGTGCTCTACTTGCGGCAACCCCATGAAGAAGAGGGGTGGGGCTCCGAACGTTAACAACTAATCTCTACTAACACACCTACTTGGCTCGGGAAATATGTCAAATTCTAAATTTAGAATCAGGATTTTTGGATATATGGCATTCACCACCATGTTTGGGAAAACTGAGTATTCAAACCTGCGCAATTCCTCGAAAAAGCAGGTTTTTGGCGGACGTATCACGAATCTGGCAATTAAGATAAACCCAGAAAATTACTTTTGCATGTTCAACTGCCTGTGGGCAGATTAACTATTTTAGGAGGTAGTGTGATGAATTCTCTGTTTGAGCTGTGTAAGCCTAGAAGTAGTGTGTTCGATGAGGGGCATAGGGATGATGTGCTGGACCTCACCGATTTGGTAGAGAACCGAATTAGCCCAAAGGATTTCTTCGAGGTCAACCATTTAACGCAAGGGATGAATCAGCTTCTTGAGACTGCCTTCAAACGCTTTACTCGCCAGAGCTCCAGAGGGGTGGTCAAACTAACTCAGGCAATGGGCGGCGGAAAGACTCATACTATGATCGCCTTAGGTTTGTTGGCAAAGCATCCAGAGTATCGTCCACAGGTCATGGGAGACAAGTACCGAGAGAGTCACTTGGGAAAAGTGAATGTGGTGGCATTTACAGGAAGAGAAAGTGATGCACCATATGGGATATGGGGAGCAATAGCGGAGCAACTTGGCAAGAAGGAAGCGTTGAGGAATTACTACAGCCCGTTACAGGCACCAGGTCAAAAGGCTTGGGAAAACCTGTTGAAAGGTGAACCACTACTTATTCTACTTGATGAGCTGCCACCTTATTTGGAAAATGCGAAGTCAAAGACGATAGGCGACACTAACCTTGCGGTCGTAACCACCACAGCCCTAGCAAATCTATTCGCGGCAATTGGTAAAGAAGAACTTTCGAATGTTTGTTTGGTCATCTCCGATCTCAAGGCAACCTACCAGAGTGGTAGCGAACTTATTCAATCAACCTTCAGGGACCTAGATAATGAGATCAACCGCTCTTCGCTAAACATTGAACCAGTTGGTAGTACCTCTGATGAGGTCTATCACATCCTTACAAAACAACTTTTTGAGCAGTTGCCCAAGGATGAAGTAGTGAATGAAGTGGCTGGTGACTATAAAAAGGCTGTTTCCGAAGCTAGACAGATGGGGTACACCAATGAATCCCCTGAGAAGATATTTGTCGGAGTTAAGGACTCCTACCCCTTTCACCCCTCCATCAAAGATTTGTATGCGCGATTTAAAGAAAATGAGGGATTCCAACAAACCAGGGGACTTATCCGCTTAATGCGGCTTATTGTTAGGCAGTTGTATCAAGGCGGTGAACCGCAGGCAAAACAGAGGCAGCTGATCAGTGTCTTTGATTTTGACCTGGGCGAGCAGGATATTTTCTCTGCCATTACAGATATCAAGCCGTCTCTAACCAATGCAATAGCCCACGACATATTTTCTGGCGGAAAGGCAGTTGCAGAGATCGTTGATTTGAATCTAGGCGAGACCTCTATGCAGGAGTTAAGCAAGCTAATCCTTGTGGCCTCCCTCGCGGATGTCCCAAATGCTTTATTGGGACTTACGGATAAGGAATGCATCGGCTATCTAGCCAGTCCTGGAAGGGATATTACTCGCTACAAAAAAGCAATGGATGAGTTTCTCATGAGGGCCTGGTACTTATACACAGACAAAGACGGACGCATCTATTTTAGAAATACCAAGAATTTGATCGCAGAGATGAACACCTTAGTTGATTCGTACGATCCTGACAATGCTATCAAAGAGCTCAGGGTATTTCTTGAGGAAAAATTTAGACCGAAGCTGGGGGACTGCTACCAGGTAGTGCTAGTCTTTCCTGCAGTGGACGAAATAGCCATTTCCGAGGACAAGAACACACTTGTACTATTTGATCCATATACGGGGAGCAGTAGCAAGTATCCTGGTCTGCATCCAGACTTGGCTGAACTGTATGAGGATACGCGTTATAAGAATAGAATTGCGTTTCTGTCAGGCCAAAGGAGCACTCGGGAAAAGCTAATTCGTGCGGCCAAAGAACATAAAGCCATAAATGTCATTATTGAGCGAATGGATGAGGAGAAGACGCCCGAAAGCAACCCTCAATACAAGAAGGCTGACGAGAAGAGAGATAAGATTAAATTGGAGCTATTGCAGGCTGCCAGGGAAACTTTCATCAGTCTCTATTACCCTGCTAAGAACGGGCTTATGAAGGCTGATTTCCTGATGGAGTTTTCTGGAAATGACTACAACGGGGAGAAGCAGATCAGAGATGTTCTGATCAAACGTCAGAAATTCACGGAAGACATCACTGGCGAGACGTTTAGAAAGAAATGTGAAGATCGCTTGTTTACCCAAAAGGAAATGCGCTGGATAGACATTAAAGAACGAGCGGCAACGAATCCGCTGTGGCAATGGCACAAGCAGGATGCCCTGGATTACTTGAAAAATGACATGTTGAAGAAAGGGATGTGGCGAGAAAATGGTGGTTATATTGAGAAACCACCCTTCCCTAAAGAGAAAACCGAGGTACTTGTTCAAGAGTTGCGGCGGGATGAAGATACAGGCGAGGCGACTCTTAAGCTCATTCCTAAATATGGAGACCAGATATTCTACGAGGTTGGAGCCGAGGCTACAAGTGCATCGAGTTTCGTGGAAAACAGTAATGAATTTAAGACTAAAGAACTATTTGTCTCATTCCTATGCGTAGACAGCACTGGGGAGCACGAAACGGGAGAACCTGTTGAGTGGAAGAACAAGATCACGCTTAAATATCGCGTGTATGACAAAGGCAACGATAAGGTTATCGAGCTAAAGGCAGCTCCTAGTAGTTCCATAAAATACACTACTGATGGATCAAATCCTAGAGAGCACGGGGGCACCTACGATTTCGAAACTACTATTCCAAAAGGCACCACATACGTACAGGCCATTGCTGAGTCAAGGGGGATCTATTCAGACGTGCTAACCTGCAAAATCGACTGGGATAAAGTAGAATCCTTGACGATTGACAAGCAAAAAGGCCTTCAGCTTTATAGACGCCATACAACAAACGATACATCTGAGACTTACACTGAGCTTGGGGTATTGAAGAAACATGAAGCTGAGCTTAAGGATGTCACAGTTACACTGTTCAGGACAGACGAAAACAACAGCGATAAGGGCTGGATTGAGTTGATTATGGATTCTTCCACTAGAGTGGACATAGAAAAGCTAGAAAACAGCATTTTCAACATCAGGGAAAACTTCATCGATCAAGGAAGAGTCAATATTAGCATCGAGGTTAATACCATTTGCTTTAAGACTGGACAGAAGTTCCTTGACTGGTTGACTGAGAAGAAAAAGACTCTAAGCGAATTTGAGGCACAGGAGATTGTACAGCAATGACAGATAGAAAAAGTATAGGTTTTGGGTTTGACCCTCTGGAATCGCAGCATCACTTTTTGGTTGTGATTCCTCGTAGTAAGAAAAAGAGTGTTATGATCTATGAGCGGTTTGAGTGGCAAGAAGGTATCGAGGAGCAGTCGATTAACGCGGTTCATGACCGTGCAAAAGTTGAACTGAGCAAACACAAATGGAAGCTCGTTGAAGATGCACTACGCATCGAGTTCAACGATCGATTAAAAAAGGATCGCCTGCTAGTTGGCCGTTGGAAGACAGGGCAGGTGCCTGTTCAACGATTATTCGGCAAGGAAATGGTTCTGTTAGCGTGGGCTATTGAGGATTGCGACCCCTCTGTAATCCCCACCGCCATAAAAAATTGGCTTGGGCTCAGTCCAGAAGAGAGATGGTGGTTGTTCACTATGACCAATGCAGCCACGGGAAACTTCAATGATAAGAGGGGTTGGCGAAAAGCAGTTCGCTATGCACTGGCCGAAAATCCTATAGAGGAGACCAGGCAACTGAGCCTATTCGATATCGTTGTAGAAAGAGAACTAGACAAATAGTGGGGTGATTGGTTTGTTGGATTATAGCAAGTCATTTATAGAAGTTCAATTCCCAGTTTCAAAGGTATCCAAAGAGAGTTACAAAGAGAGGAAAGCTGTTCAAAGCCAAACGCTGCCAAGGTTAGGTAAGTGGTGGGGACGGAAACCTTTGATTCTGGTTAGGGCGGCATTATTAGGTTTGTTGATGCCCACGAGCCATAATCCCGAGAAGGATCGAGATATTTTTCTAAAGGTATTGACAATGGATGAATCGGGTCTAGTAAAACGAAAAAACAAGAATATTCCGACGAAAGAACTGTGGAAGCTGTTGACTCCTGACGAGAGAAAGACCTTTCTTGAAGACAATAAGGGCAAAATAGTTTGGGAAAAGGATTTGACTGGAAGCGAAAAGCAATCTGTTCAATTGCTTGCATTTAAAAGGATGTCGTATGACGAAAAACTTGACTATTGCTGCCGCCCTGAGCAAACCCCTGGTCTTCTGGATGAAGAATGGGATGAAATTAACGCCCGTTATGATACCACAGCGAAGAATATTCGCGATTTTGTAAGGCAACTAGGCGTCAAGAGGTTCGGACATTTTCCGATAGTAGGGGATTGCTTTTCGGGGGGAGGGAGTGTTCCATTTGAGGCGACCAGATTGGGAACTGATGTATACGCCTCAGATCTGAATCCCATAGCAGGATTGTTGACATGGGTAGCACTCCAGTTAACGCAATGCTCCGATGCAGACATTCAGGACCTTCGCAAGTTTCAGGAAGAAGTATTTGATTTGGTAGATAGGAGAGTGACTGAATGGGGGATCGAGCACGACGAAAGTGGAGACATGGCCAATGCTTTTCTCTACTGTACGGAGGCCAGATGTCCTGAGTGCGGATATATGGTTCCGTTAGCAGCGTCGTGGGTAGTGGGTCCAAGTAGCGGTGTTGTAGCGTTGTTGGTGGATAACGGAAATAAGGGTTTCGACATCGAAATCGTACCTGGGGCTTCAAAAGAACAAATAGACCTTGCA
>WPCH01101346.1_pt1 | contig 12754 bp, 13 predicted proteins | sample 5399881 | NCBI WGS metagenome assembly WPCH01 (sample SAMN12869468, study PRJNA574797) | sludge metagenome | isolation source: wastewater treatment of pH5 | place: China:Beijing | collected 2019-05-20 | reverse complement strand
TCTTGCTTTGGATCTAGGGCCATAGCCTTAATTATGTCACAGGCCTGGGCAACTCTCCGGACACCCTCTTTATGCATCAAGGTAGCCACACTAGGCTCAAGCTCACTAATGGCCACAAAGGACTCCGTTAAGGGAATGAGGAGCTCCGCCGGCGACTCGGTCACGGCATCGCTCCGGAGGCGATTATAAATTTGCGTATAGGAAATGCGTCCCTGCTTATTATAAATATCCAGGATGATGTCATAGATACGGCGGTGGGCAGGTTCTACAAAGTGGGAAGGTCGCAAGCGATCGGCCACTTTGTCCACCTCGGAAGGATGTTTAATTAGTATCCCTAAGACTTGCCGTTCGGCACTTAAGTCCATGGGTAGGCTGTAGCTCAATTGTTCAATCGAATTCATCGGGGAAAACCTCCCTCCAGCGCTGTTCCGCTGGATTCTGCTCTTTGCAGCTCGTAACTGGCCCTAACACCTTGGCCAGATAGGGATGCTCTAAGAGATCATTATATGTTCGGACACCTAGTCCGTGCCAATTGCGTAAAATTCCTTCTAAGTACGGGAAGCTTTGATGGGCGGCGGAGGCGCACATCTCTTCAACCGCGACTGCAATCACTTCGTGGGAGAGGCCCTTGCTTTGCATCCAATAAAGCAGTTTGCGCTTCTCTTCTGGGGTGGGAACCGTCACCCTTGCACAGACATAGTTCACCAGCCATTCGTAGGCGTCTTGTTCTGCCCGCAGCGGGGTTTCGAGGGTGGCTGCCTGTGTTGCTTCAATTACTTCAACTCCACCCGGTACGGTAAGTCGAATTTCTAAGCCTTCGTCATTAATCCAGCCTCTGTCGGCTAGGGAGGCAAGGACTTGGCTAACTGAGCGCTTATCTAGACCCATCTGGTCGGCTAAGGACTGAATTTGCAGGGGAAGCCCGAGCTGTGACAGGGCTAGAATATTAATCCAGACCAAGGTCGCTATGGGACCCAAATCGGCCTGGCAGTCTAGGATCTCCACTGGAACCTGGACGGGCAATCCCTCTACGCTCCTAAGGAGAACTCCTTTGCTTTTACGGCTAGACATACCACTCACCCTTCCCCTGTCTCGATCGCAATACCCTCATCGACGAGATGTTCCCAACTAGAATATTTTTGTTGCAACTGATCCTTTATTTCTTGATATTCTTGAATGACATCGAGGGCGGCCTGTTCTCCCCCTTGATATAAATCTGCCGAAGCAAGGATCGCCTCTAGATCCTCGGCCCGTTCTTCAAGACGTACAATCTCATCTTCCAGCTTCATCCGAGCTTCAGCAAGTCTTCTCCTTGCATTGGGAGAACTTTTAGAAGTAGGCAAGGTTTGCCCCCTTTGAGTAGCAATGCTTCCTTCAGCTTTGCCAGTCAAGGCTTGCTTGCGAACTTCTTCATAGGCGGCATAACCACCCTCGAATTCATGGAGCCTGCCGTCATCTAAGATCCATAGTTTGGTTGCGAGCTTGTCAATGAAGTAGCGGTCGTGGGAAACGAAGATGATGGTGCCATCGAACTCCCCCAGGGCCTTTTCTAAGGCTTCCCTGGCAAAAATATCGAGATGGTTCGTGGGTTCGTCTAAGAGCAAGAAGTTCGGGCGATGTAAGAGCAATTTAGCCAAGGCGAGGCGGCTTCTTTCGCCCCCGCTCAAGACAGACGTTTGCTTGAATACATCTTCACCACGAAACAAAAAGCGGGCCAAGACAGAACGCAAAAGACCGAGATCGAGGCGATGTTCGTCATAAAGTTCCTCTAAGACTGTGTTTTCGGGATCAAAGGAGTTGTGTTGCGAAAAGTAGCCTAGATCCACCCCAGTCCCCCACCGTAGTTCGCCTCCAAAGCTCAGCTCCCCTCCTATGATCTTTAAAAGGGTACTCTTCCCACTACCATTAGGGCCCATGAGTGCTATACGCTGGCCCCGCTTAACCTCGGAGTAGAGGGGTCTTAAGACCTGATTTTTTCCATAGGATTTACTGACGTTCTCTAAAAAGACGACATTATTGCCCGATTGGCGTCTGGGTTCGAAGCGAAAGACCATGCTAGGATCATCCAGTACCCTTTCGATATCGGGGAGACGGGCTAGTTTCTTTTCCATGCTCTTTGCTTGCCTAGAACGTGTTCCTGCCTTGAACTTTTGAATGAAAAATTCCATGCGGGCCCTTTCGTGTTGCTGCCGTTCAAGGCTCTCTTCGATCTGGCTCTGTCTCAACACCCTTTGGGGGAGGTAGGCGGAATAATTTCCCTTGTATTGATGCAGCTTGTGCTGCTGCACTTCCCAGATGCTCGTTGCAACCTTGTCCAAAAAGAAGCGATCATGGGAGACCACAATGAAGGCCGACGGATAGCCGGCTAAGAAGTCTTCGAGCCAACGAATAGCATCAATGTCCAAGTGATTGGTAGGCTCGTCCAACACTAAGAGCGAAGGACGGCTCAATAGCAGGCGAGCGAGACTCACCCTCATCTGTTCGCCACCACTAAAGGTGTAGAGGCTGCGGTTTAGATCCGTTTCTGAAAACCCCAAACCAATGGTGACGCTGTTCATTTGCACAACATAGTCATAACCGCCCTCATGCTCGAAGCGGTCCTGCAGCCGCGCATAACGCTGCATGGCCTGATCAAGCATAGGTCCTTCAGAGAGATGGGCCATCTCCTCGGCTAAAGTGTTCAAATCTCGTTCTCGCTCGATTTGGGCGGCAAAGGGTTCTCGCAAATAATCCCGCAGGGACTGGGCGCTTGCAGGTGGTGTCTGCCACAGGGAGCCTGTAGTATAACCCCCAGGCAAAGTAACTTGGCCCCGCTCGGGGCTCAACTCTCCCACGAGGGTTTTCAGAAGGGTAGTCTTTCCCGCGCCATTAGCCCCCACCAGACCGATATGATCTGTGGAGCCGATTGTGGCTGTAATATTTTGAAAGACGAGTTCATCGCCGTAAAATTTCCATAAATCCTGGATGATCATCGCTTTAGATCAGCACCTACCTTAAACTGGTACGTAAAGCCTGCCGTTCACGGTGCTTCTCTAGGGCGATGGCAATTAAGCGATCTAGGAGAGCCGGGTAAGGTAGGCCGGAGTGTTCCCATAATTTAGGGTACATCGAAATCTGGGTAAAACCAGGAATCGTGTTAATTTCATTCACGAAGATAGCCCCCTCGTGATCCACGAAGAAGTCTACCCGCCCCATTCCCGAGCAGTCTACTGCCTGAAAAACACGAATGGCGTAATCCTGGATCAGCCCGGTCTGGACTGGATCCAGGGATGCTGGAATTATTAAGCGGGATTTTTCGTTATGATACTTAGCGTCATAATCATAAAACTCATGGGCAGGCACGATTTCCCCCGGTACCGAAGCTTGGGGTTTGTTATGCCCTAACACACTGCACTCAATTTCGCGTGCACCGATCAAACCCTGCTCAACAACAACTTTGCGGTCAAAGCTAAAGGCTACTTCCATGGCGGGTCTTAGATCAGCTGGAGACTTAACCTTGCTGATTCCTACGCTAGATCCAAGGTTAGCTGGTTTGACGAACATGGGGTAGCCCAAAGCAGCCTCTAGGTCGCCCTGAAGCTTGTGAGAATGTTCTTGCCATTCGTGGTGTACAATCGTCTGCCAAGGGAGGAGAGGTAGCCCTGCTCGGGCAAGGAGTGTTCGCATGAACGCTTTATCCATAGCTACGGCCGAAGCGGCGACCCCCGCCCCAACATAGGGCAGGTTAGCAAGTTCTAAGAGTCCTTGGATCGTTCCGTCTTCACCATAGGGACCATGCAGAACCGGGAAAACCACATCTAACCCCGGGTTTCCTTGGGGATCTGCCTGGATGATCGTATCATGCCAACGACCATCTAGATCAATCTTGATGGGTATAATCGAATACTTGTTGCTATCTAAGGCCCGCATCACCGACTGGGCCGAGAGCAAGGAAACCTCGTGTTCCCCCGATCGACCACCGTAAACGACACCTACTCTTAATTTGGGCATACTTTTTCCTCCCTCGGCAGTTTCCTTATTCCTTACAAATACAAACGACGTCCATCTCAACTTCGACGCCCTTGGGTAAAGCACTGACCTCTACGCAAACCCTGGCTGGTGGATTTTCCGGGAAGAAGCTAGCGTAGATTGCATTCATTTTATCAAAGTCGCCCATATTGGTGAGAAAAACGGACACCTTCAGTGCGTTGGCTAGACTACTCCCTCCGGCCTGGGCAATTATCTCGAGGTTGTTGAGCACTTGCCGGGTTTGCGCTTCTACGTCACCGTAGGCGATTTTGCCTGTGGCTGTATCTAGGCCTAGTTGACCGGATATGAAGAGGAGATTACCTGCCCGAATCCCCTGACTATAGGGTCCTACCGCCGCTGGTGCCTTTTCACTATGAACTACTTTACGCATTTTCTTTCCCTCCGTGTATGTATTATTTACTCTATGAGTAATTTCCCGTTCCAAGGCTAATTCCCTTGAAACTTGGAGCAAGTTTTTTGTACAATGGAAGGGATCAATCTTAGGCGAGGTGTAGGTCATGCATGATCTAAGGAAATTATTTAGAGCAAAATTCGGTACTGCCAGGGAACCTATCCTAACCCATGCTCCCGGACGGGTCAATCTTCTGGGAGAACACACGGATTACAACGAAGGCTTCGTCTTGCCTATGGCCACCAATGTAGGAATCACGATGGCAGGTGTCTGCAATGGGAGCTCAAGCGTCAACCTTTATTCGGCGGATTACAGTGCCCGGGACCGTTTTGACCTGGCGGATATCTCATCTTCAGGCCAGCAGAAGTGGTCGAATTATATCCGCGGTGTCTGTAAGGAGTTTCAACTAGCAGGCTTGGACCTGCAAGGTATGGACGTGCTCATCCAAGGAAATGTGCCGCAGGGGGCGGGTCTTTCTTCTTCGGCGGCCCTAGAGGTGGCTGCAGCTCTGCTCATTGCTTCACTCCACAACAGGAACCTAGACGCAGTCGAGTTGGTGAAGCTCGCCCAACGGGCGGAGAACAATTTTGTCGGTGTGGCTTCGGGAATTATGGATCAGTTCGCCTCAATGATGGGGCAAGAAGACCACGCCCTGCTTTTGGATTGTCGTACTTTGGAGTATGAGTTGGTTCCCACGCCCTTTGCAGAACAAGACTTCGCCATAGTAGTGGCCAACAGTCAAGTGCGCAGGGGCCTGGTGGATTCGGCCTATAATACCCGTCGCCAGGAATGCATCGAGGCGGTGGAAGCCCTGCAGCCTAATCTGCCTGGGATTACCTCTCTTAGGGATGTGGGCTTGGAGGATTTACCCCTAATCAACGCTTTGCCAGGCGTTTTTGCCCAAAGAGCTCGTCATGTGGTGAGCGAGAATAACCGGGTACTGAAGGCCACTTCGGCTCTTAAGGTAGGGGATTTGACGAGTTTCGGTCAGGACCTAACTGCCTCGCACCGGAGTCTCCAGCATGACTTTGAGGTAAGTTGCCCAGAACTCAATCTCCTAGTTGAGCTGGCTCTCAAGGTTCCCGGAGTGTTAGGTTCTAGAATGACAGGGGCGGGTTTTGGTGGCTGTACTATTTCACTCGTTCCCCACATCCAGCTTTCCCTCTTTGAGGAAACTGTGGCACGGGAGTATGGGATAAGAACTGGACTAAAGGCGGATTTCTATATCTTTAGCGCCTCCCAAGGGGCGCGGATTGTCAGCCCCTAAGTGGGATATTTTTGATGGGCATTTCGCGAGTTGAGAAAACTTGCCTAAGCACGCCCCAAGCTGAATCCCTAAGGATTCAGCAGTAGGGCCTCCACAAACTTGAAGTAGATAATCAGAGCGCCAGCATCTACAATTGTGGTAATAAGCGGGGCGGCCATAATGGCTGGATCCCTTTTGACTATTTTCGCAAACAAGGGTAACATGCCCCCTGCCGTCTTCCCAATGAGTACAGTGCAAAACAAGGCCAAAGAAACAACCAAAGCGATCATATATTCGCCAGGGAAAGTAATGATCAGTCTAAGGAAGTTGGCCGCACCTAAAGCAACACCCACCAAAATGCTCACACCTAGTTCTTTGCGAAGTACGAGGCCAAAGTCTTTGGTCGTAATTTCTTTGAGGGCCATCCCGCGGATCACCAAAGTAGAACTTTGCGAGCCAGAGTTACCACCTGTATCTGTGAGCATCGGAATAAAGGTCACCAGAATAGGGAGAGCCACGAATGCTTCTTCGTAACGAGCCAAAATAGCCCCGACTATCATTCCTGTAACCATGAGAACCATGAGCCATACAATTCGATTTTTAGCGAGGGCGAAGACGCTCGTTTTTAAATAGGGTTTTTCTGACGGGGACATAGCAGCCATGATCTGAAAGTCTTCAGTGGCTTCTTGTTGAACAACTTCCAAAATATCGTCAAAGGTGATGATTCCAACCAGCCTACTTTCGTCATCGACAACGGGTAGTGATAAAAAGTCATAACGGGAAAAGAATCCTGCCACATCTTCTTGGTCATCATGGGTGCGGGCAGAAATCACGTGGGTTTCCATAATGTCGCCAATGATTGCATCTTCATCTGCCAAGAAGAGCTCCTTTACCGTGACAACACCCTCTAAACGGCGGTTGGCGTCGATGACATAACAAGTATATACCGTTTCTTTATCAAGCGCGGTGCGTCTGATGCGTTTAAAGGCATCGGAGACGGACATCGCCTTTTTTAGATCCACAAATTCTGCGGTCATAATGCTTCCCGCAGAATCGGGAGGATACTGTAGGAACTGGTTTATTAAGGCTCTGGTATCGGGGGAAGCCTGTCTGAGCACCCGTTTTACTACACTTGCCGGTAATTCCTCTAGGAAATCAGCGGCATCGTCCACAAAAAGCTCATCGATGATCAAACCCACTTCTCGGTCTGTAATGGCTCCCACGATGTACTCTTGCATCTCAATGGAAAGGTAAGAAAATACCTCTGCTGCCCGATCTTTCGGTAACAAACGAAACACAATGGTCACGTGTTCGCGACTCAATTCGTCCATAAAGGCAGCAATGTCTGCATCCTGGAAGATAGGTAACTCAGCCTTAACCCCTTTAAAGTCTTTAACTTGCACTAGGCGCTCTAGATCGCGCCAATCTTGGATTTGCATGTTTTTATCCTCCTTAATTTTCTTGGAGTATAAAAACGAACCCCTGCAGATCAAACGTAGAGGGCAATAGAAATGAGCGGACGCCCAGATCGAAACTGCCAACTTTGTTTTGTTTGGTTCGTTTCCATACAACTCGGCCAATCGGAATCCACTCAGCTCTCCCCCTTCTTTTCTAGCCTACCCTTAGTCTACCACGTTCCAATCATGATCTGCAATTCTACAGGACAAAAAAACCGGCGACAACTACTTGTGATCGCCGGCATTGATGTGTATTTTAGTTAGCTACTGACCAGGGTCGAGAAGGAAATTCTTCTTGGAAAATTCGGCTTAAGAACTCGGTGACATGATCGATGGGAACGATCTGCAATTCTTCGTTGAACTGGGGTAGGTTGTCCATATTATCCTTGGGCACATACACCGTCTGCACCCCGGCTTGTTTGGCCCCATAAATTTTAGCGTGTAAGCCCCCCACTGCCTTCACTTTGCCTCTAAGCGAAATCTCCCCTGTCACTGCCATGTCTTGAGGAACTGGGACCCCTTTTACAGCACTAATAATAGCTGTCAAAATGGCTACACCAGCTGAGGGACCATCAATATTTCCACCGCCTATGACGTTGACATGGACATCATAGTCATCGAGCTGTTGGCCTGTCACTGCCCTAAAGACGGAGGCTGCGTTAAAGACACTATCCTTGGCCATGCTTCCAGCGGTATCATTAAAGCGTACACGACCCTTGCCAGCTTCTTTACTTTTAAAGGCCACCGCCTCAATTTCTAGTACCGAACCGAGGTAGCCACTTACACCTAAACCTAAGACGCGTCCGACTTCGCTACTCTTTGAAGCCTTGGCACCTGTATACGAACTCAAACGGGCGGATTGAATGACATCCACCATATCCGCGGTTGTAACGGTTACATCTTCCGGCCTCTCATCATCCCGATAGAGGGCGGCGCTATAAGCATCGGCTAAGAGGCGTGTTGCCCGCCGTCCCTCGATGGTGTACTCAGCCACAAGATCCGCTACACCAGATTCAAGTTTCACCTCTAGGCGCTCGCTGGCAGCGTTAACAATCTGCACAATGTCTGGCGGCGTCAAAGGATCAAAGAATACTTCGGCACACCGCGAACGAAAAGCCGGACTAATCTCTGAGGGATCCCTCGTTGTCGCTCCAATCAGCACAAAATCTGCCGGGGCTCCTTTGGTAAAAAGCTGGTGAATATACTTAGGGATCTGAGGGTCATGGGGATCGTAATATGAAGACTCAAAAAGAACCCGCTTGTCCTCCAGAACCTTAAGCAGTTTGTTCTGCAAAACAGGATCTAATTCTCCAATTTCGTCAATGAATAAAACCCCTCCATGTGCTTCTGTGACGAGGCCTAGTTTGGGCTCAGGTACGGAACCTTCCGCCAAGTCGCGCCGAGCTCCCTGGTAGATGGGGTCATGGACCGAACCAATTAAGGGATTGGTAACTTCCCTGGGATCCCAGCGCAGAGTTGTTCCGTCGACCTCCACAAAGGGGGCGTCTTCGGTAAATGGTGTGTAGGCCTTAGACTTAGCAACCTGGAGTGCTAGACGTGCTACAGTAGTTTTACCCACTCCTGGAGGGCCATAAACCAAGATGTGCTGGGGGTAGGGCGAACTTAGTTTTGTAAGTAAGGACTTAATAGCTTCTTGCTGCCCTACAACTTCACTTAAGTCCTGGGGACGCATCAAATCCACGGTAGACTTGGACAGACTCCGCTGTTCGAGGATTTCTAGTTCCGCAAATTTCTTCAGCGTCTGAGCATTATCAGGGCCGCCCTCTTCTTTGAGGACCTGGCTCCGAATATCGCTGATATACTCCAAGTGGCGTTCCTGCATTTTGGCGCCAACCTTGGCTTCGAGCTGCTCTTCCACTGTGCGCCTGGCCACGAGATCGGCTAAGTAGTCCTCCAACTCGCAGAGGACTTCATCAACCTCGTCTGGCTGCCTTTGATCCACAATGGTTGGGTCTTCGTGTACTAAGCGTTCCAGTGCCAAAATCCTGTCTTCAATTTTCTCCGATTGCATAAGTTCCAGTGAATCGAGTTTGCCGGCCTTTAATACCAGCTGATCATGCCCATGAACCTCAGCCAGGATTGTCAGGAGTGCCGAAACGTGTTTTTCTAGGGATGGTTTTGAATCCGATGATGAATTCAGTTGTTTAGTATCCAATGGGGATTAACCCTCCAAGCAAGTATTTCCCGGAAGCCGTCATTCGTCTGTCACTACTACCGTAACAGTTACATGGACTTTGGGATGTACCTTCACAGTAACAGGATGCGATCCCAGCGTCTTTATTGGCTCCTTGACGTCAATTTTCCTCTTGTCAATTTCTACCGAGAATTGACGCCGCAGTTGTTCTGCAACTTCTTGGGTGGTGATGGAACCGAACAGCCTGCCTCCCTCGCCTACTTTGGCGGAGACATTGATCTTCTGTTCTTTCAGCACGGCCCCGATCTTCTGCGCTTCTTTCAGCTCTCGATCAACCTTGGAGAACTCTGCTTTCTTCACCTCAGCCACCTGGCGCAAATTGCCTGCACTGGCTTCTACTGCCAAACCTCTGGGTAGGAGGTAATTGCGGCCATATCCCTCTGCCACATCAACCACGTCGCCCTTGTTGCCAATCTTCTTTACATCTGCCTGAAGAATAACTTTCATGAGACATCCACCCTTCTAATTTTCTTCATCTCTCTCGTTCTCACTATGCTCCACCTCTATTGGTTCGTCTGACGATGCTTTTAACCTGCGGAAGTCGAAAATTCCGTCAACCACCACTAAGATGATGAGGATTATGAGTAAAAACTGCGTCGTGAAAAGCAAGAAAATCAAGAATATGCGGAGGAAAGTTGGGACGCTTTTCTGCCGAAAATAATACCATGCCAAACTGATACCTGCAACAATATAGGCGTAAAAAGAAAGGAGGAAAGAGTTGTACCCTACAAACTGTAACCAGGTAGGGAGTTCGACAATCTGGACTAGCGTTGTAATGACGAGCCCGAAAGCCAAAAACAGGCCGAAATAGCTAGGAAGGCGCCATTCAATAAAAGGAATAAGCCAAGGCGTGCTTGTGTCACCTAGGCGCTTAAGCACCATGCGGCCAATGGCTAGGTTAATGTAACTCATGGACACTGCATAAACCAAAAGCATCGAGGGAAATCCGAGTCTTAGCATCATGGGTACGAGAACTTTAAACGCTTCGTACTGCTGGAGGGCCTCGCCTGTCACTCCCATGCTTTCGGACATTTTGATCGCTTGGTCAATAGACTCGGTAAACATCACCAGTAGATCTTGCAGGATATTGCCCCCGATGATTAGGGAATAGAGGAGGAAATTCAGACCCATCACGATGAGATTGGCCATAATGCCAACTAGCATCAACCGGGAAAAGGATAGTCTTTCCCTTAGGGCCATACCCAGGGCTATGCCCACGACGCCCCAGATAATGATGGTCAATCCTGAGAACACATGTCCAGCAACGAGACTGGAGATCAAAGCAGCGGCGACGGCTGCTAGCGTTCCATATTGAAATCCTTGGCGGTACACCAAAAGCATCAGGGGTATGGGTACAATGATCGATGGAACTCCTATGTACTCACCAAGTATAGACAGGAGGACGGTAATGGCCCCGAGCATTGCTCCTTCTGTTAGCGAACGAGTTTTCATTGGGTCACCTCTCGGTTTTGATTCGAAAAAGGAGCAGCAGTGCTGCTCCCATAGAACTTAGTCGATTGTGTATGGCATCAATGCCACATAGCGTGCCCGCTTAATTGCATTGGTGACTTGCCTTTGATGCTTGGCACAATTTCCGGAAATCCGACGTGGCAAAATCTTGCCCCGTTCGGTTACATAGCGACGTAGTCGGCCTACTTCTTTGTAGTCAATCTGTTCGATTTTATCAACACAGAAAGAGCATACTTTCTTTCTGCCTCTACGACCTCTTTCTCTAGCCATTATTTCGCCTCCAAACCACTTTGATTAAAACGGAATATCATCAAACTCCGGTTCGGGCGGTCCATCTGCTGATTCATTTGACGCGTCGAGTCCACTGCCCTGGGCACGATCCAAGAAGCGCACATTGTCGGCTACAATCTCTGCAGCCTTTCTGCGAATACCGTTTTGGTCATCGTAGGACCGGATCTGCAAACGTCCTTCAACTGCAACAAGGCGTCCCTTTGTCAAGTGGTTGGCACAGGTTTCGGCCAACTTTCGCCATGTTACGATATCAATGAAATCTGCTTCCCTTTCGCCTCCTTGGCCCACAAAGGGTCGATCCACTGCAAGTGTAAAGTTCGTGACTGCGATACCCGATTGGGTATAACGCAATTGTGGATCAGCTACAAGTCGCCCAATAAGAATTACTTTGTTTAACACCTTATCGTCACTCCTTTGCTCATTCTTGATCTTTGCGAACGAGCAGATAACGAATGACTTCGTCAGTGATCTTGAGAATTCGTTCGACTTCAGAAGTCGCTCCGCTTTCTGCCTTAAATCCGATCACCACATAGAAGCCTTCGGTATTATCGTTGATCTCATAAGCAAACCGCCGTCTGCCCCACTTGTCAACCTTCTCGATCGCACCGCCGACGCCTTCAATTAGGCCTTTGGTTCGTTCGATCTGGGCTTCTAAACCTTCTTCGTCAAGTCGTGAGACAAAAAGTACCATTAGCTCATAATCACGCACCGTAGCTTCACCTCCCCTCTGGACATATGGTCCTAAGTCAAGCTTAGGACAGGGCACGACCCATTATATCATTGCTCTATTTTGAAGTCAAACATTGAAACGGAAGAAAATGACATCGCCATCCTGAACCTGGTAGTCCTTGCCCTCAGTCCGGGCGAGGCCCTTCTCCCGGCAGGCCGAGACGGATCCTTCACCTACCAATGTTTCCCAGTCAATAACCTCGGCCCGAATAAATCCCCGCTCCATGTCGGAATGGATCCGTCCCGCCGCCTGGGGTGCTAACATTCCCCGGGGAATAATCCACGATCTCGTTTCGTCGCCTTTAATGGTGTAAAAGGTAATCAAATCTAGAAGACGTACTCCCGCCTCCACCAAACGATTCAAGGCTGGCTGGTCCATTTTGGCTTCAGCCAAAAAAAGCTGGGCATCAGAGAAATCTAGGCGGCTAAGTTCCATTTCGAAGCCGGCGGCCATGACCACCACTTCTGCTCCTTCCTTAGCAGCCCAGTCTAGTAAGTCTTGATCTAAGAGGGTTGTTCCCTCATTAACGTTGGCAACATACAAAACGGGCTTCGCAGATAACAACGGTAGTTCTGGCAGCGGAGGAAGATTCGCCCTCCTGAGGGGGATCCCCGCTTCTAGAGTCGACTGGTAATGGTCAAGGAGTTCCAGTTCTTGGCGATAGTAGGGCTCTCCCGTTTTTAGCATTCTGGTAGTGCGTTCCCGGCGGCGTTCTAAGGTTTGAAGGTCAGAAAGGATTAGCTCAAAATCGATAATTTCTATATCCCGCCGGGGGTGAACCCCCTCCTCTTGGCTGGCCACATCTTCGGCCTCAAACAAGCGCACCACATGGGCCAAGGCATCCACTTCTCTAATGTAGGCTAAGAATTGGTTACCTAAGCCTTCGCCCTTACTCGCGCCTTTCACTAAACCGGCAATATCAACA
>WPCH01251167.1_pt1 | contig 12755 bp, 13 predicted proteins | sample 5399881 | NCBI WGS metagenome assembly WPCH01 (sample SAMN12869468, study PRJNA574797) | sludge metagenome | isolation source: wastewater treatment of pH5 | place: China:Beijing | collected 2019-05-20 | reverse complement strand
AAGATTTCATATTCTCCCAGGCGTGGGATCAATAAAAGATCTGTATGTCCACCAGATACTGTCAGACAAACGAGGGGAGGCTTTACCTCTTTGCCGGTTAAGAAGTTTGCATAAATATGCCCTTCAATATGGTTAACTCCTACTAGAGGAATCTTGTTGGCGAAGGCAAGGGCCTTAGCCGCAGCTACTCCCACGAGGAGACTTCCCACCAAGCCTGGTCCATAGGCTACCGCGATGACTTCAAGATCATCTAAAGTAACCTGGGCGTTACTCAAAGCCTCGTTAATCACTGGAAAAATAGCCTCAATGTGATGACGCGAGGCTATTTCAGGGACTACTCCCCCGTATTTTTGATGAATATCGATCTGGGATAAAACCACATTCGATAAGATTTCCGTACCATTTTTAATGACGGCTGCAGCAGTCTCATCACAACTCGTCTCAATTCCCAGCGTTAGTCCACTCTTCACCTAATTCCCTCCACATTATAAGCGCGTCTTCTTTATCGTCCTGATAATACTCTTTGCGAATGCCGCTGGGGACAAAACCAAGTTTGTTGTAGAGGGCTTGGGCTTTCGTATTAGAAACCCTGACTTCTAGAGTAAGGGCAACTACACCACGGGCAACCGCAGCCTGTGTAAGGTTATCCATTAACCCTTGCCCAATGCCCTGCCTTTGAAAGGCTGGATCAACTCCGATGTTAGTAATATGACCCTCGTCTAAGATGATCCAGATCCCAGCAAAACCCACAATCCGCTCACCCACCACGGCCACGAAGTAAATAGCGTTGTCGTTTTGTGCAACCTCACTGACAAAAATATTCCTCGACCAAGGAGTGGTGAAGCACTTTCGTTCAACGAGTTGCACCAAGGGGATGTCATCCACAGTCATACAGCGGTAGACTACACTTGTTTCTGCCATTTTCGTTCGGCCTCCGTCTGACGCATATATGTAGGATTCAAAGTAAAAGCATTGCTCTTTTGACCTGCCAAAAACTTGTGGTACCCTAAATGGGCAACGGCACTGGGGCGAAGTAGGCTCTGGCTCAGAGGGGGAACTTTGGCATCAGGAACCATCTTGTTGATCTCTTCGCGGTATTGAATAGCTCCATCCCCCACGAAGAGGAGTGATTGGTCGGATTCTTGGGAGCACCAAGTAAATACCTCTTGAAGCGAACCGTAGGAGGGCTCGTTATACCGAACGCCCCCCTTAAATGCTTGCCAAAACACATTTCCTCGCCGGGCATCCACTAAGGCGAGGACCAGGCCAGAAAAAAACCCAAATTGCCAACCATAACCTTCCAGGGTTGTCACACCCACACTCGGTACTTCCAAGGCATAACTTAAGGCCTTAGCCGTTGCTACGCCGATCCGAATGCCCGTAAAAGAACCTGGCCCCGTCACTGCGCTCACAAGGTTTAAGTCTTGAACCGTAAGATTTCCTTGGGCCAAGAGCTCTTCTAGGGCTGGTAAAAGCCTTTCTGAGTGGGTTGTTTGAATATTGAGTACAGACTCACCCACAAGCTCTTGGCCTGAGAGTAGTGCTACACCGCCGGTCATGGTTGAAGTGTCTATCCCTAGAACGTACACTAAAAAAGCCCCCTCAAGTATTCTTCAACGTGCCTGCCCCGCTCACCAACACCAAGTACGGTGATTTTCCGGGTCTCTGGTCCCAGATTCTCTAGACTTATGTCTAAGCGTTCCTGCGGCAAATAATGCTCAAAAAGCTGTCCCCACTCCACAACCGTTACTCCGGAACCATAAAAGTAATCTTCATAGCCCACTTGTTCAAGATCCAGGTCGCTTTCCAAGCGGTAAAGATCGAAATGATAGAGGGGAATTGACCCATCATACTCATTAATAATGGCAAACGTTGGACTGGTGACTACTTCTGGATCAAGTCCTAGACCCCAGCCAATCCCTTTGACGAGGAGAGTCTTACCGGCACCGAGTGTTCCATTTAGGTTCAACAAATCGCCAGGCCTAAGCGATTTGCTCAAAGCCTGGCCAATTTCCATGGTCTCTTCTGGACTGGTGGATATTAAGCTTAACAATATTCTTTCCTCCCAAGACCTAGCTAGCTACTATAGACTACTTCACCGTGGATTAAAACTTGCTCAACCTCAGATTTGATCTCTAATGGATCTCCACTCCAGACCACCAGATCAGCCATTTTTCCGACTTCAAGAGATCCATAGCGATCATCAATGCCCAAGACCTTTGCTGGATTTATCGTGATGGCCTTTAGTGCCTCTTCATAGGGCAATCCAGCTTTTACGGCGTAGCCTGCAGCTGTAGGCAGATATCCTACGGGGATGACGGGATGATCCATCGTAATGGTCACCGGAATTCCAGCTTCCCATAAAACTCTTAGTGTATTAAAGGATAGCTCTTGTAGCTCTACCTTAGAACGATTGCTCATCGTAGGTCCTACAAGGGCCCACACTCCAGCTTCCTTCAGTTCTTTAGTTATCTTATGGCCTTCAGTGCAATGCTCAATACTCATATCAAGATTAAATTCCTTAGCAATCCGTAAAGCTGTCATGATGTCATCGGCACGATGAGCGTGTGCTCGCACTTTAGTTTCACGTTTTAGGACCTTAACGAACGCTTCCATCTTGAGATCCTTTTCAGGTGCTTTGTCTGGATCTGTCTTGCCTTTTTCTAGTTTGGCCAGATAGTTCTGGGCTTTAATCAGGTTTTCGCGTAAAATAGCGGCAGTGGCCATTCTTGTGGACGGCGTCTTCTTCTGCCCTGAATATACGCGCTTCGGATTTTCGCCAAAGGCCATCTTAAGTCCGCCGTCTTCTTCAATGATCATATCTTCCACAGTATTGCCGTGGAGGTGGACAATTACGCCTTGGCCCCCTACCACATTTGCGCTCCCTGGTAGGACACACATGGCTGTTACTCCTGCCTGTAATGCTTCAGCAATGCCTTTTTCGTGCGGGTTTATGGCATCTAATGCCCTTAATTGAGGAGTAATGGGATCAGTGGTCTCATTTCCATCGGAACCTTCCCAACCCAATCCTTCTTCCCAGAGACCAGCATGGCCATGGGCATCAATCATCCCTGGCATAACGACTTTTGCCGTTACGTCAATGACGGTAGCGTCGTTCGGTATCTCGACTTGGCCGAGACTGGCTATCTTTCCCTGGTCATCAATGAGTATACTTCCCTCTTTAATTCCATCGGTGATTGTGTACAGCTTTGCATTCTTAATGACTAACATGACTTCTCCTCCTTGAGTGGATGTTTCGTGAAACTAAACTCTGATTTGCACATGATTTCCATGTTCACCGTGGAGAACCATAATCCTGCTTAGAAGTTAGCTAGACATGCTCGCCTTGATAAAGTGTTCAAAGATGCGACTTGCTACAGGGTAGTGATCGATCATGTGTTCAGGGTGCCACTGGAGTCCAAGAACAAAACGATGTTCTGTACTTTCCACCGCTTCGATGATTCCATCGGGGGCCGTGGCCACTATGCGTAAGCCCTTACCCACCTTAGCAATGGATTGGTGGTGGTAAGAATTTACCTTCGTGGGGCCGTTTCCCCATATATTGCCAAGAAGGCTTGCTGACTGTACAGAAATGTCATGGGTGGCATACCATCTAGGAGCCTTTTGTGCGTGTTTTAAGGGGTTTTTAACTTGGGAGGGTATATCTTGCAGCAAAGTACCTCCTAGGGCCACGTTTAAGACCTGGCAGCCCCTGCAGATGGCTAAAATAGGTAGGTTGCGTTCTAAAGCAAAGCCAGTAGCCCAAAGATCAAGTTCATCCCAATGTGGATCAATCTCGCCACATTCAACGATGGGGTTTTCGCCGTAGCGGTTAGGATCCACATCGTTCCCCCCAGGAATAAGAAGACCGTCTAACCCTTGTAGGATTCGGTAGATATGCTCCTTAGGTTGATACGGTATAAGTATGGGAGTTCCTCCAGATTGGATCACTGCTTGAATATTCGCGGTATTGACGTAGTAACGATCTTGAGGCTCCCTCTGATGTGCGCAAAGCAATCCAATCACGGGCTGTTCGTGCTGCATTTGGACCCCTCCTTGGTTGGTAAAAAACACCCATTTCAATGAGTGTTTGTTTCAAACGCTTACACTTTTGCAAGACCGAGGCTAATCTGAAGTGCTTCGTCGATTTTGGCCATGGTATCCTCGTCGAGGTGAGCAATCTTGTCTTTGAGGCGGCGTTTATCGATGGTACGCACCTGTTCTAGAAGTATGACCGAATCCTTCTCCAAAGAAAATCTGTCGCTATCAAGCTCCACATGGGTTGGCAATTTAGCCTTCTTAATTCGCGACGTAATGGCCGCCACAATTGTGGTGGGGCTATACTTATTCCCAATATCGTTTTGCAGAATCAAAACGGGCCTAACGCCCCCTTGCTCTGATCCGATGACGGGGTTTAAATTAGCATAAAAAATATCGCCTCGTAAGAAATTTTCCACTCTACTCAGCCTCCGCCAACTGGCGTTCATAATTCTCTAGTAGTTCATCATCATTACCTTCTTCAGCTAGTGTCAGATTTAAATCAGCCATAATTTGATAGCCCACCATCAGTCGTTCCTGCAACCCCCGGGACTCTCTCTCCATTATATACATTTGGATGATGTTTTGTATAAACTGACTGCGATTAATCTTCTTTTCCTTTGCCATGGTATCGATTTGATTCAGCATATGGTCGGGGATCCGAATTTGAATCCGTTTTGTATCCATTTCAGAAGTCACCTCGTTTTTGGGACGAACTCAAGTTCATTATACTGTGGATAAAAGACTACTGTCAATAATGGGAGGCGTTGCCTCTTTCCATACTTTATGGTAAACTTTGACTGAGAACGAGATTTTAACCATATTTTAGGGGGTAGCTTATGGAGTTATTAGGTTCTAGGCTTCGCCAGCGCCGTAGGCAGATGAAGTTTCGTCAAAGGGACGTTGCCAGTGAAAACTCCGCCAGTTTCCTTAGCAAAGTCGAAAAGGGCGTGGCCCAACCGTCGTTAAAAAACTTAAGGGATTGGTCTAATGCACTGCAAACCACAACCGCGGATCTTCTTGGCGACCATCTGATCTTGGAGGCCGCTAAACAAAGTATCTTACTCATGGAAAAATGCCACTCCTACCTTGATCGCTTGCAACTTTCTCCCCTCACTGTTTTCCTAAGAGATTTGAGTACCAGCGCCAATGCTCTCAGCATAAGCGTTCCAGAGCCTCCACCCGATCCCGAACTAGAATACCTAACGGCAAAAGTCCTCCTTCACCGCGGCATGGTATTTGAGGCTGAGGAGATGTCAAAAAGGTCCTTATCCCGCTCCTACTCACCACTTCTGCGTATAAGTAACCTCTCCTTATTATGCCTGATCTATCAGGAACTAGCCGAACCGATTAAGGAAAGACAGACCAAGGCAAATCTCCGCCAAGTCATTCTTGAGCTGGACCACAACATGCTCCTCCACATTCTCCCAGAGGCAGATGTCCTCAGTGCCGATGATTTGGAGCTACTAAGGTTAAGTGCACTGGTTAAGAACACAGCATTTCTTTAGACGATCACAAAAAAACCACCCGAGAAACCCGGGTGGTTTTGTGTTTGGTGATTTCTTAGAAAGTAACCTTGACGGAAGCTTCGAGTAGTTCCTTTTGATCAGCTTCAACAGGTGCAAAGACTTTCTGAGCGGTTAGGTTTAGTGTAGTCGTGCTTAAACCGATCTTGTAGTTAGCTACAAGTTTCACATCAGTTGTGGAATCAGTAGAAGCATAGTTCACACTTGGCTTCACAGTCAACTTATCAGTTGCAAGAATGTGACCAAATACGCCTGCATTATAGGTCTTGTCAACATTGTAGGTACCAGTTGCTCTAACCCAAATCATATCTTCGAGAACAGGGCTGGCGGCGTTTACAGTTGCCTTTTCAAACTTCATGTCACCAAAGGTTAGACCTGCACCGAAAGCTGGAGCAGTGTTCTTTGCCCATGCGTCTTTATCGGTCTCAAACAAGTTAGCATAGGTAACTGCATCGCTCATGCGATACTTGGCATCAAGAGTAATTTCATTTGTGTTGTCAGCATCTTTGATGATGGTGAAGGTACCATTAGCTGCAACTTGAAATACGTCTTCAGTATAGGTAGCACCAGCTTTAACAACGGTGTTATCTGCGGTCAATGCATCGGCTGCCCAATTGGTGTTAGCATGAGTTACACTACCGTTAAGATTTAATTCTTTAGTAACGTCTGCATCTGCACTCAAGCCAAGGGCAAATCCAAGATTGTCACCTAAAGTAACACCAGCTGCTCCCTTAAGGGTTACATCAATGTCGCCTGCAGGAAGAACTGTGTCAGCTTGGGCTACGATTACATGTGTTGGCTTTTCAGGATCTTCAGCGGTCCAATTGCCAAGCTTATATGCTAGACCAAGGTTGATGTCTTCTACACTGCCAGTTACGAAGGCACGTAGTGTGTCTGCATCAAAGTCAGCGGTAACTGTAGCAAGGTCCATTACAGGAACTTCAACGCGTGCACGAATGTCATCAGCTTTCTTCGCAGCTTTGATTAGGCCAAAGTGGGTGCCTTTATCGCTGAGTTCTTGACCATTACCCCAAACCCATGCATCAAAGTAGTTGTCATACAAGCCAAGCTTATATTTACCCATTTTGAAGGTTGTGTTATCTAGGGTGAGCGCTGCACTGAAATCCCAGTTAACGATTTCTTCTTCGTCAACAACGGTAACGTTCTTAGCGCTAGCGCCAATTGTAAAGCCTGGTGTGTAGTCAAGGTCATAACCATCTGTGAACTTGAAGCTGTCCATTGAAGCTTTAGCTTCGAAACTACCACTAAAATTAACTGCTGCCATTGCACTGCTGGCTAATGCCATAACGAGTACAAGGGTAATTACTAATACTTTTTTCATTATTTTTTCCCCCTCAGTTTTGGAAAATCTTTCTTTTAGGTATATCTACACTACCTATGGATTATGGGGAAAAGTCTCCATGTTTCCTTTTAGCCCCTTTTTCTCCTGCGATAGTGTCTCTATCTTCTACTTGGTGACTGGATACTGAGTGGGCACCTCCTTCCTTACCAGTACCTTCGAGAAGTATAAAGCTTTGTATTATTGGATTATTAGACAGTGATCGGGAAATTCCTTCTAGAATAGAAATTTTTTTCCTGGTACCCCCATATAATCCAGAATGAGTAACTTATTCTATATGTATGCTCAGATCCCTGCCACTTGTCACGTTATCATGAAAAATGGCTCCCTACGTTTAGGGAGCCACCTTTTAAACTACTATTCTGTTTTAGAACTCAACCTTCATACCTGCGTTGAAGGTGGTACCGGTGCTACGAGCATGTTCGATACCTAGGTTTACGCCGTTAGGTGCAGCAAATTTTGCGCCTACTTTGTAACCTACGGAGTCAAAGTTCAATTCAGAAGCGGATACTTCAGCTTCGAGCTCAAGACCGTCGATGGCAGGTACTAGACCAAGAGTTGTGCTAGCACCAATGGTGTGCACGAGGTTTCTCTCGGTTCCACCGGTCCATTTTCCTTCGTATTTGGCGTCAATGGCCAAGCCATCAATGATATCAAACTCGCGTCCTACACCAAAGGTAGTGGTCTTTGTAGCAATAGCGCTTACTGCAGGTACATCAAGAACGGTTTCTACGTTGAATCTGAAGCCTTCATATTGTGTACCAGCACCAATACTTGCTTCTGCAAACATTTGGTCATAAGCAGCATTCATGTTAACGCCTTGTTGCTCGGTCTCAAAGCCTACAAACAGGCCAGAGTTCTTGGCACGAGCCAAGTGTACCCAGTCATGTTCAGCATTTTCATTTCTGGTCTTAGCGGCTACGTAGCGAGGTGCAAAACCATCAGTAATGTGCTTGTAACCAGCAATTACGCTTGTGCCTTCTGCCAATTGATAGTCAGCACGTGCTGTCCAAAGATTGTCCATTTTCAAACCAGAATCTGCAGTATGGTCAAAGGCTACGTTACCAGCAACGACCAAGCCTTCGATTGGGGCAGCAGCTGCATCAACTTGAACACGTAAGATTTCGTTGTCTTTGATTACAGAAGCTCCAAGCATAACATCCTCCAATAGATAGAGGTCAGAACGGAGACCAAGGACATGTCCTTGCTCACCAGGTAGGCCATAGAAAGCACCTAATCCGATAACGTCCAAGTCTACTCCACTGATACTGATACCGCTACGGCCTTTTAGGCTGGCATATGGGCTATAGCCAATGTTCAGTGTACCAAAGCGGGTTGTTGCTTCAGGACCACCATGCCAGAAAGCTCCATCAGCTTCGATGAAAGCTTGTTTCAATGCAATATCACCCAAAGTAATATCACTTGGCATCAAGTCTTCATCTTCTCTTTCCAAACCAAACTCTACACCTGCTCGAATTTTATCTTGAGCAGCGCTTACGCCAAGATTGAGAGAAAGTTCCGAACCGGGAACAACTGTCAAATCTTCGCCCTTCTTGTTCACTTCAATTTTTGTCTCAATAGCACCACCAAAGTCTAGGCCAGCAGCAGATACTGGGGCCACTGCAACTAAGGCAACGATTAAGGCAAGAACGATTGTTTTTTTCATGTTTTTATCCCCTTTTTGTGTGTTGTTTCTTCACGTGCAACTGTTCCGTGCTACAAAAGGAGAGTGTTTAGGGGGAGTCTCCATGTTTCCTCACCCTGTTTTCTCCATCTTCTCTGAGGAATAAATCGCACGTTTCCTGGTCTCTGTAGCTCGAGGGGTCCACCTCCTTTTTTGAGAGTTTAACCGAGACCAAGATATTGCACAACCACGATGTAACTAACATAAGTTAGCGAAGTCGCTGAGAATCTCCATCTCTTTCGTGGTGGTACGCCTAAATATTTCGCCCTAAATATCGCTATTCCTCCTGCTAGAGGCCTTGTAGTTCTTTCCAACAAAGCCATAATCTACCACAAGGGCATAAAAAAGAGGGTGCCCTCAGGCACCCCCCATTAGATTCAATGTACTACCGAACGACTTCTTCGGTTTCTTTGTCAAAGAGGTGAATCTTACCCATGTTAAAGCCAACCTTTAGCTTACTGCCGGTCTGAGCTGTAGTGGTAGCATCAAGGCGAGCAATAAAGGTGTTATCGCCTGCGGAGAAGTACACATAGACTTCGGCGCCCATAGGCTCAGTTACATCAACATCCGCCTCCATAGGAGAGAACCTAGGATCATTGGCAACGATGGCCATATCTTCAATATCTTCTGGACGAATACCGAGAATAACTTCTTTGTTTACGTAGTTACCGATATTCTTAATGGAAGCAGCCTTTTCAGCTGGGATTTCCATCTTGAAGGTCTTGGCGTCTACTACATAAGCATCGCCTTCTTTTTTGAGGACAACATCTAAGAAGTTCATGGCAGGGCTGCCGATAAAGCCAGCTACAAACACATTGTTTGGATGATTATAAATCTCAAGTGGTGCACCAACTTGATAGATATGGCCATCCTTCATGACTACAATTCGGTCTCCCATGGTCATGGCTTCGGTTTGGTCATGCGTTACGTAAATAATGGTGGTTTGAAGACGATTATGCAGTTTGCTAAGTTCTGCCCTCATTTGCACCCTTAATTTGGCGTCTAAGTTAGACAGGGGTTCGTCCATGAGGAACACTTTTGGTTCACGTACAATGGCTCGTCCTACTGCTACACGTTGACGTTGTCCACCGGAAAGTGCTTTAGGTTTGCGATCTAAAAGATTTTCGATACCCAAAAGTTTAGCCGCTTCTTTAACTCTTTTATCAATCTGATCTTTGGGGAACTTACGAAGTTTTAGGCCGAAAGCCATGTTGTTGTAAACGTCCATATGTGGATAGAGTGCATAGTTTTGGAAAACCATTGCAATATCTCTGTCTTTTGGTGGAACGTCGTTAACAACAGTATCACCGATAGAAATTTGACCCGAGGTAATCTCCTCGAGACCTGCTACCATTCTTAGTGTGGTAGATTTTCCACAACCAGAAGGTCCAACCAATACGATGAATTCTTTGTCTTCAATGTCCAAACTTATGTTGTCTACAGCTGTCACATTACCAAAGCGTTTGGTAATATCTCTTAAAAGTACTTGTGCCACAAAACAATCTCCTCTCGAATATAAATAGGATATTTTAAATATGACTGAGCTTCCGCAAATGGGTGGCTGCCCAGACCATATTATATTACAATAACATAATATCACAGATCAGTGCCTTTGGCAAAATAAAGTTGCACAATTCCCGGAATAATGTTCACCAAAACTCAGGGATCTCGTCTACAAAGCGAAATCCTCGATCGCCTTTGCCACTCCATGCTCCGAATTGGTGCTCGTAACCACGTCTGCCGCCTCTTGTACACTCTGGGAAGCATTGCCTACTGCAACACCAAGTCCTGCCATTTGGAGCATGGTAAGGTCGTTATTGCTGTCCCCTATGGCCATAACCTCAGCTAGCTTTATGCCCATGGTCTTCGCCAACCAAAGTAGTGCTTCACCCTTGTGTGCATGTGGATTTGTAATCTCAATAAACCGAGGTCTGGAGCGAACAATTTGGGCCCTTTCACCAACTAATTCATCTAACTCAGTAATCCTTCTTTGCGTCTCTTCTGGACCACCAATGATCAAAAGTTTGGAAAGCTTCTTATTACCATCTTGAATGAACTTCACCAAGTCATCTACGACAGAAACTCCAGTGTTGATTCTCTGAACATAATCCTTAACATCTTGGTTGAGCTCGTCCACAAAAAGTTCGTCGTCAAAGTAAGCATTAATAGTCCAATCGCGGCTTTGCCCAAAGTCCACAATCATGCTTGAAAGTTCAGGAGCTAAAGGTTGCTCATAAAGTACTTCGCCTGACAACCGTCTGATCAAGGCTCCATTATAACAAATAAGGGGTTGCTGGGGGTCAAGGCCAAGTTCCCTGGCAAATGGAGCCGCGGATTGGAACATACGACCAGTAGCAATAGTAAAAGTTAAACCCTTGGCTAAGGCCTTTTGAATCATACTCTTGTTCTCAAAACTCAACTGGATGTTTTGATCCAAGAGTGTGTCATCTAAGTCCGATGCAATTAGTCTGATCATGACAAACCTCATTTCTGTATAAAAAAGAGATGGTCATAAACCATCTCAATTGTTCCCCTTAAAATTCGGCACAATCACTGCCAATCCTTCTTAGTCTTCCCTAGTTGATACGGAGATAGAACCTGAGGTCGAGGAGGCCTGTAAATCGAGTTTATTTGGCTTCCCTGCAAAATCCACAGAATGGGCAAACAGAACAGCGCCCCCACCTTGCCTTTCTTCCCTTTCGACCTCTAAGGATGAAACCTCAGTAGAAATCCTTCCCACTGCAGTCTGTAACTCCAAGGCTAGTCCTAAGTCACCTTGTTGGGGTAAACTCACTTTGATAGCACCATTTGTGGTGCGAAGCCGATAACGGGCATCGCCCTTACTCTCTGATACGCGGACCTTTATTGATCCGTTGGTAGTAACCAGATCCAGATCCGTAACAGCTGCGGACAACCGATATGAGCCATTCCCCAGGACATGGTGGATCAAAGTAGCTACCACATCTTCCATTTCACAAGAGCCGTTACTACCTTCACCTCGAATGGTCTGAGCTCCCACGGACTTTAAGGATGTTGAGCCGTTAGTGGTGTTCACGTGCAATTTTGTACCCCGGAGATTTTCCACTCGCAAGGCGCCATTTTGTGAACGAAGTGCCACTTCATACAAGCGTTCCTCCGGAACCATCAGGTGAAGGGATATGGCCACATCTGGCAAGCTCGGTACCAAGAGTTTGAACGTAGTTCGTTCCCCGCCATCCTCCCATCCGTCCTCAAAAAGACGACTCCGTAGCAGTTCGCGTTCTTTCCCCTTCAGCCGCTGCAATATAGTGAGTTGGTAGTAGTCTTCTAACCACCCCTGGACTCGTATTGGTCCATTGGCATTGCTAATTTCAATGGGGATCACTTCGCCTGGGCCAACCTTCCCCCTCACCACTTTGGTGAACTCCTGACTTTCTTCGTAACCCAAGAAGGGAAAGCGAGCTAGGATCTTGGGTAGTTTGTGGAGCTTGTCACCTACACTCTGTTCCAAAGAACGGGCAAAGCGCTCGGTTGCAACCTCTACCTTGGAGGCAAACTCTTCGCCCATTTTTTCCAAACGAACCCAGGGCTCTTCCTGTGGTTCAGTTTCGGTGGATTGTGATCCGTCCCCAAGGGCATTGAGCAAAGCCTCTGCTTCACCAGCCGTAATCTTTCCTTCCTCAAGGAGCCGTAGGATCATTCGTTGTTGTTCTTGCATAAGGATGACCTCCTTCCTACTTCTTTAATATTGCCTTTAAAGCTCAAAAATACCTAGGTGAAGTCTAAAGCCCTGGAGTTTTCCAGGGCTTGGTCAACACCATTTAAATTTAGAACCTAAAAGTGACTCCACCACCAACAAGGGTATCACGGTTTGAGGCTGCTTGCGTTCTGTAATGCTTAACTGTACCCTGTACGGACAAGTCGTCCATTACCTCATAAGAAAGAGTAGCTCTAGCCGCGACCAGATGACTCTCTGCGCTAGCTTCTTTGTACTTGGGGGCGTAACCCACATCAGCGATTAAAGACACCTTGGATACTGGCAGGTACTTAAAGCCGAATTTGCCATAAATCCCTTGCCCCCTAGCCTCTTCAGCGCCCTCTTCTTTAGTGATCAAACGAACGACTCCTGCTCCGACAAATACCTCCAAATCTTGGTCAGCAACTGGTC
>WPCH01143924.1_pt1 | contig 12756 bp, 25 predicted proteins | sample 5399881 | NCBI WGS metagenome assembly WPCH01 (sample SAMN12869468, study PRJNA574797) | sludge metagenome | isolation source: wastewater treatment of pH5 | place: China:Beijing | collected 2019-05-20 | reverse complement strand
TGTTTAGCCTCTTGTTTTGGTTCAGTAGAAGCTGTTTTAGTATCTTCTGTATCCTTGCTGCTATTACCATAAGCTCCGAGTACTACGATAACAACGATAACCCAGAACCACCATTTTTTGTAGAACGGTTTTTTCATTTTTTCTTTCCTCCAATTATGTAAAATGTAAGATTTCCGAGCTTATCATAGCAAACAATCCATCATAATATTGTCATATTTTGTCGAATGAAAATAAAAAAGAGAACCGAGCGGCTCTCTTGGTAGGATTGGTAAAATTATGTAAAATTTTACCTCTTTCCTTTGGAAATGATTTCTTCTAAAATGAAATCAAATCATAGTATGTCCTTGTTATCTCGTAACATTTTGACATACAACGCTAATTGTTTAGCGAAACGACCTTGCTGACGTCCATCTAGCTCCTCATAAGCTCGTTGGATATCATTGAATAGTAATCCTAATAACGCATCTTCTTTCCTGTCCTCGAAGTTAAGAAGAGCATCTGTGGAGGTGTTAAAAAACGATGCAAGTACCTTTAAACTTTCAAGATCAGGTTCATGACGATCAGTTTCCCAATTTTTAATTTGTCCGCGTGATAAACCTGTTCTCTCAGATAATTGTTCTTGCGTTAAATCGAAAGACTTTCTGAGATTTTTAATGTTTTGTCCGACTGTAGTTTTCATAGTTTGAGTATAATAATCGCCTTATCACTATACCATAATTGGTCGATATTCTAACTTTTTAAATTAATTTAGGTATTTTTACAACCTTTATAAATATGTATAGAACGAATGTTTGTTTAGTGGTAAAATATGCATGTGAGGTCTTCAAACGTTCCATGCATATTTGCATATTTTATTTTTGCATCGCTTGAGAAACCTTGATAATAAGGAATTTCTTAATTTTCTCAATAATTGTCTGATAACTGCATGACTGAAATTTGCCAAAAATGTGATATTATGATAACAAATAAAATAAACGGACGTGAAAAAGACCCACGGTGTAAGTAGTGTTGGAGCACTCTTACACTGCCCCCTACCATCCTAGGGAACATTGTCGCGGATCTCTTACATAATTATAACACATCTTAGATTAATAGTGGCGCGTTTTCCTTTATATGTAATAAATTGGGGTTTACGTGTCTTTTTGTCCAAAGGGAGGACAAAAGTTGTGCAAAAGGTATTAGCGAAAATTTCTAATGATATGGATAATCAAAATATTAATCGCACAAAATTGGTTGAAAAATTAAAAATTGATGGGGCAACTCTTTCAAGGTTTTTGAAAGGAAAGTATCAATTAACTTTTAACAAGTACGGAGAAATTTTGAAAGAAGTATACCCAGAAGAATTAAGGGTTAGAAGAGAAATGTGTAAAATTTATTCCTCTACTTTGAAAAGGCCAGGAAATAAGAGAATTGCGATGTATTATCTTTTAGCGCATGGAGAATTAGATTTGCTAAAAGAATTAATTGACAAAGAGAAAAACGGGAAGTATCGTGAATGGGCTGTTATTTGTGATCTGTTATACCTCAGATATAGCGGCAAATTATCGGGAGATAAGTTGCAAGATAAATTGAATGAAGAAACTAGTCGCTTCAAAGTAAAAACAGACGAAATGAAGGTTTTATGTGGAATAGTAATGCTTCACGTTCGATATGATCAAGAGAACTATAAAGAGATGGTTCGATTGTCTGAAGAACTTATACAACAAACAACAGAAATTGAAAATGCATATATTAAAGATTTCTTAGAGTTTAAAATACAAGAAGCTATTATTTATGGTTTATTAACTTGCGCAGAAATAGAAAAAGCAAGGAAAGTTTGCTTTGAAATAATTAACGATGAATATTCAGAACGATATTTTCCTATATTTAGAGCAACTGCATATGGAGTGTTAGGGCAATCATACATTTTCACGAACTACACTAAGTCATTACATTACTTACGTTTAGCGTTAAAAGTAATAGATAACGGTCCAAAAGAACAAATGCAAAAACGGAAAAATATGATTTTAAATACCATCGACTTTTTAAACATTCATTGGAAAGTTGATTTGCATTTAATTAATCCTATAGTCAAGTCAGAGAAAGCTTATTTAGAGATACAAAAAGGTAATAACGAGAAAGCGATTGCTATTCTAATGGAAATTTTAAGGGAAAACGGTCATTTAGATGCATATGAAACTTTTTACCTTGGTGTCGCTAAAGGTGGAGACAAGAAAATATTAAGCGAAGCTTTACATTTATTCGAACAGTCACAAAATATTTTTTATTCATATTTACCGAAGAAGTATCTAGGCATAATGTCCCAAAAATGCTATAATTTAGTTGGGTGATGCTAAATGAAAAAAATTCTATCGCTAATCACAAGCGTAGCTTTAGCTGGAGGTTTTTTATTCGCTCCCGCTGATAATAAAGAGCAGCCGAAGCAAGTAGCTAAGGAAGCTCAAGAACAAATTACATTGTACTCAGAAATGGGCCCTGGAACAGGGATCTAATTTAATAGATATATTAGAATGACGTCTTCTCTTGCGGAAGACGTCATTCGTCATTTTCGGGGTTGTTGAACTTTTAGTAAAAATACAATAAAGTTCAACGAATGCGAATTAATTCACAAACTACTATGAAGATATCGGAGGATGTTGGGGATGAACAGTGTAGATATGGTAGAGTTAACGAAGGAAATTAAAGAATTATTCGAAAGAGTACATAACGGGGATCAACAAGCAATCGATAAAATCTTAAAAATAAAAAAAGAGATGGGTAGCAACTAGCTCCCATCTCTTTATTCGTTTATTATCTCCATTATTCTTTTTAACTTCTTCTGATCTAAATTCTGTAATTGTTCTAACAGTTCATTTGTGTCGTTTGTGGCATTCTTTGATTTTTCAGCATTTAATGTTCTATGTTCTGATAGACCCATGATGTAATCAGCAGACACATTTGAAAGCCTAGATATTTTTTCAACAGTTTCCCTTGACGGATTTCTTTTTCCGTTTTCATACAATGAAATCATCGTTTTCTTCGCATCTAAAGCTTCAGCAAACTCTCTTTGGCTCATTTTTAACATATCGACACGTATTTCTTTAATTCTAATGCCTATCACGTTATTGTTCATTTTAAACTCCCCTTAATTAACTATAGACTCTCAATAAGACTCCTTATATAAAAGGTAACAAAAAGGTTTGCTACAAGACAACCTTTATTTTTTATTTTAGGGGGTTGCTTTAAGCAAACCCCTTGTTGTATAATCAAATTAACGAAGCACACGAGGTGATACAATGCTAATACTAGATACAGAAAAGGTTAAAAAGTTGCGGTCTGACTTAGGTTATAGTCAAAGCTATGTAGCTCGCAACATTGGATATAAAAACAAATCAATTTATTGCAACTTAGAATTAGGTAATAGACAACCGAGTATAACTAGATTGGTTATGTTAGCTAAATTATTAGATGTAAAAACAGAAGAACTTTTGAAAGAGTCATCATAGAAGACTTTATTTTTTTTACCAAAAGGTTTGCTTGAAGCAAACTATATAAAAGGAGGAAACAAAATGAATCAATTACAAATCATTGGACAACAATATATCGCTGGTTATCGATTCACTGGAATAGAAGGTGGGTTCGGTGAAGAGAAAAAAGCAATGCTAGTTAAAGATATCGCTGTAATTCATGGACAAGCACTGAAAGAAGTGAATAGACGAATCAATGATAACAGAAAAAGATTTAAAGATGGCGTAGATATTATCGATTTAAAAGTGAGTGGGTTTGAGCCACTGAGTTTTACGGACTTAGGATTCAGCAGACAATCTGTTGCTAATTCAAATAACATCTACCTCCTATCAGAACGAGGTTACGCAAAACTATTAAAAATTCTCGAAGACGATAAGGCTTGGGAATTATACGACATATTAGTTGATGAGTACTTCAACATGAGAAAACAACAAATAGATACAACTCAACTAAGCCCAGAGCTTCAAATGTTCCAAACGCTTTTCACAACATTAGCTACTCAAGAATTAAATCAGAAGAAGTTGGAACAGAAGGTAGACAACATCAGCGAAATTGTAGCTTTGAACTCTACGGATTGGCGAAAAGATACAACGTTAATTTTAAACAAAATTGCTCGTAAACAAGGCGGTTTTGAAATGTACCGAAAGATTCGAAACGAAAGTTACGAGATCTTAGAGCAAAGAGCCAGCGCTAAATTGAGTATTCGTGTAAACAACAAGAAAAAAATCATGGCATTAGAGGGCGTTTCAAAATCCAAAATCGATAAAGTATCTAATTTAGACATTATAGGTGAAGATAAGCGTTTACTAGAGATTTACCTAGCTATTGTGAAAGAAATGGCAATTCGTTATCAAGTAAACATTAACGAGGCTATATAAAGGAGGAACAATAATGGCAAACGTAAGCATGAACACAGTATTGAAAGCAAAACTTTTTAGCGACTTACTAAAACATTTAGATGATGTATCAACGTCATTAATGATTCAACGTGATGACATGTTAGAAAGTGATGAAAATGAGTTAAATATGGAATCTGTTAAAGAGATAAATAGCTTATTAGATAAGAATGCAGAATTTGAGTGTGATATTAAAGCGCTGTTAATTACAGAAGTAGACAGAATACATGAAGAAGTAATGGCAATCTCTTAGAACAGGAGGCGGTTTAAATGATGGAAGAAAGCACATTAACACTGGCAATCGTATCAGCGGCAATATGTTTATCGGTATACCTGGTGTATCGAATAGATGTCTGGGACAAAAAGACAGGATGGTCACGGAATGACAAATAAACAGCAGCGTGATGAATACGAACAAAAGAAACTAGCATGGATCATAAAGGATTTAAGAGCTAGAGGGATACATAACAGCGCAGATAAGGTTGAGGAAATGCATAAAGAGTTTATCACTCTAGCTAAATAGGACAAGCTCTTGCTTGTCGGAATATTCAGGAATCTAATGTTGGTCCCCACCTAATTAAAAGGTTCCTGGATATTCCGATGCGTGAAAGCATCAAAACAAAATAAAAACCGCCTTACCCCTAAGACGGTTTGGAGAAACTTCAAAAATATAACGCACTTATATTATACCAAATGGTTTCTCCTCATAACAAGGAGGAAAAATAATGAAAATCAGCTTTAAAGAACTACGTATTACTAATTTTAAAAACCATGACACCCTTAATGTGGCATTCGGTGAAATAACAACTATTAGTGGCCCAAATGGAGCAGGTAAATCATCCGTAGGTGAAGCGATCACATGGGTTTTATACGGAATTGATCCATACGGAATTAAAAACGAACCGAAACCTATCGGTAATGAAGATGCGGAAACTAAGGTAGAACTTCTTATCCAAGTAGACGACAAGGACATTTTAATTGGTAAAGCTCAAAAGAAAGCAGCTAAATACTTTATTAATGAAGTTCCTAAAAAGGCTAAGGAGTTTGAATCATTTGTAGATGAGTTGTTTGATAAACAAGCTTTCCTATCACTATTAAATCCAGGATTCTTCAGCTCACAACATTGGCAAACGCAACGTGAACAACTTCTATCTTATGTAGGCGAACCATTAAAGAAAGAAGTATTCGCTGAATTACCAAAAATACAAGTTGGTTTATTAGAAGAAAACTTAAAGAAACTTTCAATAGAAGACTTACAGAAGGTTCATGTAGAGCGTAAGAAAACACATGAAAAATCATATGAGCGTGCTAGTGAACGAGTTATCACATTAAAAGAACAGTACGAAAAGCAGAAAACAGAAAGTATTGATGTTAATAAAGAAGAAATTGAATCTCAACTATCGGAATTGCAAACGAAACGTTCAGAAATCGATAAAACGATTAAAGATTCACAGAAAAAACAACAGCAATACAACCAAGCGCAGTATCAAATTGAAAGCATGAAACAGCAAGTTTTAAAGCAAAAAAAAGTAGTTCTTGGTATACGTGATGAGGAACTACAAGAAACTTGCCATACATGCGGACAAGCCTTACAAGATGAAGCGGTAGAACAAGTTAAACAAAACAAAATTAATCGCTTTGAAGAAGCAAAACAGATTGGTTCAAACATGGTTAAAAAACTAAAAGAACTAGAAGCTTCTATAAAAGAAATGTCAGTTGAAGAGGTAGATCCGACCCAAACAAGAGAAATTGACGAAAAAATTTACGAGTTAAACGGATTACTTCGACAATCGCAACAGCTTGAGATATTACAAAAAGAAATTGATGAAGCAGCAGAAACACAAGCGAAGATTCGCAAAGAAAAAAATGAATCAATAGCAATCATTGATGCAATTAAAGACTTCCGCACAAAGCGTTCTGAATTGATGGTAAGCAAGATTCAAAGTTTATTTACAAACATAGATGTACAGCTCTACGAAACTCTTAAAAACGGTGAAGAGAGAGCGACATTTGAAATCTTAATGGATGGTAAGCCATACAGCAGACTTTCTACAGCAGAAAAGATTAAAGCAGGATTAGAACTTATCGAAGTGTTAAGCAAACAATCGCAATTAGTTGTCCCAACATTCGTCGATAATGCTGAGAGCATCATACATTTCACAAAGCCAGTAGGACAGCTAATTATAGCGAAGGTTGAAGATACAGAGTTCACGATTAAAGCAGAGGGAATCCAAAAGGAGGAAGTAATCAATGGCTAATCAAGTAGCACCAACACAAAATACAGACAAGGTAATCGGTAATTTTACGAAATCCGAGTTAGATACAATAAAAAGTACTATTGCAGCAGGAACAACAAATGAACAGTTCGCATTATTCGTACAAACTTGTGTGAATTCAGGGCTTAATCCTTTCCTAAATCATGTTCATTGCATCGTTTATAAAGGTCAAAATGGGCCAACAATGAGCATTCAAATTGCAGTAGAAGGAATCTTATCACTTGCTCGTAAATCGGACGGATATAAAGGCGTAGATGTTCAGTTAGTTCATGAAAATGATGATTTTAAATTCAATGCAGCAAATAAAGAAATTACGCATTCAGTCGGATTCCCAAGAGGGAAAGTAATTGGTGGTTATGCAGTAGCAAAACGAGAAGGATTCGATGATGTAGTTGTTCTTATGGAGGCTAGCGAAGTTGAGCATATGAAAACCGGACGAAACAGTAACATGTGGAAAAGTTGGTTCAACGACATGTTTAAAAAACACTTAACAAAACGTGCGGCAAAGCAACAGTACGGCATTGAAATTGGAGAAGATGAACCGATTTCAACAAATTCAGTGGAAGAAACACCATCTTACGAACGAGTAGACATCACGCCAAACAAACCAAATCAAATTCAAGTTGAAGAGGGAGAAAAGATTGATCCAGAAGCTGAATTGAAGAAAAAACAAAGCGAAGTAATGGAGAAATTAAGTGAGTACAACATGACAAATGATGACTTACAAGAAATCGCAGTTAAACACTTCAAAGTGCCAGCAGCAGAGTTAAACCTTCAGCAACTTACAGGACTTATTAAATTCTTAGGTTTAGAACATAAGAAGCGTTTGAAAGAGCAAGAGAAAGCACAAGAGCAACCAGATCAAGAAGAAATCGATTTCGAAAATATGGAACTTGAATTAGTATGATCGAAAAACAAAGTAAGGTACTCCTTCCGGCTTGGTGCTGGAAGGATGCCAAATCAACTGACGAAGTAAAACAAAATGTACTGAAATATATAAATCCGAAACGCTACCCAGGTTATAGGGTCCTGAAAGTATCGAAAGGATTTGCTATCTGCGAGAGGGAGATGTAAATGATTCCGATTCGAGTAAAACGAGGTTCAATGAAAGAGATATTAAAAGCAGTACGCGAGTTAGAAAGACGAGGTTTTGATTATGTTACTCAAATTAAACCGGTTTATAAAACCACAAAAGACTTTGTATATAACGAAAACAAGAACATCAAAGGTGGCTATAAATTCTACGGAATGGAAGAATACGTCTCTTATGAATGTTGGATGAAGAAGGTGGACTAAATGAACAGCAACGTGATGAAAATCGCAAGAATAAACTTACGTGGTAATACAATGGACCAAGGTTGGTTTAAGCACCTTACTTTAGATAACGGTAAGCCGTATATGGTAGCTATTACTGTATTAAGTGAAATTTTTTACTGGTATAAACCAACTGAGATACGCGATGAGAAAACAAATGAAATTCGTTATAAACAAAAATTTAAGGCGGACAAGCTTCAAAAGAGTTATCAGCAGTTAGCAGATTCATTCGGATTTACGAAACGTCAAGTATTAGAAGCTTGCAAATACTTACAGAAAAGAGAGCTAATATCGATTGAATTTCGCACCATCATAGTTAATGGAAATAGGCTCAACAATGTTATGTATGTAGAACCGATAGTAGAAAATATTCAAAAAATATCCATCTTATATCAAGACCCTATCACATTAGAAAGTGATACCCTCCCACATTATAACGGGGGAGGCTCCCACATTAGAACGGGAGAGACTCCCACATTAGAACGTGGGACAAATACAAAGATTACTACAAAGAATACAACAAAGATTACTACACTAAAAGATAATATGCCTTCTGACCAAAAAGAACGGTCAAAAGACTGCATCCCTTATGAAGATATCGTTTCTTATCTTAATGAACAAGCGGGTAAATCTTTTAAACATAAAACAGCGAAAACTAGATCGTTAATCAAAGCTAGAGTTAAAGATGGTTTTACTATAGATGATTTTAAACGAGTTATTGATATAAAAGCAGCGCAATGGTTAAACGACTCACACATGAGTCAGTACTTACGACCAGAAACATTGTTTGGAACTAAATTTGAAGGTTACTTAAACGAAAAAGGAGCGAAAAAACATGGCGGTAACAGCAATGCAACGGGTAGCAAAATCCCTGGATTTAAAGGTGAACTTCCATTCTGATAAATGTATGAAACATTCTTATGAAATAGGTGGCCAAAAGTTTGTTAAGCCAGTTCAAATGATTGAATTCAAGGGACAAGTTGTCTGCCCGCGATGTGTTGTTGAGGAAAACGACAGAGTGTTAAAAGAACAGGCGAATAATCATTACAAGAAAATCAAAAGATCTAAGAAATTGAACATGCTTACAAAGCACAGCATCATTAGTAACGAGGAAATTCTCGAAGCTACGCTTTCAAATTATAGAACCGAATGTAAAGAGACTAGGGCAAACAAAAAGCTTGTAGATGGAATTGTAGAGAGTCTAAAAGCAGGGGTGGTAAAAAACGTATTTATTGTAGGTGTGCAGGGTGCAGGTAAAAGTCATTTAGCTTATTCAATCCTAAGAGAATTAAGAGAGTATTTCTATCAAATATCAGATGGCGAGAAAGATAATGATGAACTAATTTATTCGAAAATGAAAAGTTGTTTATATGTAGAGATCGAACAGTTAATGCGACTTATCAAGGATTCATTTAACAACAAAGATTCTAAGTATACAGAAGAGTATTGTGTTGATCTTCTAACGAGCGTTGATTTCCTGGTACTGGATGATTTAGGTGCAGAGAGCGGATCTATGAACAGAACGGACGAAGCAAGCAACTTCATTCAGCGTGTACTATACGCCGTGACAAACGGAAGACAAGGGAAGGTCACTATTACAACAACTAATTTATCAAGCGGTGACATATTCAAGAAATACGACAAAAAGCTAGGTAGCCGGATTTTAAATAAGGCTGAAGCGATTGTATTTAAGGAAACATCAGATAAACGCATTGAACATTTAGGATTCTAAGGGGGAATTAAGATGTGTGCATGCAATGGAACAGGAGTAATTCAGAACGACATTGGAACGGGGATGTATCAGTTTGGGCCATGTATTTGCGAAGCAGCGAATCAAACACCTGAAGAAGTAGATAAAAAGCGTCATGCCGTTATGGCGAGATTAAGAGCAATTCATCAATTACAACTGGAGGGGAAATGGGATGGCCAGACTTGGAACAGAAATGGAAATGGAGAATTACACAATAGCAGCACAGCAGAGGAAGTACATGAAGAACTCGCGTCGTAACATGTATATCGCTTTAGAAGAGTTGGACCTTGTATTTGATGAAAGTGAAGTTATTAGGCTTCAAGAAATGTGGAAAGAGGGCAAAAACATCATTGAAATTGCAGTAGAGATGGGCAGACATCAATTAGAAGTTGCGGCGCTAATCATGGATCAAGCAGATAAGAACAAAATTAAACCTCGTCCAATGGGGTTAGGAGCATGAAGCAATTAACACTCGATGATGTTGTAGGAACTTTCGATTACGCAGCAAAGAGTACATCAGAGCAATTCTTATCGAAGCCACAGGGAATCCCTACTTATGCCGTGGATTTCTTCGATAAAGACCTTAGGCAAAAGTTACGGTGGTTTGAAGCGAAGACAAAGAGCGAAGCCGAGAGAATGGCTAGGAAGAAATATGGACAGATACAGATTGTTAACACGTACATTTCAGATCGGAGCTTGAAAGAAATTATGGAGCTAGATTAGGAGGGAGAAGGAATGGCTTTAAATCGCTGGTTAACTGATGAGGAGCGCGCAAGGGCAAAAGCTAACGGAATATGTACAAAAACACTATATTATCGCCTCTACATATCTGATAAATGGGAACTAGAGGAAGCCTTAACCGCGCCACCCGGAACGATTAGGCATGAATATGAAGGAGAAAATCATAAATGGCTTAAACTAGCGAAGGCTAACGGAATAGAAGTGAAGCTTTTTCATCAAAGGAGAAAACTCGGTTGGGGACATCATAAAGCGGCGACAAAACCAGTAAGAAAAAAGAAGGTGTCAGGTAAATGAAATACAAAGCAGTTCCAACAGAAGAAGATTACGAGATTGCAGCGCGTAACGGTATTAGCAAAATGAATGTGTATTTACGAGTAAATAAGCGTGGATGGGAGATAGAACGCGCTATAACGGTACCAGTTAGAAAGAAGAAATACGGGATAGGATTAAATGCCGGATTAAAAAAGTTAGCGGAACAAAATGTTATTAGCCATACAACATTATATAAAAGGCTTAAAAGTGTTATGGACCCTTTTGAAGCAGTAACAACACCAAAAAAACACAAACAGTGGGAGTCTTTAAGAGAAATAGCTAAAGAAAATGGGATTAGCACATCTTCATTTTACGCAAGGATGGATAAAGGTATGGATCCATACGAAGCAGCTACAAAGCCACTACGAAAGTATAAAAAGAAGCAAATCAGCTAGGAGGAAACATGGACAGGCAAGACAGGTTAATAGAACAATTGATTCAGATGAATATATTCAAGCTAAACGACGGGCGCGACTTATTTGAAGGGAGTTGCGAGGAACTGGCGGGGCTACTAGAAGGAGACAAAAACATTGAAAGAGATTAGATACCAAGTTTATACGAAAGATTGGACAGGTGTTACAAAGTTATTTGATTTAAACGCGTTACATTGCACGAAAGAAGGACGAGATGGATTAAAAGTTATCTTTTATAACAGCGCTGAAGCCATTGAAAGTCAAATCGTAGGTAAAGATAAAATACGACAGTATACAGGGTTAAAAGATAAAAATGGAATTCGGATATACGAAGGAGACATTGTTCGTCATGAAGAGTTTAAAGAGGATTCAGAGATATCATATTTAGCGAAAGAAATGTGTTTTATTGGAATCCCGATCAACAAAGAATATCGTAACGATTACTTTAATGGTGATGTTTATTTTACAGATTTAATGAGTGAGAACTTAGAAATACAAAAATGCGAAGTGATTGGGAATAAGTTTGAAAATCCAGAACTACTAAAAGGAGCGAATGAAAATGAATAAGGTATTTGATTATGAATTTGGCAAGATAGCAGTTACATGGAACCACATGCAAGTAATGCTAAACGAAATGAAACCGCGTTGCTTAGTTGATATTACGGAGTGCCTTGAAACTGATGGAACTTCTACGATGGATCAGGAAGAGTTAGGAAGATATATTGAGTTCTTGCAAGGAGTTAGGGAAGAAATGATTCAAGCTGATAAACATTTGGAGGTGAAGAAATAATGCCAGTTAAAAAGCCAATTCAACACGGAACATATGAAATCACCAAATTGTTAGCAAAATTGAAGGGAGAAAAGAAGTAATGACAAGTTGCAGCTACACGTATTGGGAAGAAGCGATTAAAGAGTTTTACAGAAAACAAGAAGTGGAAAGAGGTAATAAAAAATGACAACTAAGATTATTGTTTATACCAAAAATAATTGTCCTAACTGCATGCATGTGAAATTTGGATTAAAGGCAGCAGAGGTGGAATTTGAAGAGAGAAACATAGAGGAAAAGGAAGAATACAGAAAAGAGTTTGATACTTACGGATATAGTGCAGCGCCAGTAACGGTATTCCCAAGCGGGAATGTACTTGCAGGATTCGAAAGGAAAGAGTTTGAGGATGAATTGGGATTCTAGGAGGGATCGCATGAAGAAAGAAACTAAAATACAGCTGGAAGGTGAGCTTGAAAAGGTAGAAAGCGATATTAGTAATCTGGAATATCACCTTGTCATGATGGATGGTGAAAGGCAGAAAACGAGAAAAGCTTTGGACGAGTTGAAAAATCGGAAGAAAGAATTGAGAAGTTACTTATAAGGAGCGGAACAGGATGAAGTTAAGAACAAAGATTAAACGAGTAAGAGATGTAGAGTTGCCACGATATGCGAAGCCAGGAGATAGCGGTTTTGATCTTGTAGCAGCGGAGGACACGATTATCTGGCCAGGCGAAACAAAAGTTGTACAAACCGGATTAGCTTTCGAGATTCCACCAGGTTA
>WPCH01148928.1_pt1 | contig 12768 bp, 10 predicted proteins | sample 5399881 | NCBI WGS metagenome assembly WPCH01 (sample SAMN12869468, study PRJNA574797) | sludge metagenome | isolation source: wastewater treatment of pH5 | place: China:Beijing | collected 2019-05-20 | reverse complement strand
GTATATTTTGTCAAAATCGATTTCAGTTCCAGTTGCCAAATCAGTTTTCTTGCCATAGGGCATAGCAACGAAACATATTGATTTGTAATTATTTCCGCTCATTAATTCACCCAGTCCAATAATTCCCTATGAAGGCAATATCTTCAATTTGCGAGTAGCGTCAGAGTTAAGAAATCAGCACTCAAAAATTACATTGGAAGCAAATGAGTCTTTTTTTATAAGGATGTAATACTTATGATTAAGATAAATAGACAGACCATTTTATACATACCCATGTTTGATTTTGGTTATAGCATGCTTAGAAATAAGCCAAGTTTATCCAGTCGAATACCCCATCCGCTTGCTGTGGAGATAGCATCGAAGATGAAAGAATCCGGTAATTAAAGAAAAAATTGCTTCACATCAAGCGATTCTGGAAACAAGCATATAAACAAAAGCACTTAAAACCAGCCTGATTAAAGAAAAAACAACTGAAATCATTGAAAACGCAAGCATATAAATATTCAGAACCAGGATCCTCATAAAAAAGCCGGAAAAATCGGCATTGAGAAGCAGGGCAAAGGCATTTACAAGTAAAATGAAGAAAAAGATAGTAATCAGGCCTCTCCCTGCTCCTTTAAGGTCTTCTTTGCTCAGAGCTATGTGGGAGGAAATCGCAATTGCAAGAGCAAAATAAATCAAAAAACCGGGGGAAGCCAGATTTTCTGCCGTAAAAATGCTTTTAAAAAGCTGGATTGTCAGCATGAAAATATCCGCTAACGTCTGTGAATCGGGCTGTCCGGGTTCAAAAGAAAAATAATTTGAAAACGTGGAAAAGGAATCAGGAAGGAAAAGGTACATTCCAAGGATAAGGGCTGCGGTTCCGCTGAATATGGGACCCATGCCTATGAAAAAGTTCCCTATATTCTGATAAAGGCTTTTTGAGTTCCAGCTGTGGTTGACGTATCCCAGTACTCCATCCCTGGGTTTCAGGGTAAATAGTTTGAATTCACTTACTTTGTGCTTGAAAATATAGCACATGAGAAGGTGGCCTGATTCATGAATCGGAGTGCCTATCCAGGATGTGAGCATAATTCCTTTCATGCCGAAAATACTCTGGATATAAAAGTTGGCTCTGTGCTCAAGTATCCCAAGGAGTATGCCTGTGAGGATCAGAGCACCTGTGACACAGAAAGTTTCTAACAGACTGAGTTTTAGGGCATCGAAAAGTATATTTCCCATTTTTAAATTCCCTTATTATTTTAAATCCCCTTATTATTTTAAATCCTCTTATTATTTTAAATCCTTTTGTCTATTTTTTAATAAAGTTTGATTATCTATATTTATTCGATCATCTCTAATTCATTCATAGAAAAACCCGGATAGGTTCTTTAAATGTAGCTATGGAATAAAAATACTACAGAAAGTCAAATTAAAACTAAAAATTAAAATTAAAAATTAAAATTAAAAAATGTTGAAATCATACTATTCTATGATGCCATACTATTCTATGGTACCATAATAATTTATGATACAAAAAATCAGTTCTGGCTTGCAACATCAAACCAGACCGGGGTTTTGTCTTCAGGGTCACAGTTATAGTTTATGGTAATTTCCTCATCTTTCTTTATATCTTTTATACAGACGTATTTTAAAAGGCCGTTGTTGAAGTCTTTCTGGTATTTTGCGTTTGGGGTGTACGAGTGGTTATAAAGGGATCCATAGCCCAAAGCAATCGCTGCTGCTGTTGAATCGGTTCCCCATGCGAAGTAATAATTGTAGAGCCGGGTAAGCTCAAGAGTATTTACTTCTTCAGGAGGAAGGACGATAACCGGACAGGTTTCTATCACTTCACCTTTTTTAAGATCTCTCTGTGCAAATACGCCTCTACCTTTTCCTGGTGCGTCTTTAACACTTATCAATGACATTTGATCAGGCTCCTGCACGTATTGTAAACTGCCTGGAACTATTGCATTATTTTCTGAAGTCAACTCATTTATAATTTTCTGTCAGAAGATTTTCATAAAAAGGTTTTTGTAAATTTTTGCAGGCGTTCCAAAAATATTGCAACCCTTTTAGAAGTCCATACTAACATTTTTGAAACCGCGGAATTTTTAGATAGCGGAGACCGAAGAGACAGCAGAGACAGTAGAAACAGTAGAAACAGTAGAGACAGCAGAATTACTATTGTTCCTGATGCCGGGTAAGGCAGGGTATTTCCTGGGCTTCTTCCCGAATTACATGTTCCTTTCTTGAGGAAATGGTTTTTTCGGAATTCTTTCTCCCGAGAAATCTCCAGTATCCAAGCCCTATCAAAAAGACAGGGTAAATGATTTTCCACGTAAAACCTGAGACCAGAAAACTAAGAGACAGGAGTGCGAGAACCGAAAAAACCCATTTCTGCCAGCCAGATTCTGTTTTCCAGTAGGCGATAATGATAAAGGCATAGAGGAATACGAAGTTCTGGTTTACGAGCAGCATCATGGCTGACACAGGGATTTTGAAAACGTAAGTTCCGAGGATGAGTAAAATTGACAGGACATACAGCCCCACAAGGCTGGATACGGGGATATTCTTCCCTGAAAGCTTGCCAAAAACATCAGGGAAGGCACCTGTCCTGCCCCCGGCATAAAGAAGGCGGCTTGCAGTAAAGTTCCACGAACAGGCGTTTGCTGCAATTACTATCACCATGAGCCATATGAGATGGCTTCCACCGGGAGTAAAAAGGACAAGTCCTGAAAGACCCGCAGCCCCTTCCAGGGGGACACCTGAGGCGCTTGCTCCTGTACTTATGAGAGCCAGGACAATATAAATCGAGGTTACAAGTGCAAAACTCAACCAGTAAAGTAAAGGCACGTTTTTCTCGGGTTCTTTAATCTCCCCGAGGGAAAAAGAAAGGTTTTCCCAGCCAATGAATGCCCAGAAAAGAAGTGCTGAGACTTTCCAGACATTGTTAAGGTCTATTTTTTCACTGCCCCTGAAAACTTCACCTGCAAGCTCGAGTCCCGAACCCAGGAAATCAAGGTTAAAAACTATGAGAAGTCCCGTAAGCAGAAATAAAACAGCCAGAGCCGCATAGTTGATCATGGATACTGCTTTCATTCCTGCCAGGTTTGAGATAAACATTAATGTTACAAGAAGGACTGCAAACAGGGCTACTCCTGTCTCTGTCAGGCTGAATAGCTGCTTCATGTATTCGCTGCCGATAAGAGCAACAGCAGGAAGCCCGAAAAAGAAAGAACCGCCTACAAGATACGAGACTGCATACCCTCCCCAGGGACCCACGGCTTCTTCGGCATACCCTGCAAGTCCTGCAGTTGAAGGGAATTTCAGGCCCAGGCGGGCGCAGATCTGTATAAGAGGTACTGCAATAAGGGCAATCAGGAACCAGCCAAGAATCGCTTCATGAGCGCTGCCGGCATCGAGCGCAAGACCGGGAAGTGCCAGAATGCCTGTCCCGATAAGCATGCAGATTGCAAGTCCCAGTCCCCTCCTGAGCGTGATTGTTTTTTCCAGTTTTCTCATTTTTCCTCTTACATGTGTCCGGTAAAGTTCCAGCAAATATTATTAACGAATATTTATCAGCAAATATATTTTGTGCTACTTATATATATTCGCCACTACAGGTTAAGTAGAAATTGATTTAAAGGTTCGGTTTTGCAGACCTTAATAAGCCGTATAAGCTGCTTTTTCTTCCTTTTCTTTCTTCTTTGCGTTTTTCCTGACAAAACCGTAATACCCGATTCCTGTAAGAGCAACAGAATACAGAATTTTCCAGGTAAAGCCCGAGACAAGGAAGGAAATGGAAAGGAAAGAAAGACCCGAATACACCCAGCGCCTCCAGCCGGTTTCTGTCTTCCAGTAAGAGAGCAGGATAAAGCCGTAAAGGAAGAGGAAATTCTGGTTCACAAGCATGAGCAGGGAAGAAACTGAAATATCGAACACACAGGTTATCAGAAGCACCAGCACAAAAGCAATATACATGCTCAAGATGCTTGCCATGGGCTGTCCCCGTTTTGAAATTTTACCCAGAAAAGCCGGAAGTACTTCTTCCTTTCCTGATGCGTAGACAAGACGGCTTGAAGCAAAATTCCAGCAGGTCACATTGGCAATGATAACTACGCCCATCAGCCAGATAAGCAAATTTCCCGGAGGCGTAAATTTAACCAGCTCCACAAGCCCGGAAGCCCCGCTAAGGGGAATTCCGTCAGCATCTGCTCCTATACTTGTGGCTGCAAGCATCAGGTAAATAAAAATTGTCAACCCGAAGCTTAGCCAGAAAACCCGCTTAACATTTTTTTCGGGATTCTGTAGTTCTCCCAGCCCAAATGACATATTCTCCCAGCCCAGAAAAGCCCAGAAAAGCAGGGCAGAAATTTTCCAGACATTATAAGGGTCAGGAAAATGGACAGGACTATCGGAGCCGGAAATTCCCAAAACCATGCCTGTAATTCCTGATATGCCTTCAAATAGAGCATTTATTGAAAAAACCAGCCCCGAGGAAAAGAAATTGAAGTTATAGAAAGTAAGTGCTGCAATCAGGAACAAAAGTATGACTACCGCTGCGTAGTTGAAAAATGAAACAAGCCTGACTCCGGCAACCGTTATAAGAGTCATGGCTGTGATAATGAGAAAAGCCAGCAGATGCACTCCATAATCAGACAGGCCAAAGATATGCTGAAGATACTCTCCGCCAATGAGGGCAACAGCCGGTTCTCCAAGGATGAAGGAACCACAGACGAGAGCGGTTACTGCATATCCTCCCCATTCTCCTACAGCCTCACGGGCATAATGAAAAAGTCCCCCTGAATATGGGAATTTCTTTCCAAGTTCTGCACAGATCTGAATAAGAGGCATTGCAGCCAGGATAATCAGGAGCCAGCCGAAAACTACTTCCTGAACCGTTCCCGCATCGGCGACCAGACCGGGCAGTCCGAGGAGTCCCGAACCTATGACCATAAGAATTGCAAGGACCACACCTCGCCCCAGAGTTACTGTTTTTTTCAGTTCTGTCATGATTTTTATCCTTCAAGTTTAAGGATTCATACTTATCAACAGGTTTTACCGGCGGCTATGGGAATATGAAGTAAAGGTGAAGAGATAGAAAAAACTTTCAGCCCTATAACCTTTGCGTTTTTTAGGCTGCAGGTATTCTATTTGAGACCTGCATAAAGGTAAAATATCTAATAAGCCCGGAGATATCATTCCCAAGCAGGAATCTCACTTAAAAAATAATGTAAAATTTCAGGCCAGTTTTTCTGGCGATCTTACTATAAAGAGAATAAAAGTTGAAAAAAGGTGTTGAAAGCTGAAAACAGGAAGAAAAACCTTAAAAAAGCATTAAAAGTAATAAAGTAGACCTGGATTATGGCTGTCTATCTCCTTTTTTATTCTTTTTATCTCAATTCTTCTGGATTATCAATCCATCTATGTGTTATTTTTATCTAGGTTATCAATTAATCTATATGTTATTTTTATCTAGGTATCAATCCATCTATATATTATTTTTTTATTCGGGTTATCTGGAAGAACTCCACTCCGGTTAAATAGAGGAGAAATATAACACAGGCAAAAAATTAATAAAGAAATATAACAATACATTAAAAATAAATTTAATAATTTGCACTACAAGAGAATTCGAAGTCATGGAGACCCCCACATGAAGCGAAAATTCCAATCAGGTAATGATTATCTCGTTCTGTATGACTGCGGCACTGCCTTTTTGCGATACGGGAATTCTTCTCCTGTTAAATGCGATTATTACGAATGTGGAGACTTTATAACTATCAGACTGGGAGGGGACACAATGCAGATGAGGATAGAAGAAGGAGGCATCAGTTCGTTTACAGGAGATAGATGGGAGGAAATTTATCCTTTTGATATTGCAGCCTGAACTCACTATTTTTAGTTCGGCGTGGAAGTAAATATCAAAAATGGAATAAATCCAATAGACTATTAAAATAATAATGTGACGTATTGTAGTATATTATATTATATTATATTATATTGTAGTCTATTATAGTCTATTATAGTCTATTATAGTATATTGTAGCATATTACAATATATTTTATAATATATTATACTGATATAGATAAAAGGGAATTTTAAAAAAATTTGAAATAGAAGATAGAAACAGGGTTTTTAAAACCCTGAAAAACTACTTTTAACTGTTATTTTCATATCCATCTTCTGTTTTAATCTTTTTCTATGCAGATAAGTTCCCGTGCATAAGGAAGATTTTCTTTCATCCAGTCACAGAACTCTCTCCACTCATCAAGCTTGTGGTGGCGGCGCTGGAAATAAATGTTCCTGAGTTCGGCATAGTTTGTTATGACTGTCCTCTTCTGCATGTAAGCGCTCGGAAGGTCCTGAACAAGCTCCCTGAAAACTGCTTTCCGGTAAGCATTGTCCTCCTCGCTGTCTCCTTCACGCGATTTGTAGGCCTTGATAAGGTCATTCAGGTGTCTTATCTGTGTGTTCCTGTATTCGGTCATCTCATCAAAAGAAAAATCATGAGGAGCAAGGTCCCTGCTTGTAAGCTTATGCATTGTTGAGGTTGAATTCTTTTCCGTAAACTTGTATGTATCAAACTCTTTCCACCAGTAAAGGGGAGCTGTGAGGTCAAAACAGACCGTAATGAACCGGAGAAACTTGCCGTGCTCGTTTCCTGCGAGAGTCAGACGCTGGGCAAGGTTAAGGTCTTTTTCCCCGATTGTGCAGTTCCCTGCCTGATCAGGCTCGCTGCTGTCCATAAGGTGCCAGGAATTCATGGGGTTCCGCATTCCAAGAATCGCATAATAAAGGTTGTATGTACCGTGTAAATCTATTTTTATCATAAAAGCGCCTCTTTAACCCGGTTTTCGTAGAATTATAAAGCCGGTATGGTTAACTGATTATGGTAAACGTTTGTAAACCTGCTTCTGGATAATAACTTACAATTCATTTTAAATATCTGTTGCGCAGAAAAAAAGACTTTTCATGGGTAAATTATTTAAGAGAAACAGTCACCCTCTTAACTCATGATTTATCCCTTCAAGTATGACTTCTCTGCAAGTTCCGGGTTTTTCCGTCTAACGATAAGTGGCAGTACCGTATATTTCCAGTACGATACTATTAACTCAAATAAGCTGCAAATCCCATGTAAAAAGAGACCTGAAACCTGTTCTTAATCCGAGTTATTTCTTAATTAAAGGAATGTCCTTAACCTGAGAACTGTCCTTATATCCCGAAAATAGAATACTGAAAATCAGGATATTAAAATGACTTCTGTAGAGCCTCTTTATATTGTAACCCTCTTTCTCACAGGCGCATTTACAGGTGTAATTTCTGGCCTGCTGGGAGTAGGAGGGGGTTTTATCATGTTCCCGGTCCAGTACTGGCTTTTGCAGGAAAACGGGCTTCATCCTGACATTGCCATAAGGATAGCTCTCGGAACAAGCCTTTTTGTAATCCTGTTAAATTCCATCAGTGTAACTCTGAAGTACCAGCGGAAGAAGGCTGTGCTATGGAGGCAGGCAACTCTTATGGGAATTTTCGGGTCGGTTGCCAGTTTCGGGGGTTCGGCTGTAGCATCTTACCTTCCTGCATCCGTACTGAGCACAACCTTTGGTATTGTGGTCATTATCGGAGCGGTCAGGACCTATAAAACACCTGCTGCAAAAGAAACAGAAGAGATAAGCACCAGAAAACTCTCTTACATCTTTGCCGGTATCCTCATAGGCTTTTTTTCCGGGCTTCTCGGAATAGGAGGAGGAGTAATTGGAATCCCCATTATGTTGATTTTCCTGCATTTTGACATGTTGAAAGCTGTAGGGACTTCGGCTGCGGTAATAATGTTCACATCCTTTGGAGGCTCACTTGGATACATAATCCACGGATGGGGCCAGCCTGGACTTCCGCCTTATTCCCTTGGATATATAAATCTTCTTAACTGGGTTCTGCTGGCAATTCCCGGTTTTTTTGCGGCAAGAAAAGGGGCAGATATAGCTCATATCGTAAATCCCGAGTACCTGAAGCATCTTTTTGTACTTCTCATGATCTACGTGGGGCTGGAAATGATAGGAATTCTCTGACGAATCAGGCCATTTCAGAACTTAAATTGTTGAGGATTATAATCTCTCCTGTTCAGGGACTCTCGATAGCTTTCATAATCTCTCTTTTTCAGGCGCTTTCAATAGCTTTTACAGGGTCGAGTTTTGAGGCTTTGCGCGCAGGATAAATCCCTGAGAGGATGTTGACGATGAAAGCAAAGAAAGCGGCATATACAAAATTGAGTGCTTCTACTTCAAGGGGCAGGGTCTGAAGCCCGAAATACATCTCCTGAGGGACCTCTATTTTATAGTTCTGAAGCGCAACAATTGTAATATAACCCAGAACCGTGCCGAGGACCAGGCCTATGGCTCCGAGAACCAGTGACTGGAAAATAAATATCACCATTATGCTTTTTTGCGAGGCTCCCATAGCTTTCAGGATTCCTATTTCCCTTGTCCTCTGGGCAACAATGGTAATAAGGGTGTTTGCAATCCCAAAGCCTGCAATCCCGTAAATGAGGAGGTAAAAAATATTTACAAAAACCATCTGGGTTTCCAGAAGCCCGAGGATTTCGGCGTTTGCTTCACTCCAGCTTACTGCATTCAGCCCGGTTTCCCTCTCAATCGAAGATGCGATAACGTTTGCCTGGTAAGGATCTGCAACCCTTACCCCTATGGTGCTTACTACTCCGGGTTCATTGAAAAAGTCCTGTACTGAATCCAGTCTTGCATAGGCTATGGTTTCATCTGCAGCAGTACCGGTATGAACCAGGCCTACCACCTTAAAGGAAGTTGTCTGCGATCCTGGAAAAACAACGTCCACCCTATCCCCTATATGGACCTCAAGATTTTCCGCAAGCCTGTCACCGAGAAGGATTCCGTACTTCGTATGGACAAGGGTCAGGAGGTCTCCTTCTATAACGTCTTTATTTACCCTCATAACGTTCTCTTCGGATTCAGGGTTAACTCCCTGAAGTGAAACACCTTCGGCATTGTCCCGATATTCAAGCGCAGCCTGGCCCAGGTATTTGGGGGATACGGCTATAACCCCTTCTTTTTTAGCAATTAAAGCTGAGGTGTACCTGTAAAGATGGATGAACTCTTCTCCCTCATCCTGAGGACTGATAACGATATGGGGGTTATTTTCGATGCTTGACCTTACAAGCTCGTCCTGAAAACCTGAAAGCATTGCCATCATCACTGTGATAACGGCAACTGCCAGAGCAACGGCAAGTATAGCAAAAAGGGTCTGCTTTTTTCTGGATAATATCTGCCTTAAAGCAATTTTCAGTTCATACATCTGGATAAACTCCCTTATCTTACCAGACTGCCAGGTTTTCAGGAAACATCATACCTGCAAAGTTTCAGGCAAGTTCAACCTTCTCAGCATTTCACTTTTAAGATTCCGACTTCAGGGACTTTAAGTGATTAGATTTTTTCGGATATTCGGGGCTCCATAAATTTCGAATAATCAAACAATGAAAAGTATCTGATTTTCCAGGCATTCCTGAAATTTACACTTCTGTATTCATTTTTAGAGGGCTAATATAAATCTGTTTCTGGCAACGGGAAAAAAGCACAATATTTCAGGTGCAACTATACTCTCATCACCTTACTTTTCCCAATGTTTGATAATGAGGAGCATTTCTTCCAAAAATGCAGGCAAATTTTGCTGATGGATATTTTTAAATAGTATTGAATCGTCTCGATTACTACATTTTTGATGAATTTTCATCAATCCAAATACGAACTATCTTCCTACTATAATCAAATTTCACCTGCCGGTATATTATTAACTCCTGCTTTAGGACCCTGGAGGAAAAATGGACCCCGAAAGAATTAAGAAGATAAGGTTGATGGACCTTGAATTCCGGGCACTTCACAGCAAATTGTTTGAAGAAATGTTTTTTAAAAAAATAGCTGCATCCAAAAACGCCGAACTTAAAGAACTCAGCAAAAATCAACCTGCTGCCCTCATGATAATCGGGCTGGAAAAGGAAATTATGCCCTCAACTATAGGGATATATATGGGCATGGACCGCAGCAGCCTTTCAAGGATGGTGGATTCTCTTGAAGAAAAAGGGTTTGTCCGGAGAAATAACGACCCTGAAGACCGCAGGAAAGTCCTCGTTTCCCTGACTGAAAAAGGGGAAAAGTGTTCCGAAATACTGAATAAAATAAGCGAGGAGATGTCTGTGGAGCTCCTGGGGTTAGCTGGGGAGCAGGACTTCCGGGATTTTGAAAATAGCCTTGAAACAATGCTTCGAGTTTTGAGGAAAATTGATTCCTCAATATCAAATGGTAAATAATATCAAGTGCAGTAAAACCCGAATCCCGGATAAAATATACTGTAATCCGTAATAAACCTGACTGGAAAACATACTTATGTGAAAAACAGCCTCCTCAGGGGGATTTCTTATAAAAAACGTTTTTGAAAAAATGGGATTTTTTATTCTGAATAACCGTAAGGTTATAATGGCCCTTGTATTTTTGCTGATCCTTCTTTCCCTGCAGGGTGCCCAGTATATTGAAATGGCATCTGGAACCGAGACCCAGGTATCAAAAGATTCGCAGCTATACAAGGACTATGACCATCTTTTCCTGAAAACTTTCAGCACGGATAGCATCATATTGATGGTTGAGGGAAATGATGTGGGTACCCGGGCTATCATGAAAGCTGCCGACCTTCTCGAGCAGCAGGTCCTTATTGTTCCCGGAGTCACCACAGTTTCAAGTCCTGCTTCCATTATAAAGCAAATTAATTATGCAGAGTCGGGGAGGTTAAAGATTCCGGATTCTGACCGTGAAATCCGGGAAATGATGGAGAGATACCCGGAGTATTTCAAAAACCTGGTAATTGATAAAACCCATGCGCTCATAATTATTCAGATAGAAGGGGACAGCACAAACCAGCAGCAGGAAGACATTATCAATAACATAGAACTCGCGCTGGAAGGAGCTGAATTTCCTCCTGGCTATAAATTGACTCTTACAGGCAAGCCTTCCCTGATGCTTGACATTCAAAGTGAGATGGGGACCAGTATGGGCACTCTTCTGGGAATTGCCGGGATACTTATGGTGGTCGTACTTTTACTTGTGTTCAGGAATGTCAGGTGGGGACTGCTTCCGCTACCTGTTGTATTGTTAGGAGTCCTTTTTACTTTCGGGGTCATGGGGTATCTCGGAGTGCCTATGACAATGGTTTCAATGGCAGCTTTTCCAGTATTGATAGGCATTGGAATCGACTATTCTATTCAGTTCCACAACAGGATGGAAGAGGAGATCCGGGCAGGAAAAACTTCTTCTCAGGCTCTTGTATCTACGGTCAAGAACACAGCACCTGCAGTGTTGATAGCTCTTGTAATGACAGCTCTCGGTTTTATCTCTCTATTTACTTCTGTCGTCCCTATGATCCAGGACTTTGGAAAACTCCTGCTCATAGGTGTAATCATGTGTTACATTTCTTCACTCTTTTTCGGGCTGATTACCCTTTACAGTTTTGACTGGATCTCTCGAAAGAATCCGTATGGATTATTTATGAAGAAATTAAAAAAGAGCAAAGCGGACGATAGTGAAGATCACGGGTTAGAATCAGACTCCAAAAATTCTGAATATTCTGGATATGGTTCTATTTCCGTCACTGGAGAGCGTGAACCTGGAATAATTGAAAAAATCCTGAGAAAAATCACTGGTCTTACGCTCAAATATTCTACACTGGTCCTTATATTTGCCCTTTTTACCTGCTGTGCAGGGCTTTATGTTGACCAGTCAATTCCCATCCAGACAGACACCAATTCCTTTATCCCTCAGGACATGCCTTCCCTGATCAATTATAAAAACATGCAGAATATATTATCGGGGTCTGGGGACCACCTGAATGTTATCCTGAGAGTAAAAGATACAAGTGATCCGGAGTTGCTGAGGTGGATAGATGAGTTTTGCCGGCACGAGGTTGAAAACAGAGGGCATGTTCATAGTGCCTCAAGCATTGTAGATCTCGTAAAAGAACGAAACAGCGGGATAATTCCCGAGACTTCGGAGGAAATTCAGGCGATATATGACGAAATCCCCGCAAGCCAGAAACAGCAATACATAGAAGGAGGTCAGCTGCTTCATATCGACCTCGATATAGGAAACGCAATGGCAGACCTTGAAGTTGCAGGAATTAAAGAGCTCAGGGATATTATCCTGCAGGATATACAATGGTTGCAGCCGCCTCCCGGAGTTTCGGTTACGGTTACGGGAAACTCTGTAGTTATTATTGATATGCTTGCCGGGCTCACAACAGGCAGAAGTCAGATGACTTTACTAGGTGTTTTCCTGGTATTTGTGGGTCTCCTGGTTGTTTACAGGAACATCGTAAAGGCTCTTTCTCCCATTATCCCGATGCTGGTGGTAATCGGATGGTCAGGCCTTGTCATGGAAGGGCTTGGAATTGCCTATAACCCAATGACTGCAGTTATGGGTGCGCTGATTCTTGGAGTGGGCTCTGAATATGCGATCCTTATGATGGAACGTTATTTTGAAGAAAAGAATGCTGGAATGAGCCCTGTGGAAGCTATTTTCCAGGCTTCTTCCACCACTGGCACTGCCCTTATCGCTTCGGGAGCCACAACAGTTTTCGGGTTTGCAGCCCTTATATTTTCACCTTTCCCCATGATAAGTAATTTCGGACTGGTGACTGTCATAGATGTCCTCCTGGCACTGGTTGTAACCTTCGTTATTTTCCCACCCCTGATAGTCCTCATGGACAGCCAG
>WPCH01008520.1_pt1 | contig 12784 bp, 10 predicted proteins | sample 5399881 | NCBI WGS metagenome assembly WPCH01 (sample SAMN12869468, study PRJNA574797) | sludge metagenome | isolation source: wastewater treatment of pH5 | place: China:Beijing | collected 2019-05-20 | reverse complement strand
GCTGGGCTTGCGTTCAACAACGCTGCTTTCGCTTGATGAACAATCAACAATTTTCATGCCCAACAAGCTGCTTGCAGCCGACATGCTGATCAACCTGACGAAACCCACGGCTGAGCAGCGGTACAGTATTCCGCTGACAGTTGCCGCCGGCAACGACATCTCCGTTGTAAAAGAAGCTTTGTATCGAATTGCGCTCGGGCATCCTGCTGTTCTGGTTTCGGAAATTTCATCGAAGATTCCCAAGATCCACGCATTAGTGGATTATCTGCGCGCCAATACGGCTACTTTATCAATTCACGATCCAATTCGAGCACCCATTGAAATGATCGCTGATAATTATGAGTTTGCAACTAATCGCTTGGAGCATGAAGCCCATGTAAACACCCACCTCATCCTGTTGGAAGAGAACATTCGAACCATGGTGAGAGGAATTCGTACTCGCGAGATGAGTGGAATCTCGCGGCAGGAAATCTTAGAGATTAAAGACATTTATTTCGGTGCGGTAGAGAAATGTACTGTTGAGTTGTTGTCACATATAGAAAAGTGGATTTCAACGCGTGATTTTTGGCTTAAAGAGGATGATTATCGACTGCAGAAAAAGATCTGGCACGAGCGCAGTGAGAGCCTGACTTTGCGTTGGGAGAATCTGAAGAAATGCGTCTTGCATCCAGATGAGAGCATGGAGCTGCGGCTTGATGACCAGGCGGAAGAAATGATTGAATGGCTGAACCGCGACTTTAAGCTCGTGCACGGTATCTGGAAAAATCCGATGGCTGAGGTCACCAGCGTCAGTACTGATGAAATCAACCTCGAGCTGCACTATTATGTAGATAATATCAGGCTTGAAATGGATGGGCGTCCGCGCCGGGTGAGATCTGAGTTAAATCAGCTCATCCGCTACGTTTTTATTCAGGAGGGCATCTGGTCATAGGCTGAGTGGATTGCATGCCCCATAAAACATAGAGAACCCCCACCATCTGGGGTTCTCTATCTGTTTTAACGAGTTATTTGTCTGTTAAAAGGGGGGCTGCTTTTCAATCAATCGTTGGTAATCGTCAGGATTGTCAATATCCAACAGCAAATCGGGCTCTGAAAAAGGGATATAACAAATTGGGAATTGTGCAAATAGAGCGCGGGCGCCGGTATCACCTGCCAAATGAACAAGTTGAGCGAAAATACTTCTGTCGAGCAGCACGGGGTTTGCCCGCTTGCCATCAACTGTGGGGATGAAAATGGGCTCAGCCGTGATACTGCTGCGATAAGTTTCGATAATCTCCTCGACGACATGCAAAGGAATTTGCGGTTGGTCGCCCAGAAAAACCATTGCAGCGGCAACATCACTGCTCAGGGCTGCTACCCCTGCTTTGACTGAGGTGCTCTGGCCGCTTTCCCAATCGGGGTTGTGAATAAAGCATACCGGGAGATTAGCGAGTGCCTTTTGAACTTCTTCAGCGCCTGCGCCGGTGACCACGATCAAAGGGGCGCACCCGGCTTCGAGCGCCAGGCGGGCCACCCAGCGGATAATGGGTTTGCCGCACCAGGGCAGCAATAGCTTCGGTTCTCCCATACGCTTAGATCCACCGGCGGCGAGGAGAACTGCGCCGATCTTTTTCTCGTTTGCGGGCATGCTCAAGCCACTACGTTGTGGGCGGTAGCCACGATTTCAGCCATAATTGACAAGGCGATTTCGGCCGGAGCGCGAGAGCCAATTTTGAGTCCAATTGGGGCATGTATGCGCTTCAATTCTTCTTCAGTCGCGCCTTCCTGGCGCAGGGCTACCAACCTGTTCGCGTTTGTAACCTTGGAACCCAATGCGCCTATATACCTTGCCGGGCTGCGCATCGCGTAAAGCAGGGCTGGATTGTCCAACTTGTCATCATGACTGAGGCAGACGACACACGTAGAGGTATCTAACTTCAAATTTTCCAGAGCTTCATCCGGCCATTGGAGTACAAGTTCGTCTACATGCGGAAAACGTTCTCGAGTGGCAAACGCTGAACGGGGGTCAATCACGACGGTATGGTAATCCAAGGTGTTTGCCAGCGCAACCAGCGGGATGGCGATGTGTGATGCGCCGATAATCAATAAACGCGGCGGCGGCAAGATGAAATCAGCAAAGACAGTGATACCACCTGGCAGTTCAAGCAAAGCAGCCTTGCGCATTGTCCACATTTCTGCCACAAGTGCATGCGCCGCCTGGTCAAGGCTGGGGCTGCCCAGTGTACCGTGCATAACACCATCAAACGTGAGGTGCAATTTATTGGCTGCACCTTCGCCACTGACGACCGTGAGCAGTGCTGCCAATTGGTTTTCAGCGATAGATTGCTCAACCAAGGCTGAGATGCCCTTCCAGGCTGCAGATTCCATCGATTCGACAAAAATCTCTACCGAACCACCGCAGGAGAGACCGACCTCCCATGCTTGTTCGTTGCTGACGCCGTAACTTAATAGTTTCGGTTTGCCGCTCTTTAGCACCTCTTTGGCTTCGTCGAATACAGCGCCTTCAACACAACCGCCAGTAACAGAGCCATAAATAGCCCCATCATCGGCGATAATCATCATCGATCCTTCAGGGCGCAGCGAGGAACCGGTAACTTTGATGACAGTCCCCAATGTAATACGTTTGTTTTCAGTATGCCATTTTTGGGCCACATCCCATATTTCTCTCATCAGTGAACTCTCCTATTCAATGATCCAATAAAAAGTTATTTTCGTTGCACCCATTTATTTTATCCTTTTATTGGAGTGCGATTACTCTTCCTGATAAACTGCCGAACGGTTGCAAGGTCAGGGATGCCCAAGCGACCGCCTGGGCGCGTGGCTTTAATGGCGGCACTGGCATTTGCAATCTCCACAGCATCCGCAATGCACTCACCACGAAGAATGGCGGCGGTGTAAGCGCCATGGAAAACATCGCCGCAGCCGGTGGTATCCACAACCTCAACCCGAAAGCCTGCCACGTGCACGCCTGCGATACCGTTTTCCGAATACCAGCAGCCGTCTTCACCTGCGGTGATGATGCAGCAGGTACGGTTATCAGTGCAAAGCGCGGCTGCCATATCCGCTTCATTAGATTGACCGCTCAGCGTGGCTCCTAATTCTCTGCCAATCACGAGATGGTCAATCAGCGGCAGCAGTCGGTTCACATCTGGCGGTGGGTTGGGTTCTACATCTGCTATCACGGGGATGTTCAGCGAGCGGGCAATCCCAGCTGCTTTGATGCCTGCTTCGCCGCCATTATCATCTACATACAACAGGCGGGCTTGTGAAATTAACTCGGGAGTGATAGTGTGCAGCGGCAGGGCGAGCTTTCCGCCGCTGTGCAGAATGGTGCGTGTGCCTTCCTCAAGAGAAACGATAATGATCGAATGATACGGACTTCCTTCTGCATCTTGATGGCATGGTGTGCAATCCACACCCTCCCGTTCCATTTCGGCGATGGAGAATAACGAGAGGTTATCGTAACCGAGGCGGCAGCCAAAGGCTGTGCGGGCGCCTTGCCTGGCAGCGGCTACCATGGCAGTGGCTGTTTGTCCGCCGCCCTGACGGTACGATTCGAGAATATCCACTTTGCTGTCGGGAAGCGGGTATTGCGCCACCAGCAGCAGGTCATCTACAGCGATCGTACCAATTCCGAGAACGTCCCAGCGAGGATTCGTCATCTGTCACACTCCATGGCGCTACTATACCACAGCCAGGATTTTACACCTGCATTGAAAGTAAAACAAATACCCCTAAAACCCTCTGAATTTGACATTTAACCCGCAAACCTATACAATATTAAAAATTACGAAAATGAGATTGCTGTTTTTAGAAAAGGAGAAAGAATGAAAAAGAGTTACCTGTTGATCACGATTATTTTAACCTTGGCGCTGCTGCTTGCAGCGTGCGGTGCACCACCTGCCACCCAGGCTCCGATTGTGCCACCTCCGGCTGCAACTGAAGAACCGGTGGAAACTGAAGCACCCGCAACACCAGAGGAAATTACCCTGGTGGTTTGGGATCAATTCTACCGCGATGTTGAAAGTGAGGTAATGAATACACTCAACGCCGAATTCGAAGCTGCCCATCCCGGGGTAAAGATCGAACGGGTTACCAAGACGCTGGATGATCTGAAAATCACCCTGAAACTGGCTTTGTCGCAGGCAGATGGACCGGATGTGGCCCAGGTTAACCAGGGGCGCAGCGATATGGGCGCAATGGTGCAGGCTGATTTACTGCTGCCCCTGAATGATTATTCCGCCACCTACAAATGGGATGAACGCTTCGGCAGCTCGATTGCCGGGCGTAATAGCTTTACTGCTGATGGCGTCACCTTTGGTGAAGGCAACCTTTATGGTGTGAGCCCCACCGCCGAAGTGGTAGGCGTTTATTACAACAAAACCATTTTCGAAGCCAATGGCTGGGTAATCCCTACGACCTTTGCTGAGTTTGAAGCCCTGCTTGGCACCATCAAAGCAGCAGGCTATACTCCCATCTCATTCGGCTCACTCGACGGCTGGAATGCCATCCATGAGTTTAGCGCAGTGCAGCACCTGCTGGTGCCCCTCGATGAAATTAACGCATTTGTTTACGGTATCGAAGGCGCAACCATAAATACTCCTGAAAATCAGCAAGCTGCCGCAATCATGCAGGATTGGGTGCAGCAAGGGTTCTTTACCGAAGGTTTTGCCGGCATCGGTTATGACGACAGTAATAAGCTCTTCAAAGCTGGCGAAGGCGGGGTAATGACGATCACGGGCTCATGGCTGGCAGGAGAACTGATCGGCGAAACTGACCAGGAGTTCGGTTTCTTCCTGTTGCCTGGTGCTGAATCTCAACCCAGGGCAGCCATCGGCGGTGTGGGTATTCCCTTCTCCATCCGCAAAACTTCAGCACACCCTGATCTGGCTGCTGAGTACCTGGATTGGATGATTAGCCCCCGGGCTGCGGAACTGTGGGCTGATTCTGGTATGGTGCCTGCAATGCCTCTGCCTGAAGGCTATGTTGCAGCAGGAACCCCATTGTTCAACGATACGCTCGTCGCTTGGGATACCATCAACTCAGAAAATGCGGTAGGTCACTATATTGATTGGGCAACCCCAACAATTTACGATACCCTTGTATCAGAGCTGCAGAAGCTCTTCGGTCTTCAAACTCAACCTGTTCAGTTCACTGAAGCCGTTCAGGCTGATTTTGATGCATTCCTGGCTGGTAACTAATCAATAAGCGCAGCCCGCTTCCTTGCTTGATGGAAGCGGGCTGTCTTTTTTCTGGAGATGATTGGTGAAAGCTCACCAACGCTGGCCAGGTGAGTCGCGTTTTACTGGTTGGATGTATATCCTGCCCGGGCTGCTGATTTACCTGGTTTTTATCGTCTATCCAATCCTCGAAACCATTCGCACCAGTTTCTATCGCTGGGATGGTTTCAGCAGTAATCGCGTCTTCATATTATTCGATAATTATATTAAGCTCATCAGCGACCCGCAATTTCTGAAGGCGCTGCTTAATAATCTGACCTTTATCATTTTCTATTCGATTATTCCCATCTTCATTGGTTTACTACTTGCTTCACTTCTCGGCCGCAAGCCCCTGCCCGGGATGTCTTTCTTTCGCGCCGGGCTCTTTCTGCCGCAAATCCTCAGCATGGTGGTTGTGGGGGTTACCTGGCGCTGGATTTTTAATCCAGCGTTTGGCTTGTTGAATTCAGGGCTTAGGGCTGTGGGGTTAGATCATCTCACCCGAGCCTGGCTTGGCGATTTTCAGCTGGCGCTGCCTTCTGTTGGTGTGGTGGGCACGTGGGTTATGTACGGGTTCTGTATGATCCTTTTTCTCTCCGGCATGCAGCGTATTCCAGAAGATCAATACGAGGCGGCGGAACTTGATGGTGCAAATGGGTTCCGGCAGCTTATCCATATCACCCTGCCCAGTTTGAGGAGTGAGATGAGTGTGGCGCTTATTACCACGATCATTGCCGCGCTGCGCGTTTTTGACCTGGTGTACGTCACCACCAAGGGCGGGCCGGGTGATTCAACCCTGGTTACAGGCTTTTTGGTGTATCGCTCAGCATTTCAACAAAACCAGCTTGGGTATGCCTCAGCGGTAGCCACGGTGATGACGTTGCTCATTTTAATAATTTCGTTGATCATTCTGCGCTTTCAAGCCAAATCAGAGGAAATCTCATGAAGCCGATGCAATGGAAGCGTTTATTGCCGAATTACCTCGTTCTCGTGTTTTTCCTTTTACTGATTCTCATCCCTATCATCGGCTTGTTTTTTGGCGCTTTCAAAACTGATACAGAGATTATCCGTGGACCGCTCTCCCTTCCGACCCAAATAAGACTTGACGCTTTTAAAGAAGCCTGGGTGACTGGCCGGTTTAATTATTTCTTTCGCAATAGTGTAATTGTTACGATAGTGGTGGTGGTTGTCAGTGTGCTGCTTTCCACGCTCACGGGGTACGCCTTCGGGCAGCTGCCAGTACCGGGCAGGGTACTTCTCTATCCTCTGCTGCTTATCGGCTATATGGTGCCGTTTGAGGCGGTGATTATCCCCCTGTACCACATGATGAATCGGATGGGATTGACCGATACATATTGGGCATTGATTTTGCCTCAAATAGGCTTGAGCGTTTCATTTGGCACGTTATGGATGAGCAGTTTCTTTAGAACTGCACCTCCGGAGCTGGTAGATGCTGCGGCAATCGATGGCTGCAATCGTTGGCAAATCCTGTGGAAGGTGTTGTGGCCGTTGGCGCGACCAGCTGTGCTCACGCTGGTGGTGTTGATTTTTATGTGGACCTGGAATGAGTTTTTGCTCGCGCTCGTCATGATTCAAAAGGAGACCATGCGCACCCTGCCGGTTGGGCTGGCGTTCTTCCAGGGTCGTTACTCTGCAAATATCCCGCTGATGGCAGCCGGCGCACTGATTGTGGCTGGACCAATTTTATTGGTGTACATTGTTTTCCAACGTTACTTCATCCGTGGTATGTTAGGCGGAGCGGTGAAAGGATGATCTTTTTTCTGATTGGAGGAATTAGATGAACCAAAACGACACGCTCTTTGTAAACGAGGCTGCAAAACATGCTTTAGATATCTTGCACCAATGCACAACCTCTTACGGGTTTCGCGCATCTGCCGACCCCACAGGCTATCCGCAGGTGTGGAGTCGGGACAGCGCCATAACACTGGTAGGCGCACTTGCAACCGGAGATCAAAGCCTGATTCATGCAGGACAACTTTCTCTTGATGCCCTCAGCGAAGCGCAAACCTGTTGGGGGATGATTCCTCTGAACGTCAACCCGGATACTGGTGTTGTCAGCACTGAAAATGCAGGCTCTTGCGATGCCAATTTATGGTACATCCTGGGGCAATACGCACTCTTCCGTGCCACTGGAGATCGCAGCAAGCTGAAAACTAACTGGCAGAAGATCAACAATGCCCTTACCTGGCTGCAATATCAAGATATGAATGAATGTGGTTTGTTGGAAATCCCTGAAGCCGGCAACTGGATGGATTTGATTGCAGTGCGCTACAACACTCTTTATGACAACACCCTCTACTACGCCGCAACACTTGCCTATGAAGAGATGCGTCGCGATCTGGCGCAAGAGGTGGAAGACTTCGCCTGCCATATCGATGCAGATTCAATTCACCAAAGGCTTAATCTGCTCTTTTGGATTGATCGCTGCTGGGTTGCCTCTCATTTTGCTGAGCATCTCGAAAAACTCAAAGCCATTCGCCTTGAATGGTACATGCTTTACTACAACATTGGCACCATATCCAGTCGGCCATTCTATCTACCCTGGGTGGCGTTCCGCGAATATGGCGATTGGTGTGACAGCCTGGCAAATGTGCTGGCGATCCTCACCGGCATTGCCGATGGCCATCGTTCAGAGCATATCCTGCGTTATATGAAGCAGGTGGGCATGGCTGAACCGTACCCCACCAAAGCTATCCATCCGCCGATCTACCCTGGCGAGGCTTCGTGGCGCGAATATTATCGCAGCCGCAATCTCAACCTGCCCGATCAATACCACAATGGAGGAATCTGGCCGATGGTTGGCGGATTTCACATTGCGGCGTTGGTGAAGCGCAATTGGCTGGATGAAGCGGAAAGGCTGCTTATACGGCTTGCTGAGGCAAATCGGCAGGGGTCCAACGCGCCGTGGGAATTTAACGAATGGATGCATGGCAGAACCGGATACCCCATGGGGTTTGGTCACCAGGCTTGGTCTGCGGCTATGTACCTTTACGCTTGGAATGCCGTAAACACAGGCAAGCTGCCGTTGTTTGACGATTTGCAAGCCGCCAAACCTGCCCGTGCATTGGCAGAAGAAGTAAATACGGCATATTTTCACCCAGGCGGGGGGCAGGAAGGCTGATGCATGTCGAATAAATTAGTCGGATCCAATTCACAGTTAATCAAACAATCGGGGTCGCATTGAAGAAAATTATTCTCGTCTCCTTGACTATTCTGGCTTTTGTCTTGCTCATCTCCGCATGCAATAAAGAAGACCCCGTGCTGGGGATTACGCCCGAGGTGGTAAAAGACAGCGCGCGCCTTCGATATTGCACTCAAGAAACCTGCCTTATACTTGAGTTCCTCGATGATGATCTCTTGCATGTGGAATACGCCCGCGAAGGCGCTCAACATGATTTGAGCCAGCCAATTTGGGTTTCACCGATGGTTTATAAAAGTGATTATGCCGGTCCGGATGAATTTAAGACAATTTCAGACAATCAGGTAAAAACTGCCTCACTCAAGGTGGTGGTAAATCAAGATCTCTGCATATCGATTACAGATATTACAGGTGACTCTGATTGGCAATTTGCCCACTTCTGCCCAACGGACATGGAGGGCTATCGCAAGCACCTCTCTATTGAAGCGCCGGATATCACCGATATTTACGGATTAGGAGAACAATTCATAAAACCCGGTGAAACCGATGGCAATTGGTTTGGCAAAGTGCGCTATCCGGGAGTAGACCAGGGGAATGCCATGGTGGGCTTCCAGCAGGGCATGGTGGGGAATGCGCAGTTTTCAGTCGCGTATTTTTTGGGTGAAGCATTGCAAAACTTCGCTCTTTTCATCGATAACCCTCAGGCGCAAACCTGGGACCTGCGTAAGCAGGTTTGGGATATCAATGTCGCCGGTGATGCCCTGCGCTTCTATGTGTTTACCGGGCAGGATCTGCCTGAGGTGCGCCGCGACTACATGGCATTGACCGGTACGCCGCCCGTACCGCCGAAGAAGATGTTTGGGTTGTGGGTTTCTGAATACGGTTTTGACAATTGGGAAGAAATGGAAGAGAAACTCGCCTCGCTGCGTGCCAATCACTTTCCGGTGGATGGGTTTGTGCTTGACTTGCAGTGGTTTGGCGGTATCCGCTCTGACTCAACCGAAAGTTCTATGGGCGGTCTCAATTGGGATACGGTGAACTTCCCCGACCCTGCCGGGCATATCGCCGCATACCGTGAACAGGGCATCGGCATCATGACGATTGAGGAACCCTACATCAGCGCCGGTTTGCCCGAGCATCAGGCGTTGGCTGAACACGGCTATCTGGTAAGGCAATGCGAAGGCTGCGAACCGGTTTTACTCACCGCCAATCCCTGGTGGGGCATCGGCGGGATGATGGATTGGACCAATCCGAATGGGCAGGTTTATTGGCACGACACCAAACGCCAACCATTGATTGATCTTGGCATTATTGGGCATTGGACCGACCTTGGCGAACCGGAGTTGTTTGATCCGGTCTCTTGGTATCATGGCGTTGAAGACGGTTACGTATCCCTCAACAATCAGTATGACATTCACAACCTTTACAACCTATTGTGGAGCAAAGGTATTTTTGAGGCTTATACGCGTAATGAGGTTGAACAACGCCCGTTCATCATGTCGCGTTCAGGTGCACCGGGCAGCCAGCGTTATGCCGTGAGCATGTGGTCGGGGGATATTGGCGCCAATCTCGAAAGCCTTGCTGCGCATTTGCAGGTACAAACGCAGATGTCGCTTTCGGGTATGGACTATTTTGGCTCGGATATTGGCGGGTTTTACCGTTCAAATTCTGACGGTAATATTGATTATATCTATACTCCGTGGCTGGCCTCAGGCGCTTTGTTGGATGTGCCTTTTAGGGTGCATACCCAGAACTTGTGTAATTGCCGTGAAACTGCCCCAGACCGTGTGGGAGACCCCGAGAGCAACCTGGCGAATGTACGCCTGCGCTATCGCCTTAGCCCTTATCTCTATTCTCTGGCGCATCGTGCCAACCTCTACGGCGAGGCGCTCTTCCCGCCGCTGGTGCATTATTATCAGCAAGATGAAGAAGTGCGCGAGTTAGGGAACCATAAGATGATTGGACGCGATTTACTTTCAGTTCATTCTGCCAAGCTTTACCAGGAGTATATCGATGTTTACCTGCCTGCTGGCGACTGGGTGGATTTTACAACCGGCGAGTGGATAAACAGCGAGGGACAATGGCGGGAGAAGTATCCCATGGGCGTTCATGGCGTGCTGCAGCTGCCGCTTTTTATGCGCGCTGGGGCGATTGTGCCGCTGATGTACGTGGATGACCAAACCTTAAATATCACCGGTTTGCGTGCAGATGGCAGCGTAAGAGATGAACTAATCTTGCGCATAGCTGCCAGCAGTGAGGCATCAAGTTTTGTACTCTACGAGGATGATGGAGTCTCGGTTGCTTATCAGGCTGGGCAGGTGAGAACGACACTGATAAGCCAGGAGCAAAACGGAAAGCAGGTGAATGTCACTGTAAGTGCTGCACAGGGTACATTCTCTGATGCGCCTGACGATCGTGATACTCAGCTCGAACTGATAACGGAATTTGGCAGCAAGCCCCTGTCTGTAAAGATGAATGGAAAAGTACTGCCAGAAGCGGCAACAGAAACAGAGTGGCAGCAGATGACGAACGGCTGGTTCTACTCTGCGCCGAACCTGGTGTTGGTTAAAGCGGGTGTGCTGGATGTGACGCTAGAAAAACGGTTTGAGATTAATTACTAAGCAGCAAACGAGTTCCTTTAATCGAGTCTTACCATTCAATCAACGGCAGAATGTTCTTATCCACGTCTGCCTCACTCTGCGGAGTCTGCACGTTCCGGTAGAGGAACCATTCTTCGCTGTGCATTACCTTATCTCCAGGTTTGAGGTCGACCAGTGGCGCGAGTGATTCCAACTCCAGCATCTTTTGATTGGTGTATGCTTCGAAGTTGACGTTGAAATCGGGATATTGTGCGCCGGGAAGCCAGGCAAAACGCTTAAGGAACAGCTGATCTTCTACTGCGTAAGCTGCCCATCCATAAGGGTTTTGCACACCAAATTTCTGTGGTGTAGCTGCCGCACCGGAAGCTTGTCTGAGGAAGACATAACGCGCCCCCCAACTCCAGCGCGGATCATTCATCTGCGTGTAACCCCATAAGCTAAGGTGGCGTACTGGCAGCAGCAGATGAGAGGGTTCGAGGTTCAGCGGGATGATAGCCGTGCCGCCAGCGCGCATCATGGTTACTGCCCAGGGAGCCAGACTTAGCGTTTCGCTGCCAAGGTTCTCAACCCAATGCTCAATATAAAAACCATTGCGGCTGTCAATCGGTTGGATGCAAATCGTCTTTTGTACTCCGCTTGGTTCCATTGGTGAGGTAAAGCGGGCTAATCCATTTTGCTCTTGAAAAGAGACACTGAAATTATCCGGCGCATAGGTGAACGTCTCAACTTCAGGGGCGCACCACAAGCGATGACCGCCGTATGTTTTACATTCATTCCCAAAACGCGTACCTGCATGTTGAGGGTTTTCATAGAACAAGTTGGAGCCATCCAAGAAACCACAAAAAATAATGCGCGGGCCAATCGCTGTAGTGACGACCAGCCGAATATCGTCATGACTTAGCTGTACACAGTCCTCCCAGCCGTGGTACCTGACCAACTCGATTTTCATCTCTTCAGCCTCGCCTCTGCTTTTTTACATTATAGCGGCAATTAGCCAGTGTACTCGCTAATTGTAAAAAAAATAAATTTTCACTGACTTGGCTTGCATGCTTTACATAATAAAATCAAATCAAAACTGGGATGAATGTCATCAAAACCGCAGCAGATTATAAGTATATTGGTAAAAAACAACTAAAAATCGCGCAACCATACTACAATATTGGTACACAACATATCCATAGGAGAAAACTGTATGCCAAGCAAAAATGTAAGCGTTGATGCTGTTCTTTTACAAGGGTACCAAATCGAAGTCAAATCAAGGCAGCATGTCACCATTGTTGACCAGCCGCCGGCGGGCGGCGGGGAAGATTCAGGCCCGACACCGCTGGAATTCTTGTTGGTTTCGCTCGCGAGCTGCTTTTGTACCATTGGCAAAATCATTGCCATGCAAAAACGGCTGCCTCTGCGCGCGATTGAAGTCCACGTTGAAGGAGAGTTGGACACAGATGTTCTGATGGGTAAACGTGACGATGTTCGTGCGGGTTTCTCAAGTATTCGTGTTGTCACAAAGATCGATGCCGATATGAACCAGGCGGAAAAAGAACAGTTCGTCCGGGAGATTGATGCCCGCTGCCCGATTTCTGACAACATCGTTAATCAGACTCCGGTTGAGTTTGTGGTTGAGTAATTCATAACAATGAACGCTGACGACAAGCACCGTGACGCAAATTCAACTCCGATCGAGGCAGACCTGGGGAATAGACTGAGGGGCTACCGCCTTCGACGGGGTTATTCTTTGCGTACATTGGCAGATCTCAGCGGTTTGAACATCAACACACTTTCTCTCATCGAAAACAGCAAATCTT
>WPCH01319497.1_pt1 | contig 12849 bp, 17 predicted proteins | sample 5399881 | NCBI WGS metagenome assembly WPCH01 (sample SAMN12869468, study PRJNA574797) | sludge metagenome | isolation source: wastewater treatment of pH5 | place: China:Beijing | collected 2019-05-20 | reverse complement strand
TAAGCATCAATAAAGTAATCAACAACCGTTGTCTTAAAAACGGCTTTAAAATCTAATGCATAAAAAGGAATGCCCATTTGCTCACAGACACGCCTTGCGTCCTCAACTGAGGATAAGCTACAGCACCCGCCGTCATGCAGCAAATGCTCATCTTCTAAAAAGGGATCTTGCCATAGGCGCATGTTTACACCAATGACCTCATACCCCATTTGCTTGAGTTGGAATGCAGCAACTGTGCTATCAACGCCTCCACTCATACCAACAATTACGCGATTATTCTTATCCATTTACTGATTCATTATCCTTTCTGTAACCCTTAAAACATAGTCTATATCTTGCTCAGTGGTGTAGACACTTAATGAAAAGCGTACACTTTTTTTTGCCTTTTCTTCTGTAAATCCCATTGCAAGAAGTACAGGTGATGCACTCATGGCTCCTGAACTACATGCCGAGCCAGATGAGACAGCAATGCCTTCCCAATCGTATTGTATCACAAGTCCATCACCATCGCGATGGCTAAAATTGACATTCACAATGCAGGGATGTGCATGGTGCTGCTCACCAATAATCTCTATTCCTTTATGAAGGCCTTTTAGGCCATCTATCAACCTTGCCTTCAAGGCATATAAACGCGTCACTGCCGTTTCAAATGCCATATAGGTTTCTTCTATGGCCGCATCAAAGCCAGCAATAGCCACGACATCATGCGAAATAAGCATAGGATTACTGACCTGCCCCCCTTGAATATATAAGGCACCGCAGCCTTTAGGACCATGTATTTTATGGGCAGAAAAGCTCATACTTGTACATGCAACATCTATAACCGTTTTTCCAAGAGCTTGTACAGCGTCCACATGAAAAGCAATGCCCTTAGCCTTTAAAAACGTTCCCAGGGCTTCAACAGGTTGTTTTACACCGGTTTCATTGTTATAATACATCAAGGACACTAAAATGGTATCCTTTCGAATGCTTTGAACAAAGGCTTCAAGGGGAACAATACCTGATGGTAACGGGTAAACCACTTGTACATCAAAGCCTTTTTCTTTTAAGGCCAAGCAAGTGTTTAACACACTGGGATGTTCAATGGCAGACACGAGAACGTGCCTTCCCTTGTGTTTATTTAAATCAACTAGGGTTTCAATAGCTAAATGGTTTGCAATGGTCCCAGAAGCGGTAAAAACAATATCTGTATCACGCTTATGAACCCAATGCCCCAACCTAGCTTTCGCCTTTCTGATGTCATCATTGCCGCAGATGACTCCCTCTTGCGCGACTTGTAGCATTTTATGAATAACGCTGTCATGGACACGCGTGGTCCCTGCATTGTCTAAAAATAGAGTTTGTTTCATCGTTTCCTCTTAAGATTAAAAAGTTTAGTTCAGTATACCGCCCATTCACAGACCTTGTCAACCATAGCCTAGATACAGAAAAAATGGATGCTGGCGGGGCATCCATTTTAAAGAAATACGTTCAATTGGGGTTTGATTGCATGATGCAATCTGTATTCAAGGTAAAAGGAGGTATATTTTCTAAAGAAAATATTGTCAATTGATAATCGTTGTCAATCTGTAAATACACTATACCATGCAATTCCTACTTTGTAAATAGGAATTAAAATTTTTTTTTTATAGGAGGCCTTACCCTTGAAAATCATTATGTCACCTAGTAAAACACAAGATTTTAGCCCTGTCTCACACCTTGATAAAAACCTTATCACGCCAGCTCTTTTCCCTGAGAAAACAAAACAGCTCTATGAGCTTGCACAGCACTGGTCTCCTGAGGATATACAGAGCATCTACAAGGTAAGTCAGACTCTTTCAAACCTTATCCACAAGCAGTTTCATGAGGCCCACTTGTTAAAAAAACCAGCCATAGACGCTTATACTGGTGTTGCCTTTTCAGCCTTCACACTGGAAGATTACACAAGAGATCAAGTGCACTATATCGGTAAGACTCTTGTCATTTTATCTGCCATGTATGGCCTACTAACGCCCTTTACACTTATGTCTCCTTATCGCATGGACTTTTCAATTAAACCTAACGGGCTTCAACTGTACGATTTTTGGCAAAAAGAAATAGAGGCATACCTTGGCAATGAAGAACTCATCATCAGCCTTGCCTCTAAAGAATTTGAAAAACTGCTATCACCACTTAAGCATCGCATTGTTACAATTGTCTTTAAAGAATCTCCCTCACGAAATACGCCATCATATCATACGAAAAGGCTTCGCGGAGAACTTGCACACCTTATGGTACTAAAGCAAATTGCATCTACAGATACCTTAAAGCAACTTACCTTTTCTGGTTATTGCTACAATCCTATCCAATCCTCAGAAAAGACGGTTTGCTTTATGAAGGAAGCAGTCTACTGAAACCCAACAAATTCAACAATATTATAGTACTCTGATTGCCAATATAAAATCGTAGACATGTTCTTCATCACCAAATCGAGTTCTAGAGTTTCTCCAGCATTGATTCTAGCGAGTTGGTCTTGGGTTAATTGTGCTTCAAGCTCATCCATATTTTTAATATCCATAATCGTATATTTATGAACGTACTCTTCGTTATCTTGATCCAAGGTTATAAAGGCCATTGTTTGTATGGGTGAGTACAAGGGGGTTACAGAAATACCATATCGCCACTCAAAATCAAAAAATACCTTTGCTTTGACTGGAAAACTACCATCAAACTCAAAATAAGTGTACCCACTGGCTGGATTTCGTTCGTATGATGTCAGTGTGATGTATTCATTTAAGGAATCCCCAATGGCTATTTCACTTAGAACATATCGACTGGTTCTAAAGTTAGGCTTCATAAGTTGCCATACCTGATAAAACTCTTCTATCGGCTGATTTTCATAGTGAAGGTAAAAGCCATCAATCCATTGACCACTATAGTCTTCCTGTAGAAGTGTTTTTTGGAAGGCTACGGTTACACGATCACCTGCATCAAAATTTTCAAGATAATCAGCCCTCCAAGATGGGCCTGATGCAGAGCCTGTTTCTGAAACATTAACAATTGCAATTTTTAAGCCATGATAGTCAATAATATCCTTAAGCTCTATGGGCAAGCCAAACACATCTGTGGATAGCTTTGCAGTAACCGCTTGAACCTTTCTGAAAAGCGATTCGTTTTCATCAATCATAAGCTCAGACACAACAAGGGGTTCTCCAGTATAGGCGTCACCCGTAAATATGAAAAAACGATCCTCATTTGCTTGGATATCCTCAGCAGGCTTTTCTTCTGAAGCAGATCCTTCTATGGGCTTTGACGCCACAGGTTTTTCTTGTTCTGGCTCATTATTTACCGGTATATCTTTGTCTTTTTCTTGTTGACAAGCACTTAAAAGCAACAAGGCCATCAACGTCAACAGCATCACCTTAATCGTCTTCATTATTCCCTCCGCAAAATTAATATCTCCTTATTATACCATACTCTCCTATTTCAATTGTTTCATTTATTTAAAAAATATGCTAACCTATCATTGAGGTGGCTTATGGATAAACAGATAGATCAGTTAAAAATGCATGTCCTTCTGACACATGATGATATTTTTACAATGCGATCTGACGTGGCAAACACGTACCCCAAAATGTCGCCCTCTGAGCGAACCTTTATTTTCGCAAATAAGGTGCGATTTCAGCTAAATAAGCACTATCTAGGTGTGCACGAGGATCATGTGAAGCACCTCACGACACATGTTTTATCCAAGACACTGGCACGTCACATTTATGAGGTCAACAAGCATGACCTGTGGCAATCTATATGTGACTATGATACCACTCCAGAGTCTAAGCTAAACATCGCAAAAGACTGGCTAGAGCATAGCGCCAATATTCGACTTTCGGAACAACGACTTGCAGCTGCCTTACATTTAAAAGCAGAAAAAAGGCTTCGCCCTCCACTTTTGGTAACAGCACTTTGCTTGCTTATACTTCTTTTAGCCGTTTCAGGTCTCAATAGTCTTCATGGACCAAAAAACGCACACATTGACGACCCAAGGGTTTCCTACGCCACTTATCAGCCTCATGAACACCCTTTTTTTTATACAAAGGAATCCCACTATTTCCCCTATGAACGGATTAACATTTTTGCATTACAGAGCTATTTAGACATGGAACGTCAAAGCATGCTTGCAGATTATGAAACGCTACAAACTATTATTCACCTAGCCTACCAGTCAAACATTGATGCCCTTTTGTTGTTTGCCATTATAGGTCAAGAACAAGGCTTTGTTCCTAATACGCCGACAACAGATGCCCGTATTCTTAACAACCCCTTTAATGTGTTCCATAGCTGGCAGGATTATAATACCACCTTAACAGATAGCACCCTTATAGCTATACGCACTGTTAAAAGACGTCTTTCAAGCTATAATGGTCAGGGCTGCCCAATAGAATGGTTAAATGGAATATATGCAGAAGATCCGAACTGGCACGTGGGAGTCAAGCTTATTTATGACAAGCTTAAATCTGTTGCAGGTTTATAATTTTTAGCTTAAAAATCCCCCTTATGGGTATAGGTACATTACTACCATTATAAAGGAGTGTGATGTTATGCCTTATAGGGGAACAAATGCGAAGCGCCATGTTGTACATGACAAAAGCAATGGTACCATTCGCGAAGAAGCCAGAAACCATTTTTTAGCGGAAAAGAAGGAGCGTGAGCATGAAATAAACCATGCAAAAATTCAAATTCAAAAATGGGTGAATGATGGCTTCTATTACGAAAAAACGGAAGACCTTCACAATGGGGTTCGTGTCACGTTTACCAATAAGGATAAACATAAGCAACATCTTGATTTTATGTTTCCTGACAATTACAACTTACTAAAGCATGACTATTTTGAGTCTCAACATTGAAAAATCCGCTGGATGCCCAGCGGATTTTATTATTGATCTTGATTCAGCCGATCAAAGCCAACACCTTCACCCCATACAGAATTTACTGGCAAAACACTGATAAAGGCTTTGGGGTCTTCAACGGCGACAAAGTCCCTTAACATAATAGACTCTCTTGGTGACAGTAGCGTAACCAGCTTCACACGATTTGAATTCGTATAGCCACCAACAATATTATATTTCGAGATGCCTCGACGTAGCTCTTTTAAAATAAAGGCCTCAATAACGCTCTCTTTTTCACTGATGATTTCCAGCTTTACCACTTTTGATGAAAAACCAAATAGCACGGTTTCTATGGATTTCATAGCAACAACCTGTGTTAATATGGCATAAAGTGCAATGCGGGAATCAAAAACAAAAGCGGCTACAAAGATAACGCCAATATCAAGGGCTGCGATGATGGTGGAAATACTCATAAATCTAAAAAGCTTGCGATTTATGACCTTTGCAATGGTATCTGTCCCGCCCGTTGAAAAACCACCTTTTAAAATTAACCCTGTCGAGCCACCAGCTAAAACCCCATAGTAAATACAGGCTAAAAACAAATCATTTTGAGTTAAGTTAAAATCAAACTGGCTGAAGCCAATTAGAAGCAAGGGAAAAAACAAGGCGAAAATCATAATCTTTCGCGCTTCTCGCTTGCCTAAAGTCAGATATGTCAAAAGGAGCACCGATAAGGACATGCCATAATAGAGGTATGTGTAATTAATATCAAACACCTTTTCAAGCACTAGGGAAAAGCCTGTAATGCCACCCGTAATAATGCCATTGGGCTTTAATATATTGGTAATTGCAATTGCTAAAATAATTGAACCTGATAAAACATACAGACCATTTTGAATGTATTTTTTTCTTTCCATCGTCATCTCCTAAGTGTTAAATCATACAAGACAGAAAATAATTATAACATATTTATACCACTATTCAAGAAACAAAAACACCCGTTACGAAAATTTAGCAAAGCTGACATAGGAATGACCTTGACTTAGCCCTTAAAACGTCTATAATGACAAATGAACCATTTTAAAATACTTAAAAATGAGGTCATTATGATTGATTCACCCAAAAAGACAAGCCCTGTAAAAAAAGGATTCACTGTGATCGCTTTCGTTCTTCTTTTTTTTCTGATAGGGGGCATTCTCATTAATCTTTTCTATGACACAAGGGTTAACATTGTAGTTATGGGAATAGACGGCAGGCGGACAGATACGCTAATTTTCGTCAGTGTGGATACCAAAGACAACACCGTTAGAGCCGTATCCATCCCAAGAGATACGTACTTTCCAACAGAAGGCAAAACATATCTTGGCCAAAGTAAAATAAACGCAGTTTACGGTTTTAAAGATGTTGGTGGTCCAGAAGGTGTTGTGAAGGCTGTTGAAAAGCTCATGGGCACGAAGGTTGACCATTATGTTCTCGTCAACTATGATGGGATTGAAGCCATTGTTGACCTCATAGGTGGCGTCGAAATTGATGTTCCCTTTCGTATGAAATATGATGATATTTATGCAACGCCTCCCCTTCATATTGATTTTGAACCTGGTCTTCAAATCATATCGGGCAAAGATGCGATGCCCTATCTGCGTTTTAGAAAATCAAATGACGGATCAATCAGTCAAGGCGACGTTCAGCGTATCACTCGGCAGCAGGACTTTATAATGAGCGCTGCAAAGCAAGCCATTAGCTTAAAGCTACCCTATACGGTTTATAAGGCCCTTGACTATGTCGAGTCCGATTTACCTGCTATCAAGGCCGCTCTAATAGGCACAGCAATCTTAGGTGTGACACCTAATGATGTTGACATCATCACCTTACCAATGACATCCATCGGCAGAGGAGCCGATGGGTTAAGCTACTTTTTCCACGATGACGAGGCCACAAAGGCTTTGCTTTCAAATTGGCCAGAAAAAGACCTTCCAGAAAACGACTAGTAAAGAAGCGGTAGCTTATTGTGTTCCTAAGCTACCGCCTTTTTTATTAATGATACAGTTCATTTGTTATACCGCGTTCTAAATCTGCAAGCTCTTTCCGGATGCTTTCTTGATCAAAGCCATAAAAGGTCATTTCATAAATGCACATCGCTACCAGCTCAATGGGGTCAATAAGAAGGTCTTCTTCCACAACAATTGTTGCATTTGCCCACTCCTCCCATTTTGTAAACCCTAAAGCGAAATGTAAATCTTCCTTTGGGCTGTACCCTGAAATACTCACATAGGACGCCTCATCAATGCCCTCCTCATAGGATTCCAATTCTGAGGGATCAATTAAACCAATTTCAATGACAAAATCCTCAATCACACGTAAGGGGGTATTTTTTATAAAGGCGTAAACGTCAAAATAATCATTTTTTTGACCTTCGCATTCTGGATACAAATCAAATAAGGCTTCAAACACATCCTCAATATCCACATCTATTACAAGTTCCTTCAAAGTCATAGTCTTTTCTTTTCCTTTCTAATGACATACAATATAGTTATAACACATAATCAACTGGAGGGCTATATGAAATATAAGATTGGGTTTATAGGTGGTGGCAATATGGCAAGTGCCATCATTAACGGACTCCTAAAAAGCAACCTTTACCAAGCAGCAGATATTATTACAAGTGTTCAAACCGAAGCCTCCGTCAAACGCTTACAGGATGCTTTTGGCATTTGCGTCACCAAAGACAATGGCCTTATCTTTGAATCAAGTGATTTGATTATCATCGCCGTTAAGCCCCATATGGTAGAAAGCATTCTCACAGCAAATCACCAACACTTAAGGCCTGAGCATACCATCGTATCCATTGCGGCTGGTATTACCCTAAAGCAACTCATCCAGTGGGCTGGCACGCAAAGGTGCATCCGAGCAATGCCCAATACACCTGCTTCAATCGGTCAAGGCATGACCTCTATCTGTTCACAGCTGCCCCAAGAGGACTCTGTCTTTTCCACCCTCATTGAAATCTTTAATGCCATTGGTAAGACCATTGTCATTGAAGAGCGGCTTATCCATGCAGCCATCGCTTTACACGGCTCATCCCCAGCCTACGCTTACCTCATGCTTGAAGCCATGGGTGATGCGGGAGTGAAGCTAGGCATGAAACGGGAGCTCGCATATGAAATGGCTGCTATGGCACTAAAAGGAGCAGCAGATATGTACCTGCACACGAAGGAGCACCCCGGGGTGCTAAAGGATCAAGTCACGTCACCAGGCGGCACAACCATCGAAGCCGTTGCAGAGTTAGAAAAAAGAGGGTTTAGAAGCGCCCTCATTGAAGCCATGACATCCTGCGCCCTCAAGTCAGAAAAGATGTCTAACGATTAAGCCTCTCTAATGCGTCATACCTTAGCCTTACAATGTCATCCTTTGACAAGAAGTAAGGCTTTTCTTTTTCAAAAAAATAGGCTGTAAAGAGCCCAACAACGTCCCTTGCTGAAAAACGATCATCACTTAAGCCCTTAAAATAAAACTGGCTATCCATGTGAATGAGCCTATCATAAAAGCCCTTAATCTCAACGATGCTAAGGGGGTTGGTTGACTGAAAGGTCTTGCAAAAATCAATTTTATGATGCGTCACAGCCTTTGGGAGCCTCAAGCCATGTGTACGATTTATGTCTTTAGCAAAGATGAGGTTCTGGCGCTTTACCTCTTCATAATTTTCTTGATAGGCTTTTTTTGTGCTGTTTCCAAACAAACGGCAAGGTAATGGTCTATAAGCATAAATGTCACATCTCTTATCATCGTTTAAAAAAGGGCATGCCATGGGTTTTACAAGCTCAAGTAAAGAGTACTTTAGCATTTTACCTTGTATCCTAGGATTATCTAGCACATCCTCTTTATGTACCAAAATGTTTAGAAATTCTATAAATGAAACATTTACGGACTCATTGCAACACGCGGTACACCCCGAACACTCCCCACTAGGAACGTCTTGATAAATCGCTTGTAGGTCTTGAAACATGTTATTTTTAAGGGCAAAATCTACAGAATCTTGCAAAATGTTTATCATATTACCTATACCTCTCGCTTAGCCCAGTTCAGAATCATGAAGAGCCATGGCGTCACAAAAACAACATGAAAGACCGTGGCAAAATATCGAAGGCCATCAAAATATGCCGTTGAAGGAAAAATGAGCTTTAACCCTATATAAATACACAAGGTTGTGGTCATTCCAAGCGCATACCGTTTTAGCTTTAGAGAAAACCTTGTTGCATGATCAAAGTCAATAAAACGCTTCTCTAAATAATCGCCAATCCAAAAGCCCCAAAATGGACCAATGGCTTTTAAATAGTTCGTTGAGTCAAAGAAAAACAAAGATACAAGGGTTATACATAACAAGCCCCCTGTAACATATGGCCACTGCTTCTTATCGCCACTTAGCTTATAAAGATATATCCCAGCGCCAACAGAAAGCGCTCCAAAAGCAATGCCAAAAACAACATCAATTGGCCAGTGAACACCTAAATACAGCCTTGAAAGCGCGACTAAGGTGATGATCACGGCCGAACAAGCCCATAGCCAGTTTTTTTTCATTAAGGTACTTAATCCAAGAAAAAAAACACTTGCTGTTTGTGTATGGCCGCTTGGAAATGAAGCGCCTTCAGCTGTATGAACCCTTAATGATCGCACCCCTTCCACTCCGACAGGCCGTGCCGTATTAAATATTTCCTTCATGCTTCCATTAAGCACAGTGGAAAAAAGGAGCATCGCAACCAATTGCTTTGCGAACCTTTTATCCACACACCAGTATACGCCACTTAAGACGACAATATAAAATAGGGACTCCCCCATTAAGGTTATCCCAGTGAAAAAGATGTCTAAAATTGGATGTTCAAAACCCTGGAGCCAAATTAAAAACGTCATCGACGTTACCTCCTTTAAAAGATTATGTTTCCATTTAAGAACTTTGTGGTAATATACTTAAAAAGGAGGTTTTATGAAACGTATCAAAAATTACTTGGAATCAGCGCCAAAAATTAAAATCATTTCTGACGTATCCTTTGTTCTCGCGTTATTGATTAGCGCCATAACCATTGTCAGAACCTATTTGATTCGTCAAAGCTTGCCTCCGGGAGTTTGCCCTATTGAATCTCAGAATGGTTGGTACTACCTGTCCATTGGGCTTTTAGTCGTTAGCTTTATCATATCCTTATTTGATAAAAAGAAATCAACCTAGCACATTAGCAAGAGCCATAGCAAGCTGGGATGGGCAAGACGTGGACTTTCCACCACACTTTACGTGCTTGAGTTTTTCAATGACGGTGTGAGCATTTTCACCTTCAAGCATGTTGCTAAGACCAATTGCATTACCAGGACATCCACCAATAAATGTAACATTTTTAATGGTTTCGCCTTCTAATTCAAACATAATTTCCTTCGCACATACACCTGATGTCGTTACGCGATACATGTGTACCTCCTCTTATTGTCATAAAAACATTATAAACGCCTCTCATTCAAATGAGAAGCGTTTTTTTGTAAAATCCTTTTTAAGGGATTTGAAAGCTATAAGTTAATCCGTTTTTCCAAAAGATACCCTGTTCCAAAGAATAGTATCAAAGCAGATATGAGGGTTCCAACAATTCCAAAGTTTAAGACAAAGTGTATGGACTCTACCATCGATAAGCCATCAAGCGTCGTACTAAATGCACTTTGCGTGATATAGCTAATAAAAGACATAATTTGTGACTTTGCAATTAAAATCCCAATGAAAATACCAAAGGTCATCACGCCCTTAAAACGTGTATTGGTAAACAGGCTTTTAAAAAGCGCAAAGGCGAGATACACTGTCAAGGCAAACTCGATGAGGGTCAGTACGGTTAAAAGCAAGCCTTTCACGGCAATATATATCTGCTCCCCAGTGACAAGTGTAGTGATTTCACGAATCATTTCAAAATCAAAAACAAACTCGGGAACAAGCCAAACGTTTAACACCACAATCATCATATAAACACACGCAATAGAAAGACCTTCTAAAAGGGCAAATATAAGCTTTGCTCCTAGGAGCTTATAGCCACTATTGGGTGTTAAAAAAAGCATGTATCCTGATTGCTTAAAGAGGTCGCCTCTAAAGAGGGTGATCACGTCTATAAAATAAACAATGGCAAAGGCCAGTCCAACCAGCAATAAAAAGATACCTATGATTTCCCCACCATAAAAGCTACGAAGGCGTTCATCAATTTCAAAATATTTATATAGTGCAAACATTTGCCCCAAAACAGTTAGAACCAGTGCAATGAGAAAGAGCATTCGTTTTCTCTTAAATTCAAATCCAATAAGCTTAAGCATGTCTAAAAACCTCCTTGTATATCTCTTCAAGTCCCTTGCCTTTTTGAATGCGAAGGTCTTCTGTAGGTCCTTGTAAACACAACTCTCCTTGATTTAAAAAGATGACCTCATCCAATATTTGCTCAATTTCTGTAACCAAATGGGTTGAGATAATCATCACGCCTTCATAATCAAATTGCTCGATAATCGTTTCTTTGATTTTTTCACGTGAAATGGGGTCCAATCCATTTAAGGGCTCATCAAGCATATATATTTTTGCACGTCTAGCTAACGTCAATGAAATTTTCAGCCTAGCTCTTTGACCCGTCGACAAGGAAGATACTTTTTGCTTTAAGTCAAGCTCCATATACCGTACCAGCTCATTTGCTTTCACTAAGTCAAAGTCTGCATACATGTCCTGAAAAAAGCTTATTGTATCAGATACCTTCATCCAGCCATAGAGAAAATTTTCTGTAGGCATATAAGCCACAAGCGCTTTCGTTTGATGAGATGGTGGCAAGCCACAAATGGTTATATCTCCAGATGTTTGCTTATGCAAATTTGCGATGATTTTCATCAAGGTCGTTTTTCCACTGCCGTTTGGTCCTAAAATTCCATATATTTTCCCCGCTTCAAACTTGAGGTTAATGTTGGACAAGGCAGTTTTTTGCATATATTTCTTGTGTATGTTAATACAATTAATCATATAACTCATTCTATGTCTCCTTCTCTTCATTTTCAATTTTCACAATAATATCACCGATGGTGTAGTTTAATCCAAGCATTTTCTCTACAAATTGTGATACCAATCGCTTAGCGAGTTCATCCCTCAAGGCTAAAATCCGTGATTCTTCTTCCGTCACATAGGTTCCCATTCCACGGCGCGTTTGGCATATTTCCTCATTTTCAAGCTCTTTATAGACCCTTTGGACCGTGTTTGGGTTTACCTTTAACTCCATTGCAAGCTCTCGGGTGGATAATAGCTTATCACCACGCTTGATTTTCCCAGAAATAATATCCGCTTTAATCCAATCAACAATTTGAACATAAATCGGTAAATCGTTTTCAAATTCCATAATAACCTCCTGACTCACTGTACTAGTTAGATAGTACACTAAGTTTTCTATGTGCACAATAGCTTTTCATAAACTCTAATGAAACTCTAATCTAGCCTTTAGTTCACATATAAATCCATTTATGTTAAACTATAAACAATGAATAATATAATTGGGGGTATTTATGAAACGAAACATTGGTTTATGCATTTTATTTACAATCTTAACATGCGGTCTGTATCAGCTTTACTGGTTTTACAAAACCACAGAGGAAATAGGGGAGCTCAGCAACGATTACTCGGTTTCACCAGGACTAGCTATACTCTTCACCTTTATCACCTGTGGCCTCTTTACGCTATACTGGGCCTATAAAATGGGGCAGCTCGTGGGTATTGCATATGAAAACAACCGCATGGGCAACCGCGACGAATCGGTTTTATACCTCATACTCAGCGTATTTGGATTGAACATCATTGTCCTTGCTATCTTGCAATCCCATATCAATCAGTTATCTCATGACTACTAATCAAAAGCGTGCCATTTTTGTCTTCATAGGCACCCTAACAGCTCTTTCCCTCTTGTGGTATGTTTATGTAAGCGACCCACATCAAGGGCCAATTTTACCCTGCTTCTTTTACAGC
>WPCH01122243.1_pt1 | contig 12858 bp, 9 predicted proteins | sample 5399881 | NCBI WGS metagenome assembly WPCH01 (sample SAMN12869468, study PRJNA574797) | sludge metagenome | isolation source: wastewater treatment of pH5 | place: China:Beijing | collected 2019-05-20 | reverse complement strand
GATTACCTTGATCGCGGCGTTTATTATCTACCGTACAGTAAAACGCAAACCTGAAGGCACCAACAGGATGAGGGAAATAGCTGCATACATACGAGAAGGAGCTATGGTTTTCCTCTCACGGGAATATAGATTTATTGCCATATTTGTTGTGGTTATGCTTCTTGTGCTGCTGGCACTGCTGGGCTGGCCTACTGCTATCGCTTTTGTTGTCGGCGGCTTGTTTTCTGTCCTTGCCGGCTTTTTTGGTATGCGTACCGCAACCCTTGCCAATGTCCGTACGGCTGAAGCAGCACGAACAAAAGGAATAGGTTCAGCTTTGAGAGTGGCTTTCAGTGGCGGTACTGTCATGGGACTTAGTGTTGTTGGCCTGGGCTTACTTGGTATCAGCGCAATTGTCCAATTCGGGACCGGCAATGTTTTACTTGAAGCCCTTACCGGTTTTAGCCTGGGTGCTTCTTCAATGGCTTTATTCGGACGTGTAGGCGGTGGCATATATACTAAAGCTGCTGACGTCGGAGCTGACCTGGTAGGCAAGCTGGAAGCCGGTATCCCTGAAGATGACCCGCGCAACCCTGCGGTTATTGCCGATAACGTCGGTGATAATGTCGGTGATGTCGCCGGTATGGGTAGTGACCTCTTCGAGTCTTATGTGGGTGCTATCGTCTCAGCAATTACTCTGGCTGTTACCATGCCTCTAGAGCTGCTGGGTAATCGAATAGCGGCTATATCCTATCCACTGTTGCTGAGTGGAGCCGGGGCTCTTTTCTCCCTCATCGGTATTATCGTAGTAACCAGACTTAGGATGAAAAATCCTGCGAAAATTCTTAATGCCGGAACTTATGTCAGCAGCTTGTTGACAATGTTGGCCGCTCTGGGCCTTAGCTACTGGCTCTTTGGTACCGACCAGCACTTCATCGCTGTTACATCCGGCCTGATTGCCGGTGTCCTCATCGGTACAACAACTGAGTATTTTACATCCTCTGACTACAGGCCGGTAAAAAACCTGGCCAAAGCCTGTCGGACCGGAGCCGCTACTAATATAATTGACGGTTTCGCCTTGGGTATGGGTTCATCATTTATTCCGATTCTCCTCATTGCTGCAGCCACCTTCGCCTCCTTCCGTTCAGTAGGCCTTTACGGTGTTGCCCTGGCAGCAGTAGGTATGCTGTCTACAGTCGGCATGACTATTTCAGTTGATGCCTATGGTCCCATCGCGGACAATGCAGGCGGTATAGCACAGATGGCAGACCTGCCACACGAAGTTCGCGAAATTACCGACAAACTTGATAGTGTCGGTAATACAACAGCTGCGATCGGCAAAGGTTTTGCCATCGGTTCAGCAGCCCTGACAGCCCTGTCATTGTTTGTCTCCTATGCGCAGATGTCTAAACTGGTAGTAATTGATCTGCTGGATCCTAATGCAATCATCGGTTTGTTTATCGGTGGTGCCTTCCCCTTCCTATTCTCATCGCTGACTATGAACTCGGTGGGAAAAGCAGCCTTCCAAATGATAGAAGAAGTAAGAAGGCAGTTCAGGAACGAGCCCGGTATCATTGCCGGAACGGAATTGCCTGATTATAACCGCTGTATTGAAATCAGTACCAACGCTTCTCTCCGAGAAATGATATTGCCGGGTTTACTGGCAGTATTGGGGCCGATCCTTATAGGTTTGACCATAGGCCCGGTTGCCTTGGGCGGAATGCTGGCCGGAGCTCTTGTAACCGGTGTCGTCCTCGCCATTACTTTGTCCAACTCTGGCGGTGCCTGGGACAATGCAAAAAAATATATTGAGGAAGGTCATGAAGGCGGACCGGGAAGTGAAGCCCACCGCGCTGCCGTAGTAGGTGACACTGTTGGAGATCCTTTCAAAGACACTTCAGGCCCTTCAATTAATATCCTCATTAAATTGATGACCATAGTTGCGATGGTGTTTGCGCCATTCTTCTAATCACGTTATCCTTATTAAAGAGGTAAATTTTGGGATTATTCACTGAGAAACTAAAAGAAATGGGTGCATCGGTCTTACCGATCACCTTTTTCGTTATTTTATTACATTTCACATTAACTCCCATTCCTGTTGACGATTTCTGGCGTTTTATTATCGGCGCTATTTTAATTATCGTCGGCCTGGGAATTTTCCTGGTCGGAGTTGATCTGGGAGCAACACCCATAGGCGAACTTAGTGGAGAAAGCCTGGTCAAGATGAACAAGATGCCTGTTCTTCTGATCGGCGGACTTCTATTGGGTTTCATTATTTCCATTGCTGAACCCGACCTGCACGTTCTGTCTGTTCAGGTAGAACAGTTTACTGCTAACATCGTTGGTAGATGGCAGATGGTTCTGGTCGTCTCTGTCGGTGTCGGAGTAATGGTTATGGTAGGTTTCTGGCGTTTAGTCAAACATATTCGTTTACGCACAGTTCTCTGGATAACCTACGGAGTAATTCTTTTGCTGGCATTATTTAATTCACCTGAGTTTCACGCATTTTCCTTCGATGCTTCAGGCTCAACTACAGGAGCTATCACTACACCCTTCCTGCTAGCACTTGCCGCAGGAATAGCCGGTTTATTTGAAGGTGAAGCTGAAGATGCCAGAGACCGCTATGGCATGGTCGGCCTGGCTTCTGCAGGCGCGATATTGGCCATGCTGGTCCAGGGTGCTATTGATTCTCCGGGTAGTTATCAACAAATTGACATCGTGGAAAATATTACCCCTGCTTTCTTTATGGAGCCTTTCACCTCATCACTATCCGGAGTATTTGTTGATTCTTTGCTCAGTATAGCTCCCCTGGCCCTTGTTTTTATTGTCATTCAGGTCGGTATACTAAGGCTTAAACGTAAGAGTGTTTCCCGGATCATGATCGGTCTGCTTTATTGCTACTTCGGCCTCAGTCTCTTTATGGCCGGGGTCAACGGAGGCTTTATGCGGGTCGGGCGCTTTATAGGCGCACAACTTGTGCTTGAACATTCACCCTTGCTGGCAGTCCTGGCAGGCTTCTTTCTCGGTATGCTCACAGTTATTGCTGAGCCGGCTGTCCACGTCCTCACCGACTCGGTACAGGAAAGTACCGGCGGCACAGTTCCAAGAAACCTCACTTTATTATCACTCGCAATCGGTGTTGCTTTTTCCATTGTTCTGGCCGTAATCAAGATTTATGTTGAAGGCCTGATGCTCTGGCATATTCTTCTACCTGCTTATATTCTTATAATGATCCTTAGCTATTTCACACCTGATCTGTTTATAGGTGTCGCCTTTGATGCGGGCGGTGTGGCATCAGGTCCGATGACAGCAACTTTTATACTCGCTTTTGCACAGGGAGCTTCGGGTGCTCACCCTTCCGCAAATGTTCTGATAGATGGCTTTGGCGTGGTTGCACTGGTAGCAATGACTCCCTTGATAACAATACAAGCTATGGGCCTGATTTATAAACACCGTCAACGCAAAGAACAGCAAGCCGCTGTCAGCAAAGACTCAGAGTAAACTTGCTTTCGGCACAGCCTTTCCGGGAGGAACAAATGACTACTATTTCTGATATAGGTTTTGCTAACCAAGCCATGCTGCTAATGATCGTACCTCATGGGCGAGCAGAGGCAATCGCTCTTTATGCATTGGAAGAAGGCGCAAGCTGTGCTACGGTATTTTCCGGTCACGGGACTGTCCCCAAGCCTATCCTGCGCATGTTGGGCTTAGATGAGGTACGGCGTGAACTTATCCTCATAACTTTAAGGAAACAGGATGCCGCCTCAGAGCTTTTGCATAAAATCAGAGATGTCGGTCATTTTAGTGAAAAAGACTTCGGTATTGCCTTCATCCAGCCTTTGCTGAAGATTAGTGGAGAAAAAGATGAGCTGCCTGCCGCTAATTTCCAGTTTGAACATTCAGATGCAAACTTCCGTGCTCTGATCACAATCGTTGAAAATGGTGAGGGTCACACTGTTGTTGATATTGCGCGCGAAAATGGAGCTGCCGGAGCCACTATTATTTCTGCTATGGGCAGCGCTGATCATAGTGCTCATGTCTTCGATTTTGATATTAATCCGCGTAAAGACCTGGTCCTGTTGATTAGCGATAAAGAGAAAGCTGACAGTTTACAAGAGGCACTGTTGGCTGCTCTTCGCACCAGTACACCGGGCCGCGGAATAATCTTTTCACTTTATGTGACAGAAACATTAGGAATTATGGGCCATGAAAATGATGGTCAATCGGATAGCGGAATTTGGGCATCTACTGCTCCCAGCCCTCATACTGTTCTTCTGGTTATGGTGAACCGTCCGAAGACCAAAGATATAATTCAGGCTTGCGAGACAGCAGGAAACATGGGGGCAAGCATTATTCACGGACGCGGTATCAGACACACAGACAGACCCGGCGGCTTTTTCAGAGAAAGTTTTGATATCGAACGAAACATGATTTTAATGGTGATCAAAAAGGAACAAGAGGAAGAAATGATTCAAATACTGAGAGCTTTAGATAAAAGTGATCCTGATTATGCTTTGTCAGTATCTGCAACTTATGCCTTAGATTTCTCAAGGTTCTCCCAAACAGAATAAAAAATGTCTTTCTAAACAAAAAATGGCTGCAATCGGGCAGTCATTTTTATTTGCAAAAATTATGGCCCAACATAGTATTGGCGAATCGCGTATGCAATCGCCGATGCGACTTTTTGCTGACCCTCTACAGAACTCAACTCTGCCCTGTCAGCTGCATTGCTGAGATAACCGGGCACGACAGACACCGAAGTGAGATTATTCAAGCGCAGGACGGCCATGTCGGTCTCATTTAGGCGTGGTTCAGCATCTGAGGCGATTGAGGGCAACTGATGCTTAAGATGTCCGTAAAGCAGCCAGGCCAGTTCCACCCGTTTCTGACTGTCAATCATGCTGTAATTCGGCGATAAGGAATTGGGGTCCTGGTCTTCAATATAGCTGTTGTTCACTTCTGTCACGAAATCCTGTTTCATTAAACGAATTTCTGCACCCGATTTGTTCGGATCATTGTCCTGATTCAGCGAAATATTAATGAAAAGCACGTCACCGTACTGGGCCTGAATGTCATAGATCAGGCGCAGGCGTGCAGAAGTTCCGATACCGCCAAACAGCCCGCGACCGCCTGAATCAGCACTATTTTGATTAATGCGCATGACATCGGACATCTGCAGGCGCAGGTCATCAATCAGCTGTGTATCATAATTAGCAGCTGCAGCTTCTTTAGAATAGCTTTCCAGCACCGTGTCTGCAGTTAAAGCAGTCACATAGAAGAGTGAATGTTCAATGTCACTGCTGCGCGTCATGACCACATCCGCACCCATTTCCGTCAGATATCGTTCAGTTATTTGTGCAATGACAAGTACAATATCCTTTTCGGCCAAAACACCGCTATCCGTTACTGCGGTGACACCGGTGGAGCTGCCACCGAAAGATGGATCCAGTATTACTGTTATTCCATTGAGAGGTCTGGCTTCTTCCTGCAGAGAAAGGTAATAATCATAATCAACATTATGTAGCTGCGGAAGGGCTAACTCCTGAGGCCAGACTCTGAGCAGGCCGTCTTCCCGGGGCGACACTAAGGTCGGGTCATTTCCACTGATATCTAAGGCGCGGACAGAATCCTGTTCGCTTCCTTCCGGACCGGCGGTTTCACCACTGACGTTTGCATCTGTCGGATCTACTGGTTCACTGCCCTTTGCTTCCTCATTGGGGTCCGATAAATCAGGAGCACCGAGATCACGAGCAGCATCACGTTCATCAGCAAAACGGTCTGCTCCGGCCAGAGGCGGATTCAAGACACCTGCAAATGACAATATCAGCAGGATAATCGATATTGAACTGATAACGAATACAATACGAGCGCTTTGCCGGCGACGCACAGATCAGTTCCCCCTGTTGTCCCTGTCCAGAGAATAAACCAGAGCCAGGAGCTCATCGGCGTAGCCATCGATTTTTTCAGTGTCATCGCCTTCCAGCATAACCCTGACCAATGGTTCTGTACCTGAAGACCTCACCAGCACACGGCCGTTATTCCCCAAAACACCTTCTATTTCTTTGATTCTTCTGTTGAGCTTGCTGTGGCCCATTATTTTTTTCTTGGCCAACTCACTGCTGACTTTAGCATTTTTTAAAACCTGAGGGCAGATCTTCACCGCCTGTCTGGCCTCTTCCAGGCTCTGCCCGTTGATAGTCAGGGCTTTCAAGAGTTGAAGGGCCGAGAGTATTCCGTCACCGGTGGTCGAATATTCCCTCAATATAATGTGTCCGCTCTGTTCGCCGCCCAGATTAAAATCACCTTCTCGCATACGTTCCATCACGTAGCGGTCACCAACCTGGGTGCGCTCCAACACAATCTCGTTCTTTTCTGCCATCTGATCAAGACCGAAATTACTCATTACAGTGGTAACCAGAGTATTTTCCATTAGCTTGCCCTCTTTCTTCAAGGCAAGAGCTAGTATGGTCATAATGACATCACCATCACAAACATAACCATCTGAGTCCACCGCTAAAACTCGGTCAGCGTCACCATCAAAGGCAAATCCGATATCAAGATTTTTCTCCCTGACCAGTGCTATAAGTTTGTCCAAATGCATGGAACCGCAGTCACGATTAATATTATAACCATCCGGTTCAACACCGATACTGTGAACTTCAGCATTCAAATCACGGAAGAGCCGTGGCGCTATCTCGTAACTGGCTCCATGGGCACAATCAAGGCCCAGCCGCATACCGGTAAGATCGAGCCCTGAAATATCTTCAAGATGATTGCGGTAGAGATCGGCGGCTTCAAGAGCTTCTATTTTGCGGCCTACATCCTCACCATAAGGGCGACTGTGACCTTTTTCACGATACTTTCTCACATGAGCTTCGATTAAATCTTCCGTTTCATCAGCCAGCTTATAGCCGTCGCCTCCGAATAACTTAATACCATTAAACTCAAAACTGTTGTGGGAAGCAGAAATAACCACTCCTGCATCAGCACCGTAATGTCGCACCAGCCATGCAACTGCAGGGGTAGGTACTATTCCACATTCAATGGCATCAGCTCCGGCTGAACAAAGTCCCGCTACAAGGGCTGAGGCCAGCATACCGCGGGATACTCTGGTATCTTCTCCCACAACAACACGTGGTCTTCCCATACTTCTGTCAGTCAGGATATGGGCTGCTGCGTAACCCAGTCTGTACGCCAACTCCGGCGTTAATTCTCTGTTCGCGACACCGCGAACACCATCTGTTCCGAATAATCTAGACATGTTTCCTCTTATAATCAGGGTTGAAGCTCGTATACATTAACCCGTACTGAACCCGGCAAAACGGTTTCAGTCTTCGTATATAGCAGAGTATCAGTTTGAATCTCGACAGGTAATTCTACCACACCTGTACGATCAAGATCGCTGATGTCAATATAGGCCGTAAGGTCTGTAACAGATATATCGTTCAAAAGCTCCGTACGGCCTCTTAAAATTATTTGAATATCACTTACCGGATAGCCTTGAATGCCGAATCCTTTTTCAGCAGCCGCTTCAACACCCTGATATGTGAGAGGGACACTGAATGAGCTGGTTGTGACCGGATCGATTGTGACCTGAACATAGAGCCAAAAAAAGAATGCCAGAATAAAGGAGAAAACTGCCAGGCCGAAACGTTGTTGTTTAAGCAAAGCTCCACGTTCAGTTCTATGACTGCGGCTGCGCTTCCTTCTTCCGGCTTCCGGGCTTCGAGCCTCGTCCCCGATTGCATCATCAGGAGCGGCTTCATCCTGCTCCAGTTTATCTTCCTCATCTTTGATGAAAAGATCTTGCAGCCATTCTTTGAAATTGCGTTTTGCTCCATGGCCTTCGGGCATAAGCAGACGGTTCAGCTGGCTGCGCAAAGAATCTGCATTGGCCAGTTCAAACAACCTGCCTTCAATCGCCAGGCTGATGGTACCTCTTTCCTCTGACACAGCAACAGCTATAGCATCGCCCAGTTCGCTGGCGCCGACAGCTGCCCGATGTCTGGTCCCGAATTCATGGCGCAGGTGATAAGCATCCGACAAGGGTACGTGGATCCTGGCTGCCGCTATGCGGTCGTCACGGATTAAAACTGCCCCGTCATGCAAAGGTGAACCGGTATAGAAAATCTGCTTCAACAAGGTTGTAGAAACCCCTGAATCCACCTGAACAGCATTTTCCTGTGATTGCAATTCACCCAGCCGCGTTGAGCGTTCTATTATTATCAGAGCCCCGGTTCTGGTTTTGCTCATTGAATCACAGGCTGAAACGATGGACTCTATCAACTGCCGTGTGCCGGGATCGACAGCATTACCTCTTTCCCTGGGAGAAATGTACTTAACCAGACGGTTTCGCCCCAATTTCTCCAGGGTTTTCCGCAGTTCCGGCTGGAAGATGATCAGGACTGCAATCGCTAAAATGGAAATTGTGTTGTTAAAAAGAAAGCTTATGGTATTAAGGCCGAGAAAACTGGTCACTATGGCAAAGGCTATGATCAGCAGAATGCCCCGTAGAAGCTGCCAGGCTCTTGAGTCACGAAACAATTTAAGAATGAAGTAGAAAACCAGGGTTGTGATCAGAATATCTAAAGACGAAACAAACATATCAAGCGGGCCGCCTAAAAATAGCAGACCGTCCGTCATACTCTGCCAGATGCCGCTGAAAAACTCACCTATTTCCGAAAAGAAGTTCGGCAATTAATCCCCCTGCCATCAGGAATATCCGCCAACTTTAATTTCACTAAAGTGACAGAGACCTTTTCAATAATTTAGACCATTATAACAAAGCCGGGCACAGTAAGAAAGATCAGAGGAAATTTCACTCTGTGACTAACTGCAAAGTATGGGAAAGTCCCGGGCTTACGGACCACTACAAGGTCTGTCGGGCAGCGGATATATTGGCCAGAATATCTTCCGGCAAAAGAGAACGGGGATCATCGTCGCCGGAGAGGGCAATGTCTGCAGCCAGTCCATGCAGATAAACTGACAACAAGACGGCCTTCCTGCTGTCCTTTAACACAGCCATATTACCCGCAATCATACCGGTCAGCACATCTCCGGAACCGGCTTTGGCCATACCGGAGTTTCCGGATTCATTGATAAATACTGTTCCGTCAGGGAAAGCAACAACTGTGGCCATACCCTTCAACACTACGATCAACGACTTTTTACGGGCCAGACTGCGCGCAGCACCTACACGATCTTCCTGTAAAAGAGAGGTCAATTCAGGAGCCAGACGTTCAAACTCACCGGGATGAGGGGTCAAAACCAGCGGTTCCAGACCTTTCTCCTGCCTCTCTCGCAAAAGCTCTTCTGCCTGCGGCATCTTTGCCAGAGCATTCAAGCCGTCAGCATCGATAAGGAGACGTTGCTCATTGGGAATCAGGCTGCTTAAAGCTTTGGCAATCCAACCGGCATCCGAAGCACCCATGCCGATGGCAATCGAATCCATAGGTCCTGGCAGGTCGCGTTTTTTACTCTCGCCTACGGGAATCGATGAATACAATGCGGAAGGCATAGCTTCAGCCAGAAGAGGAATTATTTCTTCAGGTGCTCTCACCATGGTATAGCCTGCCCCTGATCGGGCACAGGCTTCAATCGATAAAAGCATGGCTCCGGGCATATTCTCCGAGCCGCCGATCAGTAAAGCTTTGCCATTAACACCTTTATGAGCATCAGCTGCAAGCTTACTGTCAAGTGTGGAGGCAAGAGCAGCATCAAGAATGTAAGCCGGATCTCCTTTCAGCTGACGATCTACGAAATCGTCATCCATGCCCAGTGTCTCCAGCCAGATCTCTCCGGAATAAAGACATCCGGGATGAGTTATCAGTCCCAGCTTAACCCTGCCGAAAGTAACGGTCAGGTCCGCCTTCAGGCTTAATGAACTGACTTGCCCCGTATCTGCCTGCAGACCGCTGGGCAAATCACAGGCGATAACTTTAGAGCCGTTTTCCTGTAATTCCCTCATCAGGGCAAAAGCGTGCACCGTATCTTCATCAATCTTCCGATCCAAGGCAAAGCCGCTGCCGTATATAGCGTCGACAATGACAGGAACCGAATCTGTCGGTACTCCGGTTAAATCTCTGATAATCTCTCCACCCAGTTCTGCCCAGGCAGATACATTGACAGCAGCATCATCACGATGAGCTTCACCTGAGCTCACGTCAACCACGGCAACTTTAAGCCCCTCAGACTGCAAATGGCGGGCAGCTACATAGCCATCCCCGCCATTTTGTCCCTTGCCTGCAAAAATCAGACAATCATATACAGCAGCTTGCGCTGCTGTATCTACACTTAAAACTGCATCTGCCAGTGCCTTGCCTGCATTTTCCATTAGAACTATTGATGGAAGACCTGTTAGCTTGGTGTAAGCTCTATCCAGCAACTGCTGTTCTGCTTTTGTCACTAAACGAAATGCGCCTTGCACTTGCCACCTCCGAAAAACGAATTAAGGTCTGACTGCTGCTATTTATTTGTTAACTTATATGTGTTTTTCCAATAATGCTGCCAGTTCGCCTTGTGAACGGGCTCCGACCACACGCTCAACCACTTCGCCACCTTTGAAGATCACCAGCGTCGGTATGCTCATTATTGAGTACTGCCTTGCAAGATCGTCTTCTTCATCAACGTTTACTTTGCCGACTCCGGCACGTCCGTCAAAATCATCAGCCAAGGCTTCCACTATCGGTCCGACCATACGGCAAGGTCCACACCAGCTGGCCCAGAAATCAACCAGTACAGGCTGTTCGTTCTCGAGAACTTCTTCCTTAAAATTCGCTTTTGTTAATGTTAGTGTCATAATACTTCTCCTTCAAATATAAATACTTAATCCAGTGCCAGGCACTTTTTGTCTTGTACATGATAATAAGTTCTACGTATTTTTTATACTTTAGTGTCTAAAGTTACCTTCACTGTTTTTGTTTGCCGGAAGCGGGAATAATTGGTCGTCTGATAATCATCTCAGAAGACCGGAGTATTGAGCACAGTTGTTTGTTTATATGAATTCTTGCAGAACCGAGCCGGCCGGCACGACAGAAGGTGAAACCGCCGGAAGTTGCTCGCAGATCCAAACCAGGCGCGTCGCTTCCTGTACCGCCAATCGCAGGTTGGAGTGACCGTCTGTATTTCTGGTATATGTTGACGTGACAAGAGTGCCGTCAAAAAAGCGCTCCAGTGACTCATTGATTTTATCCCGTGCCAGGGGTGCGATAACTGTAAACTCGTAAGGCAGCAAAGAATTAATAAAGTAATCGGCAGCCTCCAGATAAGCAGGTATAAAATCCTTTTCCGCCCGGTCAATCATCGGCCAGTAGTCAATCGTATCAATAGCTGACGAACCACGTTTGTTAACATCACGGCTGATGCGGCGCAACATGCGAATATCACTGTTAGATATCATCCTGGCATCAGCAAGGACCCTGCCGTGAGGCATGATGAAATAACTTAGCTGTGCTTCCTTCGGAACATGGGAACTTACAGTCTCATTAAGGCCGTGCAGGCCCTCAATAATAACAATGTCGCCCTGATTCAACTTGATTTTCTTGTGATCCTCGTAATATCTGCGTCTGTTGGCAAACTCAAAAGTTGGGATTGCACACTCTCCGACACGAAAAAGGTCTCCCAATGTTTCAGCCAGCAAATCCAAATCCAGAGTATCAATACTCTCATAATCCGGACGGCCTTCCTCGTCGTATCGAAGATCCTGTTCGCGGTAAAAATCATCCAGCTCGATTGGAATAGTATGTCTGCCGTTAGCAATCAACTGCTGTGAGAGCAGCCTGGAAGAAGTGGTCTTGCCGGAGGAAGTCGGACCTGAAACAAATATCGCCCTGATCTTTTCATCAGCCAAAACTTTTTCAGCAAAAGCGTTTACCTGATCAGTAAACATCTGTTCAGATTCTGCGACAAAGTTCGGGTATTTACTGCTGCCCAACTGATCTTCAAGATCGTCGACTGTTAGTATAATCAATTCTGAAATTGTCGCCATCAGTATCGTCCTTTTCCTTTACTGCAAAAGACTGTAAAAACTTTAACTTTGCCTGTGAATCAGGGGCCTTCTACCACATCGCCTGCATCGTCCGTATCTCCGGCAGGAGGCTCTTCGACCGGTGGCACGGCGGGAGGAACCGTATCTGACGGAGTTTCAGCTGTTGGCTCCGTTGTTTCCGTCTCACCGCTCCCGGTAGCAGGCTCCGTTTCGACTGTTATATCGGTATCATCAGGAGCCGCCACAGTTGTGGTCTCTGAAGAAGGATTAGTTATAATAACTGCTGCCGTGGTGCCGGTAATATTGTTATTGACGGAAACATTGTAGTTCCAGGTGGACGCGGTAGTTGCTCCCGGAATATAAGTTGTTGTTTCTGTTGTTTCCACAGGGATTGTTTCTATGCTTTCAGTGGGTTCCGTAGTTGCAGAAGTTTCTGTCTCGTCATCTTCTCCGATGTGAATGCTGGCAAGCATCTGATTTGTTTCTTCAGGTTCAAAAATAACACCTGCTTTTTTCAATTTGTTGGCGACAAGCAGGGAAAAAACTATTATCAGCACCCCACACACTGATACTACAATAAGATAGATTTTCCTCACTTTATTGCGCATTTCTCTATCTTGCCGAGATTTCACAGGGGCAGGTTTTCTAGCATTGTTTCGCTGCGATTTATTCTTAACTCGTGAGTCTTTCCCCTTATTTCTTCCGGGATCACGCGGTTGACTCATTGTTGTACGCTCCTAACTAAGATATTGCTACTTTTTAAGATTTAAGATTAATAATAACATAGGTAAAGACTGACTATTTCCAAAAACCCGACAAGTCTTATCGGAGAAGATTCTGCCGGACAACTATGTAGTGGCTTTCCAGGTTTTGGGAGAAAAGAACAAAAGAAC
>WPCH01067051.1_pt1 | contig 12864 bp, 11 predicted proteins | sample 5399881 | NCBI WGS metagenome assembly WPCH01 (sample SAMN12869468, study PRJNA574797) | sludge metagenome | isolation source: wastewater treatment of pH5 | place: China:Beijing | collected 2019-05-20 | reverse complement strand
ACCAGCAGGTTGGTGACATCGGGGATCAGCCGCTCGGGAGTCATGGCCGCGTACATGGCGAGCCGCCCGAACACGCCTTTGGATGAGTCGGCGTGGATCGAACACATCGAGCCGTCGTTGCCTTGGCTCATGGCGAGCAGCATCGGGAGGACCTCCGCCCCCCGGACCTCACCGACGATCACCCGCTGGGGATCCATACGCAGCGCAGAGCGGACCAGTTCCGCGAGGCTGAATGAGCCAACGCCTTCGGTGTTGGCCTCGCGGGCTTCGAGCGTCTCGTGGTCGGGGTGAAGTTCCTCGAAGCGCTCCAGGCCGATCTCCAGCGAGTCCTCGATGGTGATGAGGCGCTCGGTGGCAGGAATCTCATTGATGAGGCACCGCAGAGTCGTCGTCTTCCCGGTGCCGGTGCCGCCGGCCACGATGATGTTGGCTCGCGCCCGCACCGCGGCCGACAGGAAGTTGGCGAGCAGTTCGTCACAGACCCCTCCGTCCACCAGCTGGGACACGCGGTGGATGTCGAAGTCGTGGCGGCGGATCGTGACCGTCGGGCGCCCCGACACCGCCATGAGAGCGTGGAGCCGGTCGCCGTTGGGTAGCTGGAGGTTCAGCTCCGGCTGGGCGTGATCCCACCGGCGCTCGCTCCGCCCGATGCGCCGGGCGGCTGTGGCGATGAGCTCGATGAGGTTGTCGTCGGAGTCGGCGACAGCGGGCCCGCGGACCTTGGTTCCATCTCGCAGGTTCAGCCAGACGCGCTGAGCGCCAGAGATGTGGATGTCTCGGATCTGGGGGTCGTCGAGGAGCGGCTGAAGACGAGCGAGACCGTGGATGCGGTCGAGCACCGCGGCTGTGACTATGGCTTCGGTGGCCTCGTCGAGCGGCGCACGGCCATCGGCGTAGGCGTTCTCCGCGAGATGGCGGAGGTCATCTGCCACGAGCTTGCGGGCCAGTGCCCGCTCGTCACTCGGCGAGAGCCGGCCACGGCCTGCTTCTTCGTGGGCTACGTGGGCTGCGGTGAGCGCCTCGCCGACACTGTGATGCAGCCGGACGACAAGATCGGAGTCGATCCCATCCTGATTCCACGCTGTCGCCCCGGTCACCGTTGCGGTCATGGCACGGCCTCAGCAACGGGCTCGAGCAGCGAGGCCCGGACATCCTCACCCAGCGCCACAACCGCCCGAACGAGTCGAGACCTGGACAGTCGTGCTCTGAACGCGCCTCCGGTGCGCAACGCCTCGGCCGCATCCGGGTCGTCGGGTAGTTCTCCGACCACCCTCACTCCGATCGAGCGCTCGACATCGGCCCTGCGGTAAGGCCCGTCGCCGACGAGAACGACGCCGGCCTGCTCTCGGACTGCTTGGGGCAGCACCTGCACGAGGTGGGTGAGCGCCACGAGTTGCTCGGCAACCGGGTGGACAAGGATGGCCAGGAGGTCCGAAGCGGCGACGATCGGGCTCGGTGACCGCAAACGCCCAGCATCGACGACCGCGACTCCGTCCGAGGCAACCAGTTCACGGGTGATTCGCTCCCCCGCCGTACGCCACAACGCGGCGCTGGAGGAAGGCGCGTCCGGGCCGACGAGCACCGGCACTCCGCCCGCGTCCTGTGCGTGCGCCGACCACCCGCTCCCGTCGCCCGGTCCAGCAGCGGCGAACGTCGTCAGGCCCGGCTCCCGGCCAAGGCCGTATCGGATGGCGAGGACACCACCGTCGAGGTCGGCCTCGACTACCAGGCCGTCGGCGAAAGTCGACGCCAGAAGGAGCGATGCCGTAGTCACGCCCGGAGCGCCCCGAACCGATGCGAGGGTCACCACCTTCATGGGGCCACCAACACGAGTCGCAACCCACCTGCACCGGCCGCGGCCGCGACCGCCTCGGCATCTGCCTCATTGGTCAGGACCGAGACCAGGATCTGATCGCTCGGCAGGTCCTCGACGTCGAACACCGTGGCGGAGCGAGCGACGACCGTCGGCTCTGCATCGAGATTGGCCACGTCCTCGGTGCGCACGACGTGCACACGGTCGCCAGCGGCCAGTCCACGCGAGGGGTAGGCCCCCGGGTCGAGGGACAGCCCGACGACTCCGTCACCGGTGTCGACCGCTGGGACGTCCGCAACCACCGAAGTCGAGAGGAGCGTCCCTTCGGCAAGGTCGATCAAGGCGGCACGCCCGACGACCCGGTCCATCTCCGAGCTGTCGAGACGCGCCAACGTGCTGTCGCTGGACACATACGCGACTCGGACGTCGCTGGCGTCGATCATTTCTCCCCGCTCGAGCGGTGACGCCGCGACCAACGCCGGCACCTTCTCGACCGCGCTCAGGTGCCACAGAGCGGCGCCGAGGGCGAAGACGACCGTGACAAGGACACCGATCGCAACCTCTGGCACCCGTACCCGACTCCCCGGTGGACGGACCTCTGCGGAGGGGCGTGTCGGCTGCCCGTTGGAGGAAGGGGCACCTGTCCGAGTTGGGGTATGGGTCGACACCACGGCTACTGGCCCTCCTGTGTTCCGATCGCCTGGATCTCACCGACCTCGACATCGACAGTCGACGTGCGGGTGATCGCGGGGAGCGTCCCTCCACCGCCGGGGACGTTCGTCGTCCACGACACCTCGATGGTCACCGTGGCCTCTATATGGAACGTGCCGCCCGGCCTAGTGGCCGTCGAGGAGCGGTACGTGTGGGTGCAGGTGGAACCGTCCTCGGGCAGACCGGGTCGCCACGGGGTGCCGGGCCCACGGCAAGAAACGCTGTTGCCGTCACCCAGGCTCCAACTCGTGGCCACAGGAGAGGCCCGCACCGTGGACGACACCCGGCCGGCGTTCGCCGTGGCCTCGTAGGGCTGCCACCAACTCTGGTCGAGCCACAACCAGGTCGGTACCTGTACGTACAGGCTCCCGTCCTGCGATGGGCTCGTCCGTATAGCTGGCGGCGCGATGCTCACCGATGCGAGCGCGTCGAGCGCCAGCTGGTGGGGATCGACAAGCCCGCCCTCGGGCCTCAGGAAGTAGCCGAAGAGCCCACCGTCGCCGTCGCACCACCGCCCGAGCCACCGTCCGGTCGCCGAGTGCTGGGGCCCGCCGGTGATCGGGTCATACATCGTGAACGCGAAATCGTCCTCGACCACCACCCGCCAGGGGCACGGGTTCTCGACCGAGCCGCCGCCATTCGACCCGCCACCACCGCCGCCCGAGCCACCATCGGTGGCGACGGCGGTCGGGTCTCCACTCGGATCGACGTATGCGCCGCCGCTACCCCCGGGCCGGTCATCGGCCGCCGCGGGCGGAGCCGCCATCGCTGCGGCAGCTCCAACGGCTGCGACGATCAGGAGGCGTGCGCGCATCCCGCGACCCCCTCCCAGCGCTGGACGAGTTGAGCGGCGGAGACACGCCACACACCTTGAACCCGCTGCATCTCGCCCCGGACGTTGTGCGTGCTCACCTCGTCGTTCACGATCTCGCCCGAGTCGCGCCGGGTGATGACGCCGTCCGAGACGACGCACTCCTGCACGATGGCTCGGTCACGGTTCACCTGGAGGACGGTGACGCGCTGGATCTCGGCGGGGTTCGCCGCGCGGCGAAACGCCAAGCCTTGATCGAGGTTCGCCTGGGTCTCTGCGCGAACGGCGTCGAGTTGGGCGCCCGTGGCGTACTCGCGCAGCGCCGGGTCGTCCGGGTTCGGAGTGTCGCTGTTCGCGGCGAAGCGTGCATTCCAGTACCCGATGTAGCGGGCGATGATCTCGTCCTCGACGCTCTGGCCGCTCGGAGCCGACGACGCGGAAGTCGTCGCCGGCCCGGTCGTGGGCGACCCGATCGTCGCCGACGGCTCGGTTGGCGTCTGGCCCAGGCCGGTTGAAGTCGCTGGCGTGACCGAGTCGTCTTCCGAGCAAGCGACGGCGACGAGGACGACTGCGACCAGCAGGCCCCATAGAGGGAGCGCCGCTGCCGCTCCAGTGATCCAGTTGCGTTTGGCCATGTCCCAGGCTCCTCTCTTCGAGCGACCCGCAGGGGGAACGCCCAAGTACCCAGTACCTAATGGATTCTATGTCGACGGTAAACCGATAGGCCTTGAGTGTCCACCCAGACCTTGCAGCGGCACCGGGAAGGGGGCGAGCTTGAGCGCTGGTCTTCTCGGTCTGATCGTCTGGACAGTCCGTTTCGATCAGCTCGCCAACGGCAGGTCGCGCAACCGGGCTTCGGCTCGCCACCGGCGGTGCCACAGCACCTTGAGCGACACCTCCTGCTCGGCAGCGAGGTCGGCCATCGACTCGCCGCCGACCCGGCTGCGGATGATCGTGCCGAGTACGTCCTTCGAGACGCCGTACCGCTCGCTCAAAGCGATCAGCTCCTCGATGAATGCGTTGCTGAGGACTCGGTCCTCAGCCGACGGCTCATCGGTTGCGTCGCCGAGGCTTGGAGGGCACTGCCGCGGCGTGTCGTGCTCGCGCCCATAGCGCTTGCGAACGTCCAACAGGACGTTGCCCGACACCGAGCCGGGCCGGTGGATTGGGTAGGTGCGGATGCGTTCCCAGGCGAGCCGAACGACGTCGTCTACCGCGTCAGCGTCACGGCCCACCCGGTGTGCGAGGTTGACCAGGCCGCCGAGGAGCTCCTGCAGCAGGGTGCGAGCTGCGAGGTGGTCGGTCGGGGCGAGCGTGGCCAGCGCACGGCGGACCTCGGGACCGATGTCAGGTCGATAGCCGAGATCGATCACGTCGTCGAGATCGGCCGCCGGCAGGAGCACGGGATGCACCGCCCGCCAGCGCATGAGCGCGCGGCGTGCGGCTGGTGAGTCGGCGATCGTCGACCACTCCTTGTTGAGCGATTGCAGGATCTGTGCCATCGAGAGCCTCCTGATGTCGTCGGACACCAGGAGGGTCCGCGTGGCATCTCCCGCTGGACCTCCCGCGCGACCTCCCGTGGAACGGATTTCTCGCTCTTGACCTCCCGGTCGGGCGCTCGACCTCCCGCGCGACCTCCCGGATGGTCCGTCGCCGCGCGCTTCGGACGCGCTCAGGGGCCTACGAGGGCATGGAACGTGATCGAACGCTGTTCTTCACCCCGGTCGACCACCCCGACCAACGCGTGCAACGGATCGGGTTCGACCTGACCGACCCCTACGTCGAGCAGTGCTGGTCGGCGGTCGTCGGCCCCAGCTCGACGCTGTTGCTCCGTCGACTTCCCACCTTGTGGGTCACGCGGGTGCCCGCCGAGATCGGCGCCAGCGACCTGTCCCGCTCCCTGGGCCTCGGCGTGGGTGTCGGCGACCGAAGCCGGCTCGCGAACACGCTGAATCGGCTCGTCCAGTACCGGCTGGCAACGCCATCATCTGACGGAGCGGGGCTCGATGTGTTCCGCAAGGTTGCGCCGCTCAGCCCCCGCCAGCTCGCTCGGGTTCCGGAGTGGACGCACGGCACCCACGAGCGGCTCTTCGGCACCCACCTCGAGCACATCGACGACGTCGCCCAGCACCGAGCGAGCGTCGCATCGATGGGCGCTCGACTGGACCGCCTCCAGCACGGGTCACCGACTGTGGCACACGAACCCCACCCACTCGGGCAGGCCCTCGGATGAAGGCCCTCAGTCACCGGGATGGCTCCCCTGGACCACCGGCCTCCGCTGCCATCCACATCGCTCCAGAACGGCAGGTCCGGCGCGCACACATTTGCAGGTTTCCCTCCGGGAAACCTGCTGGACCTCCCGCCGGCGGTGCGCGGTGAAGTTCACGGTCACCCCGCTGGGCGGCGGGCGGGCCGATGCCGCCCGTGTCGTGGACGCGATCGTTCGCTACCTCCAGCCGCCGCCCAAGGTCACGCCTTCGGGTCCTTCCCCGGCGTCGGGTGGGGATGGCCCGGCGCGGTACTACGCGGACCGGGGCGAGGAGCCGGGTCGGTGGCTCGGACGGGCCGCTCATGACGCTGGGCTCGCCGGGGTCGTGCAGCGGCCTGACCTCACATCGGTCCTGGCGGGTCGGGACCCGCACACCGACCAGCGGCTCATCACCGCTCAGGGCTCAGCAGGTCGGCGACCCACCCTCGGATCGGGGACACACACCAAAGTCGGGGCCGACGGCGAACCGCTGTACGACGTGGCCGACACGGCGGCTGCGCTCGGGGTGTCACACCGCCAGGTCGAGCGGATGCTCGATGCCGGCACGGCCGTCGCACTCGGCTCCCTCGCTACGACCCTGGGGCCGCAATCACCACCGGGAGGTCCAGCGGGACCTCCCGTGCGACCTCCCGACAGGGATACCGGAGCGCAGCGACCTCCCGTTGGACCTCCCGCCACCCCTGTAACCAGCACGTTCGCGCAGCCGGGAGGCTCCTACCTCGTGCCCCTGGTCGAGGGCGACGGTTCGCGGTGGGTGCGGGCCAGCGAGCTGGCCCGCTGCGACCGCGCCAGGGATGCCGGGGTGGAACCTGGCGAGATCCGGGCACTAGGGGCTCCCGACGATCACCTCGGCCTGGCCGAAGCTGCCCGCCTGATCGGGCTCACCAAGCAGTACGTGCGCGGACTCGCCCGCTACCACGACGAACACCAAGTCGAGATCGAACGATCCCTCGCCGCCGGGCGCCACCCACGCAAAGCCTTCCTGGTCGCTCACCGGGGCACGAAGGGGCAGTGGCTGGTCACCCGCGAGCACCTGGCCGAGTTCCTAGAACGCCGACGCCCACCTTCGGTGCGGGTCGGCTACGACCTCACATTGACTACCGAGAAGTCCCTCGGCGTCCTCGCCCTCCTCGCTGACGACACGACTCGGGACACGGTGCTGGGGTCGATCCAGGCGGGCAACGATTGGGCGCTCGACTGGCTCGAGGACCGCGCTGGGACGGGCCGCGTCGAGGGCCGTCAGGTCCAGGGCGACGGGTGGATGGTGGCGTCGTTCCGGCACCTCACCTCCCGAGCGCTTGACCCGTTCCCGCACCATCACAACGTGATCGCCAACACCGTCCGGCTCACTGACGGCACCCACCGGGCCCTCGACGCCCGTGGCCTCTACCAACATGCCCAGGCGGCCTCAGCGCTCGCGACCGCTGAGATGCGCCACCAGCTCACCGAACTGCTCGGGGTGCGGTGGCGGCCAGGCCACAAGTCCGGCTGGGAGATCGACGGCATCACTAGGGATGTCATCGGCGAGTTCTCAAAGCGGCGCAACGAGATCGACGACGCCCTCCGCGAACTCGAAGCAGAGATCGGACGAGGCGCGCATCCCAACGAGATCGAACACATCGTGCTGCGCACCCGCCCGGCCAAGAACCACGTCCCCGCTGACGACCTGATTGCCGTATGGCGGGAGCGCGCCGCTCGTCACGGCCTCACTCCCGACGCGCTCGCCGCGATCACGAGCCAGCAACTCAACGAGCAGACCGTCGATGCCAATGAGTTGTTCGCGTCGCTCGCCGGGCCCGACGGCATCTGCGCGGGAGGGTCTGTGTTCTCCCGGTCCGAGGCGCTGGCCGCGATAGCCAACCATCCCGTTCCCGCCACCGACGGCGACGAGGCCCAGCCGCTGCTGTGTGGAGCGCGCCGAATGATCGAACTGACCGACGAGTTCCTCGCCTCACCACACGTTGTCGCGCTCACCGAAGCTGACGACCCCTTGTTCACCACAATCGAGATGCTCGACGTGCAGGAGCGCATCACCGCTCGGTTCACCAAGGGTCTCCACCGCGCCGCACACCTCGTCCCCGACGAGCAGCTCGACGCCACGGTCGGCCGCCACTCACACCTGACCGCTGAACAGCAACGGCTGGTCACCGAGTGGTGCCAGCGCGGTCACCGGTTCCAAGCCGCCATCGGCCGTGCCGGAGCGGGTAAGACCACCACGGTCGCCGCCTGTGCCGACGCGTGGACCGCCGCTGGGTACCGAGTCGTCGGTGCTGCCGTGAAGGGCGAGGCGACTCGCACGCTCGCGGCCGCTACCGGGATCGAGTGCGAGACCGTCGCCTGGTACCTCGCCCACACCGACCCACAGAGCTTCCCGCTCGACGCGCGGACGGTCCTCGTCGTCGACGAAGCGTCCACGCTCTCGGACCGCGACCTCGACACCCTCATGGGCATGGCCGCCACCACTGGCGCCAGCCTCCGACTCGTCGGTGACCCCGCCCAGCACGGCGCCATTGCCGCCGGCGGCATGTTCCGAGTGCTGTGCGAACGCCATCCGCAGCACACCCCAGAGCTGACCACCACGCACCGGCTCCAGAACCCCCACGATCGCGCTGCCGCCCAGGCTCTCCGTGAAGGTCGGATCGATGAGGCCTTCGACGAACTGGCCACGGCCGGACACCTCCACGTCGTCGGCGACGACCTCACCATGTACCGCCATGTCCTCGGCCACTGGTGGGACGCCCACCGAGACGGACTGGATCACCCGATGGTCGACCGTCGCAACAGCACCCGCCGCCAGCTCAACCGCCTGGCTCACCTCCTCCGCCAAGTGAACGGCGAACTCGGCGACGAGGAGATCCGAGCCAGCGGGGGTCGAGCCTTCGCCGTTGGCGACCGCATCACCGCCCGCGCCCCGAACCGCGATCTTCACGTCGAGGGCGACCGACGCGCCTACGTCCGCAACGGCGCCCTCGGCACCGTCGTCGCCGTCGACCGGCACCGCCGAGACAGCGCGCGCGACACGCTCTCCGTGGCGTTCGACGGGATCGGCTGCATCGACATCCCACGGACCTTCTTCGACCTCCACAGGACCCCGGCCGGGCGACCCGAGGTCGGGATCGATCACGCCTACGCGTTGACCAGCTACGCCGTCCAGGGCTCAACCCGTGACATCTCCACCAGCCGAGTGGACGCCACTGCGACCCGCTCCGAGACCTACGTGGACATCACCCGAGGGCGACACGAGAACCACCTCTACCTCACTGCTACAACCGACCCGCTGGACGGTGAAGCCCTGCCCCGCATCCCGCCGGCGCCCGCCGACCTCGCCGTCGCCGAACGCCTGCACCGCTCCACCGGCGAGCTGACCGCGTGGGAACTCGCTCACCCCGCCGACCAGAGCGAGGCGAGGGATCAGGCCGTCGGAATCTGAGGTTCCTCGCGAAGTGCTGGCGCCGCCCGGGGCCTACGTAGACAGACCACCGACCATCGAGGAGAACCCGATGTCTGCCACCGAGACCGACACCTCGACCGAGGTGCTCACCATCGACGAAGCCGCCGCCATCCTGCGCATCAGTCGCAACGCCGCCTACGCCGCCGCCCGCCAGTGGCGAGCCACCGGCGGCGAGCACGGAATCCCCTGCATCGAGATCGGTCGTACCCTTCGCGTCCCCCGCGCTGACCTCGACCGGCTCCTCGGACGTACCGCCAGCGGTGCGCTTTGAGACGGCCCAGTCCGAGCCATCGCCTGCCCGTCGCGCCGACTCGACAAGGCTGGAGGCTGGCGGCCTTGGAGCGGATCGCAAAACAGTGCGAACATCTGTTCGCTTCGATCGAGAGGAGGATCCGTGGCACAGAAGTCAGACATCGAATGGACCGACGCGACGTGGAACCCGACGACTGGATGCGACCGGACATCGCCCGGGTGTGACAACTGCTATGCGCTCGCGCTGGCGAAGCGACTTAAAGCGATGGGCGTCGACAGATACCAGAACGACGGCGATGCTCGCACGAGCGGACCGGGATTCAGGCTGACCACGCACGAGGACCTCGTCGAAGTCCCCTACCGGTGGAAGAACCCCCGGCTGGTGTTCGTGAACTCCATGAGCGACCTCTTCCACGACGACGTGCCCGAGGACTTCATCCGGCGGATCTTCACAGTCATGGCCGAGACACCGCGCCACACGTACCAGATCCTGTCCAAGCGGACGAAGCGGCTCACCAGGCTCGCGCCGAACCTGGACTGGCCAACGAACGTGTGGATGGGCACCAGCGTTGAGACCGCCCCCTATCGGTTCCGAATCGACCATTTACGCGAGGTCCCTGCCGCCGTCCGGTTCGTCTCGGCTGAGCCGCTCCTGGGCCCACTTGGTCGCGTGGACTTGGAGGGCATCGACTGGGTGATCGCTGGCGGCGAGTCAGGACCGCGAGCGCGACCCATGGACATCGCGTGGGGTCGCGACCTCCGCGACCAATGCCTTACCCAAGGGGTCAAGTTCTTCTTCAAGCAGTGGGGGGGCCGCACTCCGAAGGCTGGCGGCCGTGAGCTTGACGGCCGGACGTGGGACGACATGCCAATCCCAGCAGCGGTGTAGGGGCTCTATGCCAGCGAGTACCGCCTTCTTCGGGCAGCGAAACGCCCAGGCAGTCCTCAAACACGGGGTCCTGGCCCGCTATGCGCACTACTTCGCGGGGCGGGCAGGCGCTGCGACACAGGGGCGCGTCGCATTCATCGATGGGTACGCGGGCGAAGGGCGCTACAAGGACGGCAGCCCCGGTTCTCCCCTGCTCCTCGCATCCCAGGCGACCCGAGCCGAGATGTTCGGCCGCGAAGTGAAGCTCGCCTTCGTCGAGCAGGACGATGCCCGCCGACTTCGGCTCCAGCGATCCCTCGACGACAACCAAGTCGAGGCCGACCAGATCCTGGACGGCGACCTCGAATCAGTCGTTGATGGCCTGATCGACAGGTACGAACGACACGCGATTCTCCTCTTCGTCGATCCCTTCGGCCTGGCCTTCAGTCAAGTGACGCTGAAGCGCATCCTGGGCCGCCGGACCCGCCAGCAGCCGATCGATGTTCTCTACCACTTCAGCCTCTCGACGGTGGCCCGCATGGGCCGCGCTGGTGTCCTCGGTGGACCGACATCGCAACAGAACGCGGCGCGGCTGGACACTGCCCTCGGCGGGGTGGACTGGCGACACGACTTCGACACAGCCGACGACCCCAACGCTCCCACGCTGGCTGCGCTCGAGGTTGCGAGGCGGTTCGGATCCTCGGTGGGCGAGGCGGCCAACGTACCGAGTACTGGCGTGCCCGTCCGTCAGCGTCCTGGGCAGCTGCCGAAGTACGTCCTGATGCTGTTCTCTGCCGATCCGAAGGCCCACTGGGACTACGCCGACGTAGCGGGCAAGACGCATGTGGACTGGCTGCACCACTGCGACCACACGGACTACGAAGCGAACATTCAGCTACGTGCAGAAGCCGGCGTCCTTTCCCTGTTCGAGGAACCTGAACCCGACAAGGACGAGATCGAGCAGCAGATTCGCCGCGAGTCCCTTGCCTACCTCCCTGACCATTTGGCCGAGCTCGTCCGCACGCGCGAGTCCCTTCGACCTGTCGATGCGGTGCAGGAGACCTACGGTGAACAGCTCGGTCTTGCTCGAGCAACCCATGTGCGCGCGGCGCTCCAGCAGTTGCACCGACAGGGCGTCATCGCCGATGACGCCACCGGAGACTTCTGGACGAGATCAATCCGATAGAACCCGGAGCGGCTGATCGGTCAGTTCTCGATCACGTCAGGTGTGTCCCGCTGGCGGCGAGCCGAGGCTGAGCATGCCTCCTCTGGCAGCTCGTCGTCTTCGCCGCCGTCGCCACGGCTCGCATCGGGCCTCGCCTTGTTCCGCTCGTTGCGGAGAAGCAACGAGAACGTGTCGGCGGCGGCGGCCTGCATTCCGGGCAGGACATGCTGATACACGTTCATGGTGAAGGCGACGTTGGCATGACCAAGGCGCTCGCTGACGACCTTGACGTTGACGCCGGCCTTGAGCAGCAGGGTCGCGTGGGTGTGGCGGAGATCGTGCAATGAGATGTCCGGGATTTCGATCTTGGCGACGGTGCGGTCGAAGAGCTGGCTGAAGATGTCCGGGTGCATCGAGGTGCCGTCGGCCTTGACGAACACGAGGTCGTCGGCCGTCGGTTGCACGCCGTCGCGCTCCTCGGTGCGGTTCTTGTGCCAGTCCTTCAGCACCTGGGCGACGTTGTCGTCGATGTCGATGGTGCGACGGCTGGTTGTGGTCTTCACATCCGAGATCGAGACCTCGTAGGCCACCGACACCAGGGCCTGACGGACAGACACCCGACCGGCGTCGAGGTCGAGGTCCCGCCAGCGCACCCCGAGCACCTCGCCCCGGCGCATACCGGTGTATGCCGAGAAGTAGAATGCCGGGGCCATCCGGTGCGGGGCGATCGCATCGAGGAACCGGACGAGCTGGTCGATCTCCCACGCCTTGATCTCGGGGCGCTTGCGAGCCTGGAGCGACGGGGCGTCGGCGAGAGCGACGACGTTGCGGACGACGGTGCCCTTGCGGGCCGCGTCTCCGAGCGCCTTGTTCAGCATCACGTGGATGTTGTGCACCGTCTTGGGTGCCAGGCCCTTCGTCGGGCCCTTCTCGCCGGGGCGCTTCTTGCGGCCGGACTTGAGCAGCGCCGCATAGAACAGGTCGATGTCCTCGGGGGTCAGCTGGTCGAGCTGTCGCTTGCCGAGGGCGGGGATCACATGCAACTCGATGTTGCGCCGGTAGGCGTCATGGGTGCTCTTGCGCAGCCGGGCCTCCTGGACCGGCAGCCACCGGCCGGTCAGGTAGTCGCCGAGTGTGATCCTCTCGCTCACCACGGTCTCGCCTCCGTGGCTGCGCTTCACCAACTCCGCGAGCAGTTTCTCCGCGTCCCCGCGCCGTGTGCCCGCCTGGACCCACCGCCGCCGGTACTGGCCGGTCGCTGGGTTCACGCCGTCGTAAACGACGGCATACCACTTCTTGCCCTTCTTCTGGATGGTTCCGCGCATCAGCGTCCCCTTCGGATCGAACCGGGTGGGGACATCGAGCAGCGGACGAGGCCGGCGATCCCGCGACGTCCGGCGGGGATCTGGCGCTGCACCTTCGACCATACGCCTCGAGAACCCGAAGATCGACCCCCAAGGTGGTACGGGGCTCGATCGGGATGCCGGCTCAGGCGCCTCCGCGACCCCATCGCGAGGGGCTGAG
>WPCH01038165.1_pt1 | contig 12906 bp, 15 predicted proteins | sample 5399881 | NCBI WGS metagenome assembly WPCH01 (sample SAMN12869468, study PRJNA574797) | sludge metagenome | isolation source: wastewater treatment of pH5 | place: China:Beijing | collected 2019-05-20 | reverse complement strand
GCTCGCTTCTCATTTTTGTTGTCTGTTCCAGCCATTTTTGGGGCTCTGGTGTTTTCGTTAGACGACATATTCGCCGTGACTACTGATCTAGGTTTTAGAGTCTTAGCGACAGGTTTGGTTGCTTCAGCCCTCACGGGGTATTTTGCAATCCACTTTCTCCTCGAGTTGGTAAAAAAAGGCAAATTAGTATGGTTTTCGTATTACACTTGGGTGGTGGGGGCTGTAGTTGTGTTTCTCCACTTAGTCTAGATATAACATAGCAGGAAAAAGAATGATAAGGTGGAAATAATGAGTATTAAAACGAATTTGGAGAATGTACAAGCTCAAATCAGACAAGCGGCGAAGATAAGTGGTCGCCCAGAGTCTGAGATTCAATTACTAGGCGTTACGAAGTATGCAACAGATGAAGATGTCCAGGAACTAATTAGAGCTGGTTTGACTACTCTAGGTGAAAACAGGGTGCAAAATGCTACGGAGCGTATGGAACGCTTTTCTGACGTCAGCTGGCATTTTATAGGGCGATTGCAGACCAATAAGGTGCGTTATTGTAAACACTTTTCCTTGATCCATTCACTCGATCGGTGGCCCTTGGCCGAGGCCCTTAACAGCAGAGCAACACAATGGGGGAAAATACAAGATGTACTGATCCAAGTAAATGTCTCGGGAGAAGATAGCAAGACTGGCTTGTCGTCGAAAGACGCAATTGGTTTTGCCAAACGAATTCTCGGCGAATGTCCAAACTTACGTGTACGAGGTTTAATGACTATGGCTCCATTCATTGAGTCAGAGGCTACCAGACCGTTTTTTAGGGAGACGAGATTGTTGTATAACCAATTGCAGCAAGAATTAGGCGTTAACTGGGACATCTTGTCCATGGGCATGACGAATGATTTTACTGTAGCAATCGAAGAGGGAGCCACTTTAGTGCGGATTGGCTCGGCTCTGTTCTCGAAGGGGGATTAAGCATGAGCGATTTTGTCCATAAGTTAAAGGTTTTTTTAGGAGTCCAAGAGGACTATGAAGACGAAGGCAATTTTGAAAAAATGCAGGATCCAATCGAAGATGAAGTGGTCCCGCTAAGACGGGAGCGAACCAAGAAGCAACCTGCCGAACCACGTGGGCAAACCAAACCATCTCTCATTGGCATATCTGGAGGTCAAGGCAATCAAAATAAAATGCTTATCGTCGAACCACGAAGTTTTGAAGATGTGAAGGAGTATGTCGTTCACTTGAAGGGTCGCAGGTCATTAATCTTACGTCTCCACTTGGTGAACAAGAGTGAGGCCCAAAGAATTGTCGACTTTATGAGTGGTACAACCTTTGCTCTTGAAGGTAACATGCGTAAGCTAGGCGAAACCATTTTCTGTTTTACTCCAGCATCAGTAACCATCGAGGGAGATTTGGAGTCGGATTTTTTTGAGATGATTAAGGAAGGCGAGTGAATCCAGTGCGCATTATAGCCCTAGCTGATCTTATTTTTCAACTCTATACCTGGATCTTAATGGCGAGGTTTCTGTTAACTTGGATTCCTAATGTGGATTATTCGCATCCAGCTATCCGCTTTATTCATAAGGCCACTGATTTTGTGGTTCGACCATTTAGAGGGATTCTGCCTCCTATGGGAAACATTGACTTATCTCCTCTGATCATGTTCTTAGTTCTCCGTATGGCTTATTCTTTGTTGAGACAGCTTTTAATTGTAGTGATGATGTAGGTAGGTGATAGACTTGAACAAGGAACAATTGCTAGGCCATTTAAAAGGCGCAGATGAGCAAATTTTAGGGCGTCATGTCCTGGATTTGGCCAAGATGGCTTGGGATACTAATCGTCCCCAAACTACCGACTTCTACGATCCCTATGAGCGCAAGGTGGCCCAAAGCGTCTTGGGCAGTATTCCTGAGGTGGGTTCTTTGTACCAAGGTGGCTACAAGAAGGCAGAACGAGCCCGCTTAGTCATCTATCCCCAATTCTATCTCATGGAAACGATAACTTCCTCATTAAGAGTGATAGAGGCTCAGGGCAATTTTTCGTTTCAAGAGGTAACCCATGGAGACTATCTAGGTTCGATTCTTGGAACCGGCTTGAAGCGGGGTAAGATTGGTGATATTTTAGTGTTAGAAAATGGTTGCCAAGTCATTGTGGCTGCCGAGGTCGGGGACTATTTGCTTTCAAATTGGTCACAAGTACACAAGGTGACGATTACACTAAGGGAGATTGACGAAGAACAACTCGCGGTAGAACCCGAACGAATCAAGGAGATCAAAGGTACCGTAGCCTCGTTACGCTTAGATGCAGTAGCTGCTGAAGGTTATGGGACTTCCCGTTCTAAAATAGTACGGGAGATTAAGGGTGAGCGACTGAAGTTGAACTGGAAACCAGTCTCGAATCCTGCTCTGAGCGTTTCTGAAGGAGATGTCCTTTCTATGCGAGGGCGCGGGAGGGTTGTTGTTTCTGAAGTGGGCGGCACAACTCGCAAGGGTCGCACCAGTATTGTGTTGCATCGGTATTTTTAGGAGGTGGCGGGCATGCTTAAACCAATGGATATTCACAATATGGAGTTCAAACGGACATTTAAAGGCTATGACCCAGAAGAGGTTGACAATTTTTTAGCTACTATTGTAGCCAAGTACGAAACGGTCTATCAAGAGAATCGTAAGTTGCATGAAGAGCTAAAGGCCCTACGCCATGAATTAGAGGGCAAGGGAAATCAAGAACAAGACATATTAGATTTAATTTCCTTAACAAAGCAGACGGTACAAGAAGCGAAAACCGTGGCTAGACAAGAGGCAGACAATGTGATCAGTGTTGCTCAATCTGAGGCAGAGAGAATCATTGTTGAAGCCCGTCTCAAATCCCAGCATTTGTTGGCGGATGCACAGGAACGGTTGGAAAAGACCGAGAGGGCAGAACGCCAAATGCGGGAGAGGGTGCGCTTTACTATGGAGACTATCTGGAGTTTGCTAACAGATGGAGAGGGGCCTGAGGCAACTCGTCCATATCGTGAGGTTGGAGCCTCGATAGCTAGAAATGAAAAAGAAGCCGACGAGTAAGAATGGCTACCGAACGCAGTTTCGGTAAGTTGCTCCAAAGGCAGCAACAGTTGACTTTCGAATACGCCTTAGGTATAATGGCGGTAATATTGAAAAATGATGAGCGGGAGAGTACTCGTTAGGATTGGCTGCAGAGAGTCCGGGTAGGTGAGAGCGGATGCCATGAATAGTGAAGGAAAATCACCCGGGAGTTGCTGGCCTAATGGCGCAAGGCGATTGCGCAGTAAGTCAAGTCGGTGGTACCGTTATAACCATAAAGTGAGGGCAGTCTTTGCCTTAACTAGGGTGGTACCGCGGTGATCTCGTCCCTTTTTGGGGCGAGTTTTTTTATGGTTTTTTCGGGAGGAGTCGAGTTCAATGAAGAAAGAGTCAGCCTATCAACAAACATTGCAGTTACCGGTAACTGAGTTTCCAATGCGGGGCAATTTACCCGCGCGCGAACCTGATATGCTTAAAAAGTGGGAGACAGACGATTATTATGGTGAGTTACAAGAGTTAGGCCAAATCCAAGGGAGGCCAGCTTATGTTTTGCATGATGGCCCGCCTTATGCCAATGGTAACATTCATATCGGAACAGCCCTTAATAAGATTCTTAAGGACATAGTAATGCGCTCCAGGAGTTTAGCGGGGTATCGTGTACCTTATGTACCTGGTTGGGATACACACGGATTGCCCATTGAGCTTCATGTGGTCCGTTCTCTAGGATCTCGTCGCGAGGGTATGTCTGCAGCAGAGTTTAGGGAACACTGTGCAGAATATGCCATGGGGCAAGTTCATAACCAACGGGAGCAATTTAAACGCCTTGGTGTTTGGGGTGACTGGGAAGATCCCTATTTGACTCTCAAGCCCGAATATGAGGCAACTCAAATCCGCGTCTTTGGCGAAATGATGGAGAAGGGTTACGTGTATAAGGCACTTAAGCCTGTATATTGGTGTGCTGATTGTCAGACAGCCTTGGCTGAGGCTGAAATTGAGTATGGCGATCATCGCTCTCCGAGTATTTTTGTGAGCTTCCCAGTCAAGGATGGAAAAGGGATCTTGGCTGAAGAAGATACGTCGTTTGTTATTTGGACTACCACACCCTGGACTATCCCGGCCAACTTGGCCATAGCGCTCCATCCTCAATATACCTATGTCTTAGTCCAAACGGAGCGGGGCAAGTTGATTTTAGCCAAGGAATTAGCCACGGAGGCCCTAGAAGAATTCGGCCTCAACTCCCAAGCAATCTTAGGAGAGTATAAAGGGGCCGAATTAGAAGGCATAGTGTGCACCCATCCTTTGATGAATCGGGATTCACTTGTTATCCTAGGTGAGCATGTCACCTTAGAGGCTGGAACTGGGTGTGTTCATACGGCCCCTGGACATGGCCATGAGGACTATGTCGTTGGTTTACAATATGGTCTCCAAATTCTTTCTCCCGTGAATGGGCAGGGCAAATTCACAGAAGAAGCCGGTCCCTACGTTGGACTGACTCTCGATGAAGGCAATAAGGCTGTGGTTAAAGACCTCGAAGAAAAAGGGGCACTGTTAAAGCTTGACTTCGTAGAACACTCCTACCCCCATTGTTGGCGCTGCAAAGATCCGGTAATCTACCGTTCCACTGATCAGTGGTTTGTTTCTATTGATAAGTTTCGCGATAATATGCTGAAGGTCATTGAAGATGTACAGTGGATCCCTAGCTGGGGTATCGATCGAATTCGCGGTATGGTTGTTGACAGGGCCGATTGGTGTATATCAAGACAAAGGATCTGGGGTGTACCCATTCCTGTAATGTACTGTGATTGTGGTGAAACCATTGCCTCACAAGAAACAATTGAGCATGTGGCTAAGGTGTTTGGAGAAGAAGGTTCCAACGCTTGGTATAAGAGTTCTGCCCAAGAGCTCTTACCAGAAGGGTTTACATGTCCGTCTTGTGGTGGACAAAGTTTTACTAAAGAAACGGATACTATGGATGTTTGGTTTGACTCGGGTGTATCCCACCAGGCCGTCTTGACTACTCGTGATGAACTAACCTGGCCTTCGGACTTATATTTGGAAGGCAGTGATCAACATCGGGGTTGGTTTCAATCATCGCTATCCACTTCAGTAGCCACGACGGGTCAAGCGCCCTATAAAGCTGTTCTCACCCACGGTATGGTGGTGGACGGTGAGGGTAAGAAGATGTCGAAATCGGTGGGTAATGTTGTTGGGCCCGAGGAAGTTTGGAACCAGTATGGGGCGGATGTGCTGAGACTTTGGGTTGCTTCATCGGAATTTCGTGGAGATATTAGGATCTCCAATGACATTTTGAAACAACTCTCTGATGCCTATCGGCGAATCCGAAACACCGCTCGCTTTATTTTAGGTAACCTCCATGACTTTGATCCTGCAGTTCATAGCGTAGCTTACGAGGATATGGAAGAAATAGACCGTTGGGCTTTGATGCAGCTTACCAAGCTGAGCCAAAGGGTGAGGGGGGCCTATGAGAGTTGTGACTTTCATATTGCTTACCATACTGCCCATAGGTTTGCTTCTGTTGACCTAGGTGGATTTTACCTGGATGTCCTGAAGGACCGTTTGTATTGTGACGGCGCTAATAGCCGTGAACGTCGTTCAGCCCAGACTGCGTTTTTGATTATTATCAAGGAACTGACTCAGCTCTTGGCACCGATTTTGGTTTTTACCGCTGAAGAAATTTGGGAACACCTGCCAGAATCAGTTCGAGGTGAAAAGAGCGTTCACTTTAGTACCTGGGAAGAGCTTTCAGCCCATTACCTAAATCCTGACTTAGATCAACGCTGGGATGAGTTCCTAGAAGTTCGTCGAGTTGTGGCTAAAGGTCTAGAACTAGCCCGGGCCGACAAGGTGATTGGAGCGGCCAATGAGTCACAAGTTGTAATTTATGCTAACGATCATTATCGTAGCATTTTAGAGTCCTTTGCCAAGGAACTACGTCTCTTGTTCATTGTCTCGGATGTTGAAGTAAGGCGACTAGAAGAAGGTGTGACAGGCCTGTACAGCGAAGAAGGAATTGCGGTGGATGTAACCCATGCCGGAGGTGAAAAATGCGAACGGTGTTGGAAGTACTTCCCTGAGATGAGTGATGATCTGGAGCATACCCAGATTTGTCAACGTTGTTCGGATGCCATTCAAGCCTAAAAACACTAGACTAACCCCTGACTGTAGAGTATACAAGCGGGGGTTTTGCATATTCTAATCAAGGAAGGGATGGGTGAATGTGGCCGATCGTATCAGCTCCGGTTTAGTTCAAACCCTCATTATCAAAACCGAAGAATTGACCCAGTCGCTAGAGCGAGCAAGTATCGCGGAATATATTGAATTGTACAAGAAACCAAGGCGAATGCTCTATTTAAGTTTCCTATCCGGTATCGCACGAGGTTTTGGCTTGGCCATAGGCTTTACTATTGTGGGAGCATTCTTTATTTACATCTTGGGCAAAATCGCATCCCTCAACTTACCCATTGTAGGCAACTTCATCGCTGAGATCGCCCGCATTGTTCAAAATGAGTTGGCCGTACGGCCCTAGGAGGTACGCATGAAAAAGCAACGTTTTCAAAAACTTGATGATATGTTGAAGTCGGAAAAAGAAGAACTACTCGAAGTCGAAGCTAGGCTGGCTGGACCCGATGGCTTGGGAAGGTCTATGAGTGAATCAACTGGTGAGCTTTCAGCCTATGACAACCATCCCGCTGACTCTGGAGCTGAAATGTATGAGCGTAGCAAAGATTTAGGACTCCTTGAAGTGACTCGGCACCAAATCGCAGAGATAGAAGAAGCTCTCCAAGCTATTCAGGAAGGGAGTTATGGCTATTGCCATAATTGCGGGCAACCCATTCCTGAAAAACGTCTCCTGGCTTTGCCCCGTACACTACTGTGCGTGCAGTGTAAAAGGTTACAGGAAGACCAAGACCTTGATAATCGGCCTGTTGAAGAACAGCTACTTGCACCTCCCTTCGGACGTACCTTCACAGATGAAGAGGACAGCGTGATCTTCGATGGGGAAGATGCTTGGGAAGCGGTCGCCCGTTACGGAACCTCCAGTTACGTCGAGAAAGATTGAAGCTAGCAGGGAAATCCTTCCTTATGCAGAAATATTCACCGATAGAATATGGGAAGGAGCCATCCTTTTGAATTATGCAATTGTGGCTGGCTTGATATTGCTAGCTGATCGCCTATCCAAGTTTTTTGTCATGAGTACTATGGCTGAAGGTGAAAGTATCTCCTTGATTCCTCCTTTGCTGTACTTAACGTATGTGCAAAACCGGGGGGCGGCTTTTGGTTTTCTCCAAGGGCAAGTTGTCCTTCTCTCGGCCATTGCAGTTGTCTGCCTGCTCTTTATTTTGACCCAGTGGAAAAGAATTATGGCCAAGAGCGTCTTTGTTCGCTGGGGCGTTCTTATTGCTTTTGTAGGGGCAATTGGAAACCTTATCGATCGTGTTCGCTGGGGTGCTGTAATTGATTTTTTGGATATTAGGATTTTTGTGTTCAATATAGCCGATGTTGCCATCGTTTTTGGAGTTGCACTCCTCTTTTGGGAGGTTTTAGTTCATGACCGAAAGAACGGGTGAGCTTCATGAGTTCACTGTTGCAGAAAACTTCGGTGAACGTTTGGATATCTGGCTCGGCTATCGCTTAGAGTTTAGTCGTTCTCAGCTTAAAAAACTTATCGATCAGGGTTCGGTGACTGTGAATGGCGATCGCGTGAAAGCTGGCTACAAAGTGCAAGAAGGGGATCGGATTGAAGTTTTGACCCCTGAGCCTCAAATAATGGAGCTCAAACCAGAACCAATTCCTTTGGAGATCATCTATGAAGATGAAGAGCTAGCTGTGATTAATAAGCAAAGAGGACTTGTGGTTCACCCCGGCCCAGGGAATTTGGATGGAACGATGGTAAATGCACTACTAGCTCACGTGGACGAGCTTGCTAAAGGGTCAGGAGATGAACGTCCTGGTATTGTCCATCGCTTAGATAAAGATACGAGTGGATTGATCATGGTTGCTAAGAACAATGATAGCTTCACCTATTTGACAGATCAGTTGAAAAAGAGATTCGTTGAGCGCCATTACTTAGCTTTGGTGCAGGGCGTTATGCCCTTTAATAAGGGAATGATCGAGGAGCCCATTGGACGACACCCTAAGGATCGCAAGAAAATGGCTGTTGTTCAAGATGGTCGCGAAGCTAAAACCCTCTATGAGGTCAAGGAGTCTTTTAGCAAACACTCCTTGGTCGAGTGTCGGTTGGTAACTGGGCGCACTCATCAAATTCGGGTACATTTTTCTAGCATTCATCATCCCTTGGTTGGGGATACCTTATATGGATTTAAACATAACAATCTTGGAGCAAGGGGGCAGGTTCTTCACGCTTATTATTTGGCTTTTACAGATCGAGGCGGCCGATTTCGTGAGTTTCGTGCGGAGCCCGATGGGGAATTCTTAAAGATTGTTGAAAAAGCCAGGCAGTTGAATTGACAAGCCCCTATTTTTAGTGTAATCTACATTCAGATGATGGTCCTTTAAGTTAGCACAGTGAGGCTGGCAAGGAACGGAGATTGTTTGATGCTTCTTGCCGCGAACTCTGCGCGTAAGAAGTATTTTTTTATGTAGAAGGGAGGTAAAGGAAAATTTTTAAAGAAAAGGCTAGAATTTTAGACGATACCCAAATCAGGCGAGCATTAACAAGGATCAGTCATGAGATTATCGAAAGCAATCGAGGGACAGAAGAACTACTCTTGGTGGGTATTCGAACTAGAGGTGTGCCCTTGGCCAACCGATTAGCTGCGCTTATTGAAAAGATTGAGGGAGTTCGGATTCCTGTTGGAGTCTTAGATATTTCACTTTATCGTGATGATCTTTCATCCGTTGCCGAACAGCCCGTATTAAATCAAACATCGATTCCAGTAGATGTGACAGGAAAAATTGTTGTGTTGGTGGATGATGTACTTTTTACTGGTAGAACTGTCCGTGCTGCACTCGATGCAATTGTGGATTTAGGCCGGCCAGCAAGAATTCAGTTAGCTGTACTTGTCGATCGTGGTCATCGCGAACTTCCTATCCGTGCTGATTATGTCGGAAAAAATCTGCCAACATCCGCAAAAGAAATTGTAGCCGTACGTTTAGAAGAAATTGATAGCAATGAACATGTAAGTATCTTAGAACACCAGGACCTTTAAATGAGTCCAGTGAGACTTCAAAGGAGGAGTATTATGAACGTTAAAGTGGAGAATGAGAGGCAATTAGGTGCGGGACAACATGTAGCCCTAAGTTTTCAACATTTATTTGCCATGTTCGGTGCAACGGTATTAGTACCTTTATTAACAGGTTTAGATCCTGCAGTGGCGCTGTTCACTTCGGGTAGTGGTACGCTGATATTTATGTTAATCACCCAGGGTAAGGTTCCAGCTTATTTAGGGTCTTCTTTTGCTTTTATTGCCCCGATCATCGCAGTTTCTAGTCAATGGGGAATCCAATACGCTCTAGGCGGCGCATTCACGGTTGGTTTAGTCTACATGTTAGTCGCTTTTTTGATCTCCAAACTAGGAACGAATTGGATTGATCAGGTACTGCCCCCCGTCGTTATTGGTTCCGTTATTATCGTAATTGGCTTGGGCTTAGCATCTACCGCAGTTGGCATGGCTGGCTTTGTAGACGGCGGTTCCTTGGCAAATCCAGATGTACGAGTGGCACTTTTTACTCTTGCTGTTACAGTCATTGGTACAATGTTCTTTAAAGGTTTCCTCGCAGTCGTTCCCATTTTGATTGGAATTGTGACCGGCTATCTCTTTGCTGTTACACAGGGGATTGTCGATTTTGCGGCGGTTAAAGAAGCGGCCTGGATTGGTTTGCCACAATTTATGGCTCCGAAATTTAATTGGGCAGCAATCGCTATGATTCTACCAGTCTCTCTAGTATCCATTACGGAACACTTAGGCGACTTTTTAGTGTTAAGCAAGATCACTGGAAATGACTATTATCGTTCACCTGGTTTACACCGTACGCTCTTGGGCGATGGAGTTGCTACAGCTTGGGCTGGATTATGGGGAGGACCTCCAAATACAACCTACGGTGAAAATGTAGGTGTGTTGGCTATTACCCAAGTATTTAGCGTCTCTGTTGTTAGGACCGCAGCAATAATAGCTGTGATCATCTCCTTTGTTCAGAAGGTAGGAGCATTGATTTCTACCATTCCTACTCCCGTTATGGGTGGAGTGTCCATTGTGTTGTTTGGTGTTATTGCAGCCTCTGGCTTAAGAACACTCGTAGATAGCGGGATTGATTACGGTAACAAGCGTAACTTGGTTATCTCATCTGTGATTTTGGTCTTGGGTATTGGCGGGGCAGAGCTGGGTCTTGGTGCTCTAAAACTTCAAGGCATGGCGTTGGCAGCTGTGGTAGGAATTGTCTTGAATCTTGTTCTCCCTCAAAATGGGACAAGCAGTGAGACAAAGTAGCTGAAGAAAGAGCAAAGAGGAGCAGATTGCTCCTCTTTTTCGCGTAAACTAGGCAAACAGTGGCTATGGACTGCCCAACTGGCGTCAAATACTGGCACATGAATGCTTGGCATTCATCAGAGTGTTGGTTGTTGGTGGCCAAAAAGAAACGAGGGTGTCCTTGAGCCTCTTGCATGATGTTTTACTAGTTTACGTTTCAGTCGTTTCCTCTTGGTTCCTTGGGCTGTCCTCTGACCATAGGTCCACCCTTATAGCTATTATGGGTGGAGAACCATAAAATTATACGTCTCAAGAGATGATTTTTAGGAGACCGATGCTAAGGACGACTACACCAGGCAACCAACGCAAGTCCCGTTGACGTTTGGTCGAGGACGCCAGCACAGACCCAGTTTTTAAACCCTGGGTAATAAAGATGAAACTGGCCAACGTGACCGCTAGTGTACTGAGCCAAATAGGTAAGCCAAGCATGGCTGCTCCAAAGCCTGCTGCTAGCGCGTCCAGAGCCAAAGCACCTCCCAGAATAACAGCTTCATGCCCTGTAATCGTTTGAGAATCGTCTCGGTCTGCCGTAAGGGGTTCCTGGTAAACTTGAATAATCAGGCCGAGAAAGGGAATACGCCAGTTGATTAGAACCTGTGCATGGTCTGGGCGATAATTGCGCCAGAGATGATAAAGACCAAGAAGGACAAAAATGAGCCCTCCTATGGTTGTGGCCAAACTAGGGTTGATGCGCTGTTCAAGTAACCACCCTATTGTCATTGAAATCAAGACAGAGCAGCCAGAGACAATACTTAAAACTACCTTTGACCCAAGGGGGATAGTAATGCGATTCATTCCATAAGTTACTCCCATGGCCAAAGAATCAAAACTGACGGCAACAGCTAAAACAAGTACAGATATCCAGGTCAAGTCATAACCTCCTCTAAGTCACATTCCTATAGTATGGTACTAAGACGGACGATGTGAAATGGGAATGAGATAACCTTTAGCTCTTGACATGGGTGGTTAACAGTGGTAATATTTTATATGGTTGTGGCGGCATAGCCAAGTGGTAAGGCAGAGCTCTGCAAAAGCTCCATCCCCAGTTCAAATCTGGGTGCCGCCTCCATTTTTCTGTAGACTACTGAAGGGGGGAGTCAATTCATGGCTAAAGCAAAGAGAGGTCGCAATATTAAAGTGCTAGGCTGGAGAGGGACCTGCCCTTCATGCCAAAAAACTGGGGTAAAGCTACTCTGGGAGAAAGACAAAGAAAAAGTCTGCAAAGCATGTGGAAAATAATGAAGTAATAAAACGGCGACAGCCGTTTTTTGTTTGTAACAATACGAAAACCCGGACCATAGTCCGGGTTTGTTTTTTTGCTCGTAGCTTACTTCGAGTAGAACTCGACGATTTCAGCTTCGTTAATATCTGGGTTAAGCTCATCTCTCCGGGGAAGCCGGATTAATTCGCCGGTTCGAGCGTTCTCATCATAACTTAGATACTCTGGAACGTTCGGACGTACCTCTAAAGCTTCTTCAACGACCACTAAGTTGCGGCTTTTTTCCCTCAGGCCAATAATCTCTCCAACGCTCACGCGATAGCTGGGAATATCCACTTTTTTGCCATTCACAGTAATGTGACCGTGTGTGACTAGCTGTCTTGCACCTGCTCTAGTCCGAGCAAAGCCTAGACGGAAGACAAGGTTGTCTAACCGGCATTCTAGAAGAATCATAAAGTTTTCACCGGTAATACCATGCATCTTAGCAGCTTCTTGGAAGACATTTTTAAATTGCTTTTCGCTTAACCCATAAAGGAAGCGAAGTTTTTGCTTTTCTTGTAACTGCAGTCCATAGTTGCTTAGTTTGCGGCGGCCTTGACCGTGCTGTCCAGGTGGGTATGGACGTTTACGCAGTTCCTTGCCTGTTTCGCTTAGAGAAAACCCTAAACGGCGGCTAACTTTCCACGTTGATCCTGTATAACGTGACATTTGCTTCTCTCCAATCTCAAATCTCAGTATAATTTTGGTTTTACCAAAGCAGCCGCGCCTTGTTAAATCTTCCCTCCTAGAATACCACATTTCCTAAGATTTGCAAGGGTAAATTCTACTATGATCAATCAAACTAAGCAAAAAGAAGGTGATAGTATTGAGAAGCATGTGGAATGGATCTCTTTCCTTCGGTTTAGTGAACATTCCGGTGAAGATGTATACAGCTACGCAAGCCAAGGATCTTCGGTTTAATCAACTGCACAGCTTTTGTCATACGCCCATCAAGTACGAAAAGGTGTGTCCGAACTGTCAGCGCCCCCTATCGAGCGACGAAATTATTCGAGGGTACCAGTACGAACCAGGCCGCTTTGTAATCATAGAAGATGACGAGTTGGAAAGCTTCACCGAAAAGTCCACTCGGACAGTGGATATCTTGCGCTTT
>WPCH01003799.1_pt1 | contig 12907 bp, 9 predicted proteins | sample 5399881 | NCBI WGS metagenome assembly WPCH01 (sample SAMN12869468, study PRJNA574797) | sludge metagenome | isolation source: wastewater treatment of pH5 | place: China:Beijing | collected 2019-05-20 | reverse complement strand
TAAAACCGTACGTATCCTACTAAAAATATCTAATATTATTACCCTTTCAAATATAAAATTCCCACTTAAAATAATTACTAACGTCCATATAGATACAACTATTGCTTGTAGTATCCATGCTTTCCAGCTAGAAACATTTATTGGGAATAAAAAGTTGAATACTAAAAATACTATACTTCCCATTATTAAATTCACAGATATCCTTCTTATAGATTTCCATGAAGATTGTTCTAATATTTTTACATTTGAGTAAATAATAAAATCTATAGTGCGATATAAAAACGAACAAATTGATCCCAATAAAACCCCATAAATCCCATAATATTGAACAAATACTAACGATGCTATTACATTAATAATAGCTTCAATAATTGCCCTTTTTCTAGTTTCCTTAAAATGTCCTGCGGCGGATACAATAATATTTTGCGGAATTCGAATCTGATTGGCCAATCCTACACCTACAAATAATATTGCTAAGATTGGATTAATATAATTTGCATCGTTAATACCCTCTGTATACATTTTCATAAACGGGATAACCAAAATCAAACAACATGTATATGCCCAAGTTAAAACCATATAGTATAAGCATTCGAAGCTACTGTACGCTCGCCTTACATTATCTTTATTATTCATTGCAATCGCTTCGCCAAAACCAGCCAACAGTCCTGTAGAAAATACACCTATCATGCTTCCAATAGCTGTAAATATCAGACCATAAACAGAATAAACACTAACCATTTTTAATCCTAAAAAAATGGTAATTATGACAATTGGACTATTAAAAACGATTAAGGATGCAATTTGATGAATAAAGGCATCCCATCTTTTATCTATAGCTTTATAATCTGCCTCAGTGTTAAATTTAACTGCTGGATATTTCCTTTTGAAATATCGTATTATTATAAACATCCTTAAAAAGGAAGCACTAGTGGACCAAATCGTAACAATTATAATATCTTGTTTCCAATACATTAATGCTATTGCAATAACCGCATTCAAAATAGAGATTATCACTTGAGTAATATTGACAATGTATTCTTTTTGATCTGCCGCTAATAATACTGCATATTTATTATAAACTAAAAATTCTAAAACACCGCTTCCGGCCAATACTATAATTAATATAAAAATTGTGAAACTCGGAATTTCACTCTCTGTTACAAACGGATATAGCATAGCAAATATTACAATAATGGCCATGAAAACCAGACCAGATCGATGGTAAAAGCTCCTTGTAGCAGATAAAATTCCATTTATCTTCAATTGATCTTTATTTGCTAAAGGCTTATATAATGCTTGCATTGTAGCAACACCGATTCCAGCCTCCACAAGCTTAAAGTATGCTAAAAATTGTCCTAACGAAGCAATTAATCCATTCATTTCAGAACCATAGGTTTTAATTCTTATAGGAACTAACATAAATCCCAATACTATCGTAATAACTTGTAATAAAATAGCCCCTAAAAAATTATAAAATGCTTTTTGTGTCCGCATAAGATTTATCTCCATTAAAAATTTTAATCTTTAAATATTCATTTTGCCCTTTTAGATACAATTTTTGTAACTAACGAACTTCTCCCAAGTATGCATAATAACATCATGCATTTCATATAAAGCTCACCTTTTTTTGTAAAACCAGCATTTCTTAAATATAAATTATATTCCTTACTCTTTATACAATTTCTCAAGTAATTCCTATAAGAGCTATTTTGCTCAACTAATATTAATTTCTTATTTATTGATCTATGCTCCTCATATTTTACCAGTTCACTTATTACAGCAATAATTTCAATCCAACAGATTACAGAGCATACATTCCCTAAATTTTTATTTATTTTAGCTAAATACTTTTCGAATCTCTCTGTCATATCTACCAATCTCACTAAAATATCTTCTGGGAAAGAACGGCTTAGCGATTTATCTCTGTACATATAATTATAAAATTCATGCGGAATTACATAAATTTTTTCCGCATGACAAATAGCATACAAATTAAAAAACATATCTTCCGCATAATTTTGACCTTCGAAGAATTTTAGTTTATTATTTTCTATTAATTCCCTTTTATATAGCTTATTCCAAGTTGAGTAGGCATGCTGAAATGTAAGATAGGGACCCAAAATGTAGTTTTGCACACCTGATTGACTTAAATTAAATACTGTTTCATTCATTTGTACCTTACTTATTACACTACCGTCTTCAAAAACATTTTTATATCCACAAATTGTTATATCAGCTTGTTTCGCTTTAGCACTATTAACTAAAGTCTCTAGCATTTCACTATCAATCCAATCATCAGAATCAACAAATGATACATATTCACCTTTCGCAGCAGCTAGACCTACATTCCTAGCGGAAGAAATCCCACCATTATTTTTATCAATTACCTGTATTCTCTTATCCATTTCTGCATATCCATGACAAATTGCACCACACTGATCAGTTGATCCATCGTTCACAAGTATAATCTCTATCTCACACAGTGTTTGATTTAATAAAGATTCTATACATTTTCCTAAATATTTCTCAACGTTATATATTGGTACAACTACACTTACTATCGGCCTCAATCATTTTTCCTCCATCAAATTGTATAGTTTATTTATTTCTTTCTCATTTCCTTTATAATTTTTTAGGTTATCAGAAAGCTCCTTGGCTAAAAGCGGATTTCCCAATAATTCTTTAATCCTGGTTACTAATCCATCACTATCTATCGAAGCAATTAAACCTGTTTTATTTTCTATTACTTGCGAAGCCACTGTTTCATAATTAGTTACTACCAACGGTTTCCCTAACGCTTTCGCTTCTTCAATTGCAATAGATTTCCCCTCTGTTCTAGAGGGTTGAACATATATATCTGCAGCCTTTATAAAAGGATATGGATTAGGACTTAATCCTATTAGCATAAAGTTTTCTTGAAGATTTTTATCCTTTATTATCTTTTCTAAATTCCCTCTCTCCTGTCCCTCACCTACAACATACCAACGAATATTATAGCCTTCTTCCACAAGTTTTCCGCAAGATTCTAGCGCCAAATCTATCCCTTTTTCATAAGAGAGTCTGCCGACTGTAACGATGCAGCTTTGTCCAGTTTCATTATCAAGCATTGCTTTTCCCGTACTCATTTCACGAATAATAGAAGGCGATATTATGTTTTCTATAACGACTGTTTTATCGGACATCTCTGCGAACATATTATCTAACACCTTTTTACATTCCTCGGAGATTGTTATCCAATAATCAATATCCTTGTTATACTTTTTCTCAAAACTAACATCCATTCCTAATTTAGATAAATTACAATGATTCCATGCTATCTTAATATTAGCTTTTGTCTTTTCAACAATAAAATATTTGGCCCAAAGGTCCTGATAACTGATAGCAACATCATAATCTTTTTCTAGTTCGTCTATTTGATTTACATAATAGGGCCACACACTTTGCATTGCACTTGCTAAAGTCATACCTAATTTATAATTTATTAAATATTTAATCCTTCTATAGCTCAACTTCCAATAGCCTTTATAAATTAAATTTTTAACTGAATTTTTAACTGGCATAGTTAACTCTTTTAATGGGCTCGATAAAGGTAGTACATTTACCTGTTCAGGGATCATCTCCATAAACATTCCTTTATGAGCAAACAAAAATAAATCAACCTCATATTTTTCGTAATCAATATGCTCAAGCAAACTTAAAAGACTTTTAGAGGCCCCATCACACTGAAGATCATTTGTCACAAATAATATATTTTTTTTCATTCTTTACCCTCAAATCTATTTATCATTCATTCCCTAAAAATTTCTTTTTATTTTTATTTGAATTATAAATTAACATTATTACGCAGTAAGGTATTATGACCATATAAAACTCTGACCTTACAGCAAGCGATAATGATCCCCTAACATTATTAATTAGTATATATAATGTTATTGCAACAAAAGTATTTCCAACTATAAACTTTGCGGTATTTATGGAGTTTGGTGTTAATAGTTTACCAAATAAATATCCTAATATAAGCATGAATAGTAGACCAAACCACCCTAAATTATAATAAGATTCTGCCACTAAAGAAAAGCCAGGACCATAATCCATCTGCAATGCATTCATTAACCAATTTGATAAATCCGCTAAATCAGCGAAACTATACCCTCCCAACAATGTACTTGGTATTATCGCCATAATTGCAGCGAAATAAGATTCGCCTAATCTAAAGGAATATACTTCAGGCATCAAATCCATCACCTTTACAAGCGGAAACATAGAACCGCCTAACTCACCAATTCCTGATGCTATAAGGTTTCCTTCTATTATACTTTTTATATAAAGATCAAAAAATGAGGAGAAACTTCTATCTGCATACAATCTAAATTCTGACATAACAGGGAAGAAACTGAAAATCACTAACCCTATTACTATCAAACTATTAAATTTCCACCCTTTAAAAGGTTTTATTTGTGTGTGCCATAACCATGTAAATGCAACAAGTAATGAGATTGCCGCTCCACGTCCCCCACTTATAAATCCAGTTAAGACAATAAAAATTATAATTACACCTATTAAGATACGAATAATCCTCTTTTCCCGATAGCAAATTAGCAATAAAAATACACCTGGAATAAAGAACATAGACATTGACTGAAGGATATTGGAAACCCCTCCACTACTATTTCCAATTTCATATAAGGAGCTATAACCATTTTGCAAAGAATTTTTCACCGAAGCTATTAAATTACTTAAATACGGATAAAAAGAAATTAAGATTAATACAATTGATGTCCTTTTAACTATTCTCATCAACATATCGTCATTATGTTTATTTTCTACAAAACCTGTAATTTTTTTAGGTTCTTTATACGATAATAATGCTCCTAAATGTAAAAAACCTAAACAAATACATGTGTAAATTTGAGCTTCCAACATTTGATTATTATTGAATTCCAAATATAAGTTGAATCCCTTAAATGGTACTCCAATAGACTTTAAAAAAGCCTGTCCATATAAATATACATAAAAGGATAGTAAAAACATTACATATGGAGTAAATATTCTCCCACAAAGATATTTCCATGAAATAAGACACCATAGAATTAATAAATTCCCAATCCATCCAAATAACTTCATATCCGACTCTAAAACTGTATTAACTTGGGACATTAACATCACCATACCAACTATACTGATGCAACAAACAATTAAGATGTGCAACGCCAATGAATTCCCTTTTTGCTTAAGAATTGAACTTAATTTAAACATCACTATCATCTTCCCTAAATGTGATATACTCTCATTAAATTTTCAATATTGCTCTTGATATCGTATTCTTTTTGCTCAAATGCCAACATGATTTCATCACTATTTTTAAGTTTGTTATTTCTCATTTTTTGTAGTTCATCGATCCATCTGTCCACTCCAACATTTAAATCCATATACTTGATAAGTCCTAATCCCAAATCTGCTTCTATTGTAATTACATTAGAAACCACGCATGGTGTCCCCGCTGCTTGTGCCTCGATAAGAGTCACTGGTAACCCTTCAAAAATAGATGGCATGATAAGTACATCAAATAAATTCATTAAATTAGGAATATCTGCTCTTAATCCTAAGAAAATAATTTGATTTTGTAATCCTTCTTGGTCTACCCTTTTCCTTAATACATTATTAAGTTCTCCATCCCCCACAAATAGCATTCTAAACTCTATACCTTTTTCTTTCATTCTTTTACATATTGAAATGGTAAAATCATGATTTTTGATTTCATTTAATGTACCAACTTGCCCCATTATAAAAGTATTTTCTCTAATCTTATGTTCCCTATATAAATTTTCACTCTCTAAATTTTCCTTATTTAAATAAGGAAATACATCTATTGCATTAGGTAATACCTTACCTCTTTTTTTAAATTTTGATTTACCATATAAGAATTCACCAGCTTCTGTACCACAAGCTATAAATTCAGTAGCATTCAAATTAATTAATTTTCCCATTATGACTTGATATATTTTATGTAAAAGATTCTGCTTCACCGAGGCCTTTGTACTATGAGAATGAGCAATCCTTTTTTTTATACCAGCTAATCTGGCAGCTAATAAAACTAACCCAATATTATATAAAGTATGTGCATGTACTATATCAAACGGTCCTTCTTTTTTTAGTAACCTTACTAAATTACTTATGAATTGAAGTACACCTATTTTTTCTGGAGAAGGTATATAAAATATCCTTCCTCCTAATTTTTTTATTTCTTTGTCATAATATCCCTCTTCCTCATCGAAGGAAACGAAATCAAATTGTACATATTTATCATCAATATTCCGATAAATATTCATTATCATCGCTTCTGCACCACCACTACGCATTTTTCCCGCTACCTGTAATACTCTTATAGGTTTCAAACTGCCTTTCACCTCATCTAATTAAAATAAAACACAAGCAAATTGATAAACTGATAATTTGCTTGTGTTTTTATATTTAGTGTTCAACTGCATATAATGATTTAGTGCTGCGAATTCCATTTATTTTTTAAATAATGCATACAAGTGGCTGGAATTAAACCTATTATTAAAGGCTTTAGTACATAAAGTAACCCTATAGGCATCAACTTTAAAGTTTTAAAACCTTTGTATCGAACAATTGCTTCATCGATCCTATAACGGTATTTACGCTTGTTGTATGCTTCTCTATCCTCACGATAGTAAAATAAGCACTCTGATAAATTATATCCTCTCATCCCAGCTGCATACATTCGCATAAACAAATCATAATCCTCTGTTCGAAGGGTTTCCCTAGAAACCTTATAGCCTTCGCACTTCACTAAATCTGCCTTCCTCATCATTACTGTAGGGTGTAAAAAAGGGGTACCAAATAGAAAATCTCTATTTTCCACTCTGCCTTCCTTACCTCTAACACTCCATATTTTTTTATCATCAAATACGTTTGCCCTACTCCCGACTATACTGTACTCTAGATTACTCTCAAGGAATTCCACTTGTTTTTCAAAACGATTAACTTCAGAATAATCATCAGCATCCTGCCTAGCTATATACTCTCCATTAGAGACATTGATACAATTATTCAACGTTGCAGCCAGTCCCATATTTTTTTCATTTTTTATAAGCACAATTCTTGAATCTTGAGTAGCTAACTTACAAAGAATGTCCCACGTATTATCTGTAGAACCATCGTCACAAATAATAAACTCCCAATTAGAATATGTTTGATTTATGATTGAATTTACTGCTAATGATAACATTTCTTCATCAGGGGTATTATATACTCCCATAATTATAGATACTTTTGGCATTATTTTACCTCTCATAGTTAATTTTATAAGTAACTATTATAAATTTTACTTAGTTCTTTTTCGATTACTGGAATACTATAGTTTTTAACTTTTTCAAAACTAGCATGCCCCATTTCGTCTCTATCCTTTGGTGAAGAAATCAAATGAAGCATAGCACTTGATACACTATTAACTGAGTTAGGTTGTATCAAAAAACCATTAATTCCATCCTCGACAAGTTCTCTATGTCCTCTATTATCAATGGCTATAACAGGTAACGCACACGCCATGCTCTCCATAATATTTACTGGTAACCCTTCTCTTAAACTAGAGGCAACGGCCACATCACAAATAGGTAAAAGATCAGCGATATCTTCTCTATATCCAAGGAATTTCACTTGTTCCATTACTCCTATTTCTTTTGCTAAGGATTTATATTCTTCCATGAGCGGTCCTCTGCCCGCCAATAATAACCTAGCATTAGGGGCTATATGCTTAATTTCAGCTAAAGCCTGGATTAGGATTTTCTGATTTTTATTTTTATTAATCTCCGCTGCATAAAACATTAAAAAATCACTTTCACTGTAGCCAAATTTTTCTCTTATAGCATTCTTCTTTATTTCATCTATAGGCTTAAAACGGTCCATGTTTACACCTACACCATGAACATGTTCAATTCTCTTTGCTCCAAACTTACATTTAATTGCAAGTTCATAATCTTCCTCATTAATTGTTATTAAACAATCCGTGCTATTAGAAAGTATTTTCTCAAGAGGATAATATAAACACCAATTTAATATTGGGGCTCCCTTATAAAAATGAAATCCATGAGCAGTGTAAATTACTTTGGTGCCTACTTTTCTTGCATCCTTTGCAGCCAAACGTGCCATTACTCCACCTACAGGAGTATGACAATGAATAATATCATAATTATTTTCTTCTATAATCTTCTTAAGTTTTTTATACGCAGATATATTCTTAAAATCAAAAGGTGATCGTTTTATCTGGATGTCATATTTTTTATCAGTATAAGCTAATTCTATGTTCCCACCCGCTGCTACATGGACCTCCCATTGTTGATCTTGAAACCATTTCATATATGGCAAGTGGAATGCTTTAAAATGAGAATCTACCGTCGCGCAAAATAATACTTTTTTTTTCATCTCTATCCCCTATTAAAGTCATTTTCAAATAAAAACATATTTAATTTTATCAATTATTTTACAAATATCTTATCACTATTATTGTTAACTATTGACAATAACTTCTCTCTAATTTTATGTTGATCCATACTTGGAAATTCATCTAAAAATTCCTGTAAATTATTTTGATTTATTCTCACAGCTTTACCTACATGAATTTTTGGGAAAACTTGTTCTCTATGAACCTCGTTTTCATTTAAGAGCTCTTCAAATAATTTTTCGCCTGGTCTCATTCCAGTAAATTCAATTCCGATTTCTTCAACACTATAGCCTGAAAGTTGAATAAGATTTCTAGCCAAATCAACGATTTTAACAGGCTCTCCCATATCTAGAACAAAGATTTCTCCACCTTTTGCTAAAGCTCCTGCTTGAATCACCAATCGTGAAGCTTCAGGGATTGTCATAAAATAACGAACCATCTCAGGATGCGTTACTGTGACTGGTCCACCCTTTTGAATTTGTTTTTTAAATAGAGGAATTACACTCCCTCTACTTCCCAGCACGTTTCCAAATCTCACTGCAACAAATCGAGTATCACTTTCAGTAGCCATTTGCTGAACAAGCATTTCCGCAACACGCTTTGTTGCCCCCATTACACTTGTTGGATTAACAGCTTTATCCGTCGATACCATAACAAATGTATTAATACCAAATGTAGCTGCTGCTTCAGCCACATTTTTTGTACCCATAATATTATTTTTCACAGCCTCTTCTGGATTCCTCTCCATAAGAGGTACATGTTTATGTGCTGCTGCATGATAAATAACATATGGCTTATGTTGTTGGATCACCTCAAAAATTTTGTTTCTATCTTGTACATCTGCAATTTCAGTCACTATTTCAATAGAATCCCTGTATAGAGACCTTAATTCCATTTCAATCGCATAAATACTGTTTTCTCCATGACCCAATAACACAATTTCTCGTGGTTTAAATTTCATCACTTGACGACAAATTTCCGATCCAATTGATCCTCCTGCTCCAGTGACTAAAATCTTTTTACCTGTAATTTCTCCACCTATTCCTGCATCATCTAACTTCACAGGTTCTCTTCCTAATAAGTCTTCCACCTGCACATCACGAAACTCGTTAATAGAAACCTTCCCATCAAGAATATCTTCTAACATTGGTACGATTTGTGTTTTCATTTTTGTTTCCTTACACTTTTCAAAAATTGCATTTATTTCTTTACGACTAAGGGAAGGTATAGCAATAATAATATGCTCAATTTTGTACTGATCTACTATTTGTTTTATCTCTTTAGATGTTCCAACAATTGGAACACCATACATTTCTAATTTTTGTTTTTTCGGATCATCATCTGCAAAGGCCACTATCTCTAAATGTGCATCATGATTTATTTGAAGTTGACGAACAACCATTGTTCCTGCCGATCCTGCACCAATTACTAGCGTACGAACTTTACTGTTTTTCGGTGATATATACATGTCTTGGTAGATTCGCCACACAAAACGCGAGCCTCCAATGAATAACATATGTAGCATCCATGTAATTGCCAAAATGCGAACATAAATATCTTGATTAATAATTTCTTGAACGATACCAGTAACAAGAATTGATAACGTAACTGCTTTAAAAATATTTTTCAATTCCCCTATACTAGCATACTCCCAAACCTTTTTGTATAAATTATAAATTGCTGCAAAAATATGATGACTGCAGAGCAAGGCAATTGAACTAATCATAAGTGTAGTGGGAATATTATCTAGAGAATTGGGATGAATAAACCAATAACTTAAGTAGACCGAAGTCAATACAATAATAGAATCTAATAATACTAAAAACGCGAGCCTTCTTGGATAACTCAAAGCACATGTTCCTTTCCTATATATAATAATATCTTAATTAAATAACTCTAATTCATTCTGACAATAGCTTTCGCATGTATCTTATAACATCTTCTTTCAATTTTGAATCTTGAAGTGCCATTTCAATCGTCGTCTTAATAAAGCCAAACTTCTCCCCAACATCATAACGAGTACCTTCAAAATCATAAGCAAATACACGTTGAATTTCATTTAAACGTTGAATCGCATCTGTTAACTGAATTTCTCCACCAGCACCTGTTTGTTGGTCTTCAAGAAACATAAAGATTTCTGGTGTTAATACGTAGCGCCCCATAATTGCTAAATTCGATGGTGCTGTACCTTCTGCTGGCTTTTCAACAAATTGACGTACTTGATAACGACGATCGTTTTGTTCAACTGGATCGATAATACCGTAACGGTGTGTTTCATTTTCAGGCACTGTTTGTACCCCGATAACAGATGATTGCGTATTTTCATATTCATTCATCAACTGACGTAAACATGGTGTATCTGCTTGTACAATATCATCACCAAGTAGTACTGCAAATGGCTCATTTCCAATAAATTTACGTGCACACCATACTGCGTGCCCTAATCCTTTTGCTTCTTTTTGTCTTATGTAATGAATATTAATTTTTGAAGAAGCTTGTACTTTTTCAAGCATTTCATACTTTCCTTTTTCTAAAAGGTTTTGTTCTAGTTCAAAAGAATGGTCAAAGTGATCTTCAATTGCACGTTTTCCTTTTCCTGTTACAACGATAATGTCTTCAATTCCTGATTCTATTGCTTCTTCTATTATGTATTGAATTGTTGGTTTATCCACAATTGGTAACATTTCCTTTGGCATTGCTTTCGTTGCTGGTAAAAATCTTGTTCCAAGACCAGCAGCTGGAATAATTGCTTTTCTTACTTTTTTCAAATTTATTCCCTCCAAATTCCTTTATAAAATATAACAATAACAAAAAACCCTACCTATAGAGTCATATTTATAACTCCATAGGTAGAGTTTCTAAATATTAATAAACTATGGGCATCTAACCCAACCTCACGTCATACTCCCGACGACAAGCGTCTAAGGTAGGTTCGAAATAAAAATTTCTACCCACAGCACGACCGAGTGCCTCCGTTGATAACGGTTAGGAGGCATCACCAGTTCTTTATTTAAAAAATGCCGAACAATTTCTTACGACGAATTTGTTCCGGATCTTCTTTATAAATTGCTTTCCCGCTAATGATTAAATACGGATTCTCTCTTAAATCATTCATAACACTAGCACCAAATTCTTTCTCTATTAATTCATAGCTTTCTGCTAGATGAAATCCTCTTGACGTTGTGTTATGTGCATCCGATGCGATCATATGCGTTAAATTATGTTCCACAAGCTGTAGTGAAAACTTTTTAATTTTTTTACCAAACTTACCTAGTAAACTACCTGCCGTTACTTGTGTTAATGCACCTTTATTAACAAGATTATATAACTTATCTGGCCTCTCGATTAACTCGGCATTACGTTCAGGATGAACGATAATTGGGATCATTCCTTTTACACGTAGTTCATAAAATAGTTGTTCTGCATAACGAGGTACATGATTAGATGGAAATTCAATGAATATGTATTTGTTTGTTTCATTTAAAGTAACGATTTTACCAGCTTCATAGTCTTCTAATAAACCACCGTATAACCTGACCTCCTGTCCTGGTAAAACTTTCAGCGGGATTTCATGTTGTTGTAATTCATCATTTAATTGCTTCACTTGATGAATAATAGAAGCACGCTCATTTACATATTTCCCATTTTGGTGATGTGGTGTTGCGACAATTGTATGTATTCCTTCTGCCACAGCTTGCTGTGCCATTGCTAAACTATCAGTTATTGTCTGTGCACCGTCATCGATACCAGATAAAATGTGGCAATGTAAATCAATCATTTGTTTTGTCCTCCCTCGTTTATAGTAATCTTTTTTTCCTTGAATATGAGATATTCCTCATATTCAAGGAAAAAAAGGAGATATGTTGTTCCCATATCTCACTCTTTTAATTAATTTGCACCGTAGTAATAATATAAGCCCTGTTCACGTTCACGATCATTCAGGACAACACCTAACAATTTACCTTTTGCTGATTCTAGTAGACCTTTTGCTTTTACTGCGGTTTCTTTATCTGTCGATTCACTACGAACGACAAGAATAGAAGCATCACATACATTTGCCATAATTTGCGCATCAGTAACAGCTAAAATCGGTGGTAAATCGAAAATAACTAAATCGTACGTACTGTATGCTTGTGCAAGAAGCTCCTGCATTGATTTTGATCCTAACAATTCTGCAGGATTCGGCGGGATTGGCCCACATGCTAAAAAGTGCAGATTATCAACTGATGTTGTTTGTACACATTTTTCTAAACGTTCACTATGCGTTAATACGTTCGTTAGCCCGAAAATATTATCTACTTGAAACATTTGATGCATCGCTGGTTTACGCATATCTGCATCAATTAATAATACTTTCTTTCCTTGTTGGGCGAACACGACTGCCATATTCGCTGTCGTCGTTGTTTTTCCTTCACTTGGGTTCGCAGATGTTACCATTAA